>Ga0209792_1000078_pt1 | contig 155053 bp, 143 predicted proteins | sample EBPBio142005_DNA_FD_185860 | JGI IMG/M metagenome (GOLD analysis project Ga0209792, IMG submission 185860) | Wastewater treatment Type I Accumulibacter community from EBPR Bioreactor in Madison, WI, USA - Reactor 1_6/14/2005_ DNA (SPAdes)... | ecosystem: Engineered > Bioreactor > EBPR >...
AGGGATCAAGTCCAAAACCTGTGGATTGATTAAATTTATGCGTATAAATTAGTTAGTCTGAAAAGGAAGAATTCAATACTTCTAACTCCTCTAAATTTACTTCTAAAAGCTTTTATTTTTGCGTTAAAAGATTCGGCTGAAGCGTTTGTACTTCTATTGTCAAAATAATTGAGTATTGTTTTATAATGATTTATTATTGTTCTTGATATTGTATTAAAAGTTTTAAATCCAGATTGACTTACTTTTTCATGCCATTTAGCTAATTTAGCATAGGCGTAAATCTTATTAGTTGTGTGTTGAAATATGTTTGACAACTCAATAGTTAACTGGTAAGCCATTTTTAAGTCAGGATAAATTTCAAACAGTATTTTAGCTCTTTCTTTTTGATTATCTGTCCATTTATTTTCTCTTTTATATAGTAAATACCTGCTTCTATCCAGAAGTTGTTTTTTAGTTTCACCATTTTCAAGAATTTCGGTATTAAATTTTTTTTATGGAGTTTAGCTTTTTCAATAGCCTGGTTTTCGGCATCTATGGTTTCCCATCTGTGTTTAATTCTGATTTCTTGTAAAGCTTCTACTGCTAGTTTTTGCACATGGAATCTATCGGTTACTAAAGTAGCGTTGGGAAAAGATTTTTTGACAATTAACTCCATGTTCGGAGCTATATCTAAAGTTATTTCTTGAACTTTGGTTCTTGTTTTTAATGGGATTTTATTTAAAATTCCAATTACATTTTCGGCTTTAACTCCTTTGATAATGGCTACGATGCTTCCTACTTTGCCTTTAGCTTTTTTATTGGTAATAATAGTGTAAAGTTCATCGTAAGAGAGTGCTGTTTCATCAATAGATAAATTTTCTCCTATGTTTTGAGGATACAGTAACCATTTTTTTGCATGAGATTTTTGATTCCAATTTGTATAATCACTTAAAAAATCTTTATACTGATTGTGGAGTAATTTGCCTTTAACACCATAAAAACCGGCAATACTCTTGGAATCATGAGCATTAGTATCGATTGATTTCTTTTAAAAAGAGGCAAACTCTTGTGTTAATCGAGTGCCTTTTGCTACTAAATTCCAATCTCTAAAAACTACTTGATTTGTAGATAGATTCAGCCATCTTCTTCTCTTAATATGAAGATAAACTTTGTACTGGCGAATTGGAAAATCTTGAACGGTGATAGGTTCAAAGAAACCTTTTGATTGCAGTTTGTCTTTCGAAAATTCTACGGGAACTTTATTTAATTCTTCTAAATATAAGTGTAAAACATCTTCTTGTTTATCAATTGATGTTAATTCAAAATAATGAGTAAGATATTCTGGCAATAAAAGCGTGATTAGTGTGTTGAATGAAGAATCCATTTGTGTAATTTATTCTTTTACAAAAAAACAAATTTTAAAATTCTCCACAACTTTTAGACTTGAGCCGAAAAACGTTGTAAAACTCGATAATTACTTTGCTCCGGAAGAATTAGAAGCAGCTTTGGAAAAGTTTGTGTATCGGTATAACAATGAACGTTATCATGAATCATTAAACAACTTAACCCCGGCAGATGTCTATTTTGGAAGAGGTGAATTGATTTTAAAAGAAAGAGAAAAATAAAGAAAATTGCAATTACAAACCGAAGAAATGAGTACCAAAAATTAAAATTAACAACAAATACAAAAACATTTATCTTTGAATTATTAACAAAATACTCTCTTAGATAAAGTCCAATTTAGTTTGAAGACGTACAGTAATAAAAGGCTTTTAATATTTTATTTATAATTAAACTGATTACGCTTCTTCTGGTAAGATTGGAATTGGTTCAACATCTTCAAACGGGCGTTTGCCAAATATTGCTTCTAAGTCATCTCTAAAAATCACTTCTTTCTCAATCAAAATATCAGCAAGTTTCAATAACTTTTCTTTATTTTCTTCTAATAATTGGATAGCTCTATCTAACTGACCGTTTACAATTGTTTTTATTTCTCTATCGATTGATACAGCGGTTTCTTCAGAATAAGGTTTTGAAAAATTATATTCACTTTGCCCCGAAGAGTCGTAATAGGTTACATTTCCTATTTTTTCGTTTAATCCATAAATAGAAACCATAGCACGTGCTTGTTTAGTAGCTTTTTCCAAATCGCTTAGCGCTCCTGTAGAAACTTCGTCAAAGATTACTTTTTCGGCAGCACGTCCACCCATGGTAGCACACATTTCGTCGAGCATTTGATTTGGTCTTACAATAAGTCGTTCTTCTGGTAAATACCAAGCAGCACCTAAACTTTGTCCGCGAGGAACTATGGTAACTTTTACAAGCGGAGCAGCGTGTTCCAACATCCAACTAACTGTTGCATGACCCGCTTCGTGTATTGCAATGGCACGTTTTTCGCTTGGTGTAACAATTTTATTTTTCTTTTCAAGACCACCTACAATTCTATCTACGGCATCTAAGAAATCTTGTCTATCAACTTGTTTTTTATCCTTTCTTGCAGCAATTAGCGCTGCTTCATTACAAACATTAGCTATATCAGCACCAGAAAAACCAGGAGTTTGTTTGGCAAGAAATTCGGTATCTAAATCATCACCTTTTTTAAGAGGTTGCAAATGAACTTCGAAAATTTCTTTTCTTTCTCGAATATCTGGTAAATCAACATAAATCTGACGGTCGAAACGTCCGGCACGCATTAGGGCTTTGTCAAGTACATCGGCTCTATTAGTAGCGGCTAATACAATAACATGTGTATTGGTGCCGAAACCGTCCATTTCTGTAAGTAACTGATTTAAAGTATTTTCACGTTCATCATTGGCGCCCGAAAAATTATTTTTTCCACGAGCTCTACCAACAGCGTCAATTTCATCGATAAAAATAATAGCTGGCGATTTTTCTTTGGCTTGTTTAAACAAATCACGTACGCGCGATGCGCCAACACCAACAAACATCTCTACAAAATCGGAACCCGAAAGTGAGAAAAACGGTACTTTAGCTTCTCCTGCAACAGCTTTTGCAAGTAATGTTTTTCCTGTTCCCGGAGGTCCTACCAGTAAGGCTCCTTTAGGTATTTTTCCACCTAACGATGTATATTTATCGGGATTTTTAAGGAATTCTACTATTTCTTGTACTTCTTCTTTTGCACCTTCTAAACCAGCAACATCTTTAAAGGTTACTTTTACATCGGTTTTTTCGTCAAAAAGTTTTGCTTTCGATTTACCGATGCTGAAAATTTGTCCGCCACCGCCACCGCCGTTCATGCGACGCATCATAAAAATCCAAATTCCAACAATAATTAGTATAGGCAAAAAAGTAGATATAACACCTCCCCAATCGGTACCAATTTTAAAATCGTAAACCTTTAGTTTGCCTGCATTTTTTGCTTTAAATAAGGTTTCTTGCGTAGTTTTAGCATCTGCAATTTGCGTAGCATAATGTGGTCCTTTGTTTAAATTTCCGAAATAAGGATCTTTAGCAACTTTACTATTTGCTTTGTCTTTTAATGCTGCTTCGGTGAGTGTAATTTCGGCTCTTCCGCTGTTGTCTATAACAACTTTTTCTACCCAGCCTTTGTTTAGATAATCTTCAAATTTTGAATAGCTTATTTTGCTCGAGTCTTCCATATCGCCTGAAAAACGTATGAGTAACAAGAACATGGTAATGAATAGCAATGGTAAAATCCAACTATTCATTTTAAACCCGCCGCCGGGTTTATTATCGTTTTTTTTGTTAGGATTATTGGTATTATTTTCTGTGGACATATAGTATGAACTGAGGAATTAATTTTTGTTTTCGAGTACTGTAAATTTTGCGTCGCCCCAAAGATCTTCGATGTTATAATACTCTCTAATGTGTTTTTGAAAAACATGCACTACTATTGACACATAATCCATTAAAACCCATTCGCCATTTTCGGCACCTTCTACATGCCAAGGTTTGTCTTGAATTTCTTTGGAAACAACTTTTTGAACAGAGTTTACAATAGCGTTTACTTGCGTATTAGAATTTCCGTTACAAATTATAAAATAATCGCATACGGCAGTGTCTATTTCTCTAAGATCGAGTATGGTAATATCGTTACCTTTAACTTCTTCTATACCTTTTAAAATAAGGGTTAATAAAATATCAGTACTTACAGATTTCTTTGTCATTTATTAAATTTAAGTAATTTGCAAATGTATCAATTTTTGTTGTTATTTTTGAATTAAAAATAAACACAGTTGCAAAATATATAATGAAACTAATCAAACTCAATGCCATTGATTCAACCAACACTTATTTAAAAAAATTATGTCGTGCGAATGAAATTGAAAATTTTACTGTGGTAACTGCAGAATCCCAAACTGATGGGCGCGGACAAATGGGTGCCAAATGGGAAACTGTTACTGGTAAAAATCTACTAATGAGTGTTTTATTTAGAAATGAATGGCAAGATTTTTCAGAATTATTTGTGTTAAACGTAGCTATTGCCATAAGTGTTTACGAAGTACTTTTGGAAATGGAAATACCAAATTTGTCAGTAAAATGGCCAAACGACATTATGGCAGAGAATAAGAAAATTGCTGGTATTTTGATAGAAAATGTCTTAAAGACTGACAAAAAAGTAGAATCCATAATAGGAATTGGATTGAATGTAAACCAAACTTCTTTTGAAAATTTGCCTAAAGCATCTTCCTTGCAGTTGATTACCAATAAAGAATTTGATATTGATGATTTGGCAATAAAAATTACTAAAAAAATTGAAACTACCTGCCAGAATTTACAACCAGAAGTTTTATGGAAAAACTATCACAAAATTTTATATAAAATAATGCAACCTGTAGCTTTTGAAACTGCAGATAAAAACCAATTTATGGGAATTATTCAAGGTGTTACTCAAGATGGTAAACTAAAAGTATTACTTGAGAATGAAGAAGTTAAAACATTTGCTGTAAAAGAAATAGCAATGTTATAATTTGTGCATATTTTGCACCAAAGTTTCTATAAACTTACCAATAGGTCCTTTTACCATCATTGCCATCATTGGGTTAAAAGTTCCTTCAAACTGTAATTGAATTGCGGTATTATTTTCTGAAATGGCGTCAAGATTAGCAATAAGCGAAAAAGGAATTTTATCTGAAGCGGCACCCAATTTTATTTGATTAAAAGGCGATTTTTCCATCATTTTTAATTTAATTTCGGGCATTCCTTTTAATCCAAAAATAAAAGAATCATCGGCAGTTACTTCAAATTTTGCAATAGTATCTGGCATTAATTTCTCAAAATTTTTCACATCAGACAAAGCATTAAAAATATATTCTAATGGTTTTTCTACAGTAACTTTTGGGCTTTCTAAATTCATTATTTTTTGATTCTAGGATTTTTAAATTTTTATGACTTTCGCCTTTATGATTTTTGATTGGAATAATTTTCGGGATTCAATCGCCATTCTTGTAAAGCCAGCAATTCATCTTCGGTAATATAACTTTTTTCCACAGCCAATTTCAATAAATTATTATAATCACTTAATGTATGGAGTTGTACACCAGCCGTTTCAAAATTTTTGCGAGCAACTTCAAAACCGTAAGTAAAAATTGCCAACATACCCTTTACATTTACACCTGCTTCTTTTAATGCTTCTACAGCTTGCAGGCTACTGTTACCGGTACTTATCAAATCTTCAACAACAACTACATTTTGTCCTTTTTGCAAAAATCCTTCCACTTGATTTTGTCTGCCGTGTTTTTTTGGCTCCGGACGTACATATACAAAAGGTAGGCCAAGTTCGTCGGCAACAAGCATTCCGATACCAATAGCGCCTGTTGCAACACCTGCAATTACATCGGGTTTACCGTAAATACTTTCAATTTGCTTAGAAAATTCTTCTTTTATAAAATTTCTAATAGCTGGAAACGAGAGTATTATACGATTATCGCAATAAATTGGCGATTTCCAACCCGAAGCCCATAAAAAAGGTATTGACGGATTTAATTTAATTGCTTTTATTTGTAGAAGCAATTCGGCAGTTTTTTCGGCTGTTTTGCTGTTGTAAACCATAAGTGCAAATGTATAAAATTTTTGTAAACGATAAGCCACTTTTCTTAACCAATACTATTGAGAAAGAAACTGATTTTCAACTTTTTTTGCTCGAAAGTGTTGATATTGAAAAACTTATTAGTAAAATTTTTAAAGGAAAAATTGATAAGGCATACTTGTATTATCCTGATGAGCGTGAAATTTTGGATAAAGTGAAAGAAAAAATCCCAGTTAGAAAAGCTGGTGGCGGACTGGTTTACAACGACGAAGGAAAGGTTTTGTTCATTTTTAGAAACGGAAAATGGGATTTACCCAAAGGCGGAATTGAAAAAGGAGAATGTATTGAAGAAACTGCTATGCGCGAAGTAGAAGAAGAAACGGGAGTTTCGGGTTTAGAAATCGTAAAAAAATTACAAAAAACCTATCATATATTTAAACGAAATGGTGCGTATCGATTAAAAGTAACACATTGGTTTGAAATGAAAAGCAGCTACAAAGGCACGCCAAAACCCCAAACCGAAGAAGCTATCGAAAAAGCTGTGTGGCTCGATCCAACCGAAATTAAGCAAGCCTTATTAAACTCCTACGAGAATATCAAACTTTTGTTTTAGAGCAGAATTTTTTTTTGATAAAAGTTAGATAACATTTTTTTATGAATCTCTACACTAAACAGTTAAAAAGCTTGCCAATAATATACCCAAGAAGATACAACAAAATACTACAGATTACAGCTAATAATATGAAGTTTAATCTTTTGTCATTCGTAAAATTCATTATTTTTTTAAAATTTGAACACAATTAAAGTTAATTGAGATTGCTAAAATAAGCATATTTTTTTATGAAAGAAACAAAGAGTTGCAATTTTTTAAAATTTTTATATCTGTATAGTTTTTTACTATCAATTTTTATTTTTTTTACTTTAATTTCTGTTACTTTTGTCAGACAAAATTTTTAAAATATGTCTTCAATAGAAAAAGTAAAATGTCTTATTATAGGTTCTGGACCTGCAGGCTACACAGCCGCAATTTACGCAGCAAGAGCTAATATGAATCCGGTATTATACCAAGGAATGCAACCTGGTGGTCAGCTCACTACAACCAATGAAGTAGAGAATTTTCCTGGATATCCAGACGGTATTACTGGACCAGAAATGATGGTGCAACTTCAGGCACAGGCACAACGATTTGATGCTGATATACGCGATGGTTGGGCAACACGAGTTGATTTTTCGGGAGATATTCACAAAGTTTGGATTAATGACGAAAAAGAAATTCACTGCGAAACCGTAATTATTTCTACGGGTGCATCTGCAAAATATTTAGGATTAGAGTCAGAACAACATTATTTAAAATTGGGTGGAGGTGTTTCTGCTTGTGCTGTTTGCGATGGATTTTTCTACAGAAATCAAGAAGTAGTAATTGTAGGTGCAGGAGATTCAGCTTGCGAAGAGGCTCATTATCTTTCAAAAATTTGTAAAAAAGTTACGATGCTCGTTAGAAGTGAAAAATTTAGAGCTTCAAAAATTATGGAAGAGCGTGTTCGTAAAACAGAGAATATCGAAATACTGATGCATACCGAAACGGTTGAAGTATTAGGCGATGGACAAGTTGTAACAGGTGTAAAAGTTGTTGATAGAGGAACTAATGTAGAAAGCACAATTCCTGCAACTGGATTTTTTGTTGCGATTGGTCATAGTCCGAATACAGCTATTTTTAAAGATTATATCACGCTCGATGAAACTGGTTATATAGTAAATGTTCCTGGAACTTCAAAAACCAATGTAGCTGGTGTATTTGTAGCAGGTGATGCTGCCGATAAAAATTATCGTCAAGCTATTACAGCAGCAGGAACTGGTTGTATGGCTGCTCTAGATGCCGAACGTTATCTGGCTTCAAAAGAATAACAGAATCATTTAAGTATTCTTTAATCCATTTTTAATAGATTCTTAAGGTAAAAAAATGACAGATGCTTATCTTTGACTTTTAATTTATACGTTGCTATAATGTTGCAAAAAATAATATCATTTAGTCTCAAGAATAAGTTAATAATCCTTCTTTTTACCTTAGGAATTTTCTTTTTTGGATTGTACTCTGTTTTCCAACTTTCTATTGGAGCAGTTCCTGATGTTACTAATAATCAGGTACAAGTTATCACTACTTCGCGTAATCTTTCTACCCAAGATATTGAGCAATACATTACCTATCCGGTAGAAATGGAAATGGCAAACATTCCGGGAGTAAAAGAAATTCGGTCGGTTTCAAAATTTGGTCTTTCTGTTGTAACAGTAGTTTTTGAAGACGATATGGGAACCTATTTGCCCAGACAACTTTTAGCAGAAAAAATAAAATCGGCTTCCGAGAAAATTCCCAACAATTTTGGTACGCCAGAAATGGGACCAATTACCACGGGCTTAGGCGAAATATACCAATATGTACTTGATGTAAAACCAGAATTTCGCAATCAATATTCGGTTTCCGATTTACGAACTATTCAAGATTGGATAGTCCGCCGTCAGCTTTCGGGTATCAAAGGTGTGGTCGAAATAAATACTTGGGGTGGCTATTTAAAACAATATGAAGTTGCTGTAAATTCTACCAAATTAAAAGGTATGAATATTACAATTTCTGATGTTTATAAAGCATTAGAAACCAATAATAGCATATCGGGTGGCGCCTATATAGAAAAAGAAAATCAAAGCTATTTTATTCGAGGCGAAGGAAAAATTAAAACGCTCGAAGATATCGGAAATATTGTTGTAAAAAACGATTCGGGTATTCCTATTTATGTAAAAGATATTGCTAAAATACATTATGGTAGCGCTAATAGATTTGGTGCAATTACTGGAAATGGACAAGGAGAAAAAATACTTGGCCAAGTGATGATGCTTAAAGGTGCAAATTCAAAACAAGTATTACATGATGTAAAAGAACGAATTGCCGAAGTACAAAAATCATTGCCCGAAGGTGTTTATATCAATCCGTTTCTTGAACGTGGCGAACTTGTAAGTAAAACTACATTTACAGTTGCAGAAAACCTTATTTTAGGGTGTTTGATAGTAATTTTCGTAGTCGTATTATTATTAGGCAACTGGCGTTCGGGTTTAGTAGTTGCATCGGTTATACCATTATGTTTATTATTTGCAATTTCTTTCATGAATATTTTTGGAATAGATGCCAATCTTATGAGTTTAGGAGCAATAGATTTTGGAATAATTATCGATGGTGCTGTAATAATTGTAGAATTTATTGCTTTTCAAATCACTGCAAAATCTGCAGAATTAAATAGTTTATCAGCTGTAAATCAAAAACAAGAAATAGATCAAATAACCTATAAAAGTGCATCAAAAATGATGCATTCGGCTGTTTTCGGGCAACTTATTATATTAATAGTATTTATTCCGATACTATCATTATCAGGTGTTGAAGGCAAGATGTTTAAGCCCATGGCAATGACTTTTAGTTTTGCACTTTTTGGAGCCATGTTGCTTTGTTTTACGTATGTTCCTGTGGTTTCTTCTATGTTTTTAAAACCACAAAAACCCAAAGAAAATTCACTATCAGTAAGACTTATAAATAAATTACATCAATATTATATTCCAGTAATTAGTTGGGCATTAAACAATACCAAAAAAATATTATATGGTGCAGGAACACTGCTGATTATGGCAATATTACTTTTTGTTACCATGGGTGGCGAATTTATTCCAACGCTCGATGAAGGCGATTTTGTAATACAACCAGTTTTAAAAACAGGTACAACACTCACAAAAACAATTAATACCACAACAAAAATTGAAAAGATAATTCTTAAAAATTTTCCAGAAGTAAAACAAGTAATCAGTAGGATAGGAGCAGCCGAAGTTCCAACCGACCCGATGAGCATGGAAGAAAGCGATATCATCATAAAACTAAAACCAAAATCAGAATGGGTTTCTGCCGATAGCAAAGATGAATTAGCAGATAAAATAAAAGAAGCCATTGAAACCAAGATTCCAAATATGGAAATCGAATTTACGCAACCAATAGAAATGCGTTTCAACGAGCTTATTTCGGGAACAAGATCGGATATTGCTATCAAAATATTTGGCGATGATCTTGATGTACTTGCCAAAAAAGCAAATCAGATAAAAAAAGCCATTTCAAATGTTGAAGGCGCATCTGATATTATCTTAGAAAAAACCGAAGGTTTACCACAAATGTCGGTTACTTACAACCGAGAAAAAATTGCTCGCTACGGACTCAATATTGCCCAACTAAATGATTTGATTGCTATGGGATTTGCCGGAACAACTGTAGGTACTGTTTTTGAAGGCGAAAAACGATTTGATTTGGTGCTAAGATTAGACAAAGAAGAAAGAAAAACGATAGACGATATTAGAAATTTATATATTCCAACACCCAATGGCAATCAAATTCCTTTGCAAGAATTAGCCCAAATAGAATATACTTTTGGTCCGGCAAAAATATCAAGAGACAACACACATCGGTGTATTGTGGTTGGTATTAATGTACGAAACCGTGATTTGCAAAGCGTGGTAGATGATTGCAAAAGTAATATCGAGAAAAAAATAAAATTGCCAGCAGGTTATTATATAAAATACGGCGGACAATTCGAAAATTTACAAAGTGCCAAATCCCGATTACTCATTGCAGTTCCCATTGCTTTATTTTTAATCTTTATTTTATTGTATTTTGCCTTTAATTCTGTAAAAGAAGCAGCAATGGTTTATTCTGCAATTCCACTTTCGGCTGTGGGCGGCATATTGTTTTTATGGCTACGCGATTTGCCGTTTAGTATTTCGGCTGGCGTAGGATTTATTGCGCTTTTCGGAATTGCTGTTTTAAACGGAATTGTTTTAATTGAACATTTTAAAGAGATGAAACACAACGCAAATACTTCGCTAAACGAACTAATTATTCAAGGCGCTTCAGAACGATTGCGACCAGTATTACTCACAGCTTGTGCAGCAGCATTAGGTTTTCTACCAATGGCAATTTCATCATCGGCTGGAGCCGAAGTACAAAGACCTCTGGCAACTGTTGTTATAGGCGGATTATTTACGGCTACGTTATTAACCATGATTGTTTTACCAGTTTTATATAAATTATTAAGTGAGAAAAAAGATAAAATTGTTATTAATAAAAATAGTGTTGCCGTACTGTTTTTGTGTTTTAGCGTTTTTGGATTTTCGCAAACCAAAGCTACAAACCAGGCTGAATTGGATACTTTAATTGCGCATGCCATAAAAAACAATAAAGGAATAAAAGCTGGAGAATTGCAAGTAGAACAATCTAAAACCAACATCAAAACTGCTTATTCTATTGAAAAAACCAATTTGTATTATGGCTACGATCAGAATAATTTAGCTTTAAATAATTTGCCATTAAAAGTTTTGGGCGTACAGCAAAAATTCTTATTTCCAACAGTTTATGCGGCGCAAAAAAAGGTTTTTTCAGCCGAATTCGAAAAAGAAAAAAACAATTTGGAAATCACAAAAAACAAACTTTCATTGCAAGTAGCACAAGTGTACAACACAATAGTTTATTTGCAAAGCCAAGAAAAAATGTTGCAATATTTAGATAGTTTGTATCAAAATTTTTCTAAAGCCAGCAAGCGAAAATTTGAATTAGGCGAATCTAACTATTTAGAAAAAATAACAGCCGAAAGTAAATACAAACAAATAAAAACCAAATTAATACAGATAGAAAAAGAGAAAAAATCTAACTATGATATTTTGCAATCGTTGGTTCAAGACACAAAAAATATTGAGATAAAGAACCATAATTTAGAAATAAATACCAATAGTGTTACTTCAAATAAAAATTTATATGAATCTTATTTTCAAAGCATTAGTAGTTATTTCAATGAAAATGTAAAATTGCAAAAACAACTTTATTATCCAGATATTAATTTAGAATATTTTCAAGGGAAAAACAACGGGTTATCGCAGGCATTGTACGGATTTCAGGCTGGAGTTTCGGTGCCACTATTTTTTGGAAGTATCAAGCATAAAAATAAAGTTGCGCAACTTCAATCTCAAAGTTGGGAAATGGAAAAAGAAAATATAAAGTTGAAAATGGAGCAATTTTATAAACAAAAAAATGCTGAGCTGGAAAAGTATCAAGAAGGTATAAATTATTATAAAGAAAGTGGCGAAAAATTAGCCAAAGAAATTATAAAAGTTGCCGATATGAGTTTCAAACACGGCGAAATTGATTTTTTTCAATACATTATTTCATTAGAAAACGCAACTTCAATTCAAACCGATTATTTAGATAATATCCACGAATACAATAAAATACAAAACGATTTACAATATTTAAATTTTTAAATACAATGAAATATTTTCAAATTCTCTTTTTGGTATTACTTACAATTTCTTGCAAAAATAATTCGCAGGAAACTACCGAACCCGAAAAAAAAGAAGGCATTACAACCATTACCCAAGAACAGTTTCAAGCAATGGAAATGCAAGTTGGCACGCCAGTTATGCAACCTTTTGACGTTACTGTAAAAACCTCGGGCAGAATTGATGTTCCGCCTCAAAATAAGGTAAAAATAACAAGTTATAGTAGTGGATTTATAAAATCTGCCAAACTTTTGGTGGGAGATAAAGTAAGCAAAGGTCAGGCTTTGATAACTTTGGCAAGTACCGAAATTGTTGATATACAAAAAGAATATTTAGAAGTTGCCGAACAAATTAAATTCTTAAAATCTGAATTTGATAGACAAAAAATATTATTTGATGAAAAAATTACTTCGCAAAAAAATTACCTAAAAGCCGAAAGCGAATATAAAAGTGCCCGAGGAAAATACCAAACATTACGAGCAAAATTGCAGATGTTCAACATCAATCCAACCAGTGTAGAACGCGGAAATATTGTTTCGACTATAACACTTTTTTCACCCATTTCGGGCGATGTTACCGTTGCCAATGCAGCTGTAGGAATGGCTGTAAATCCAACCGATGTATTGCTTGAAATTGTAAATAACAACGATATTCATTTGGAAATGAGTGTTTTTGAAAAAGATATTTTAAAAGTTAAAGAAAACCAACTTATCAAATTTAAAATCCCAGAAACATCTGATGAAATTTTTGAAGGAAAAGTGCATCTTATTGGTAAATCGATAGAAGGAACCGACAGAACAACCAATGTTCATGGGCATTTAGACGAAAAGGTAAAACAACGATTATTAACAGGAATGTTTATAGACGCCAATATTGTTGTAGATTCCAAAACAGGTTTGGCAATTCCTAAAGATGCAGTAATTTCAGAAAACGGAAAAAACTATGTGTTTGTATTAAAAAATCAAAACAACAAAACATACGATTTTAGAAAAACTCCAATACAAATTGGTGAAAAATCAGATACATTTGTTGAGATAATTCCAACTAATCAAATCAACGAAAAGACCAAAATAGTTACACGAGGTGCATTTGATATTTCGGAATAAATTTTTGATTAAACCTATTATCTATTCCAAATTTCCCAAGCTTTTTCCGCCTGAAGTTGTAGCATTTCCAAGCCGTTCTTGGTGGTTGCGCCTTGTTTTTTAGCTTTCTTTAAAAACTCGGTTTCTTCAGGATTATAAATTAAATCGTAAGCCAAATGCTTATCGGTAAAATATTGATAAGGCAATTCGGGTGCATTAGCCACATTGGGAAAAGTACCCATTGGTGTACAATTTATAATAATTTGATAATCATCAAAAGTGGTACTGTTTATTTTATCATAGCCAATAGCATCGTCATTTGGATTTCTGGATACAAAAGCATAGCCAATACTCAATTCATTTAAAGCAAATGCCACCGCTTTGGCAGCGCCACCTGTTCCTAATATCAAGGCGCGTTTGTGATGCGGTTGGAGTAGTGGTTCTATCGATTTTTTAAAACCATACGCATCGCTGTTATAACCTTTTGTTTTCCCTTTTTTTGTAAATCTTATAACGTTTACTGCACCAATTGCTTCTGCTTTTTTTGATAATTTATCGAGCAAAGGAATTATTTCTTCTTTATACGGAATGGTAACATTAAGCCCTTTTAAATTTGGATTGTTTTTTAGTATATATTCAAATTCGTTAATAGATTGAATATCAAAGTTTTCGTACGAATAATCTTCGAATAAGGCATCTGTAAATTTTGCTTCAAAATATTTTTTAGAAAACGAATAATCTATGTTTTTTCCAATTAATCCAAATTTTGGCATCGTTAATTTTTGTGCTTTTTAATTAGTTTTTGTACTTCTTCGAGTTCGTAAACACTTGGAAATAATTCGTTTAAAACGCCAATATGTGCGGCATTGTTTTGCAAGGCTTTGGTTAAATAAATTTTTCCTTTTTCGTAATTTCCTAAGGTGTAATAAAATCCAGCCAAGCGAACTTCAATTTCAAAGATATTATTATGTTGTTCTTCTGCTTGATGCAAAGTGAAAAGAGCGTTTTCTGTTTCGCCAATTTCTAATAATAAATCTACCCAAAAAAGCCAAGTGTCAATATCGTCGTCGCCGTATTCTATGGCTTTTCGGTAACCATATTCGGCTTCTTCAAAAAAGTTGAGCGCATTGTTTATCGCCGCATATTTTTTCCAATAGTCTGGGTTTTGATTGTCAATTCCCAAAGCTTTATTCACATTGTACAAAGCTTTTTGAAATTCCTTTAATTTGATATAAAAATCGGTAATGGTTATCCAACCTTTATCAAGCAGCGGATCTTCGTGAACGGTCTTGTTGTAATAATCTAAAGCTTCTTTTTTGTTGCCCAATTTCTCGTAACATTTCCCAATTCGCAAGAGCGCATACGAAGTTGGATCGTCCAATTCCATAGTTTGTTTGTAGCTTTCTATAGCTTCTTCGTAACGTTTTAGTTTTTCTAAGGCTTTTCCTTTTTCGAGATACGCACCCAAAAAATATTCATCGATATACGTTGCTAATTCAAAAGCTCGTACGGCATTTTCATAGTCTTGTAAGTTGTAATACAAGCGCCCTTTTTGATGCCAAGCAATTTCGGAATACGGGTTTTTATCGATATAATTTTTTAGATAAGCTATGGCGTCAAGATGTTGGTCTAAAAACTCAAAGCAATACACCACATTGTACAACGCCGATTGGTCTTCGATATCTTCTTCGAGACACAGAATAAAATTTTCTTTTGCCTTTTCTAAATTATCCATAAAGAGATATTCCATACCCAGCAAATTATACACATCGGCAGGGTCATCGGTACGTTTGAGTGCTTCGTATAAAAACTCTACAGCTTTTTCGTGATTATCTCTTTTAGAATATATATTGGCTTTTTGAATGAAAATTTCATCGTTATTGGGTTCCAAAACATAGAGTTCGTTCAGCAGTTTTTCTGCCATGTCTATCTTGTCTTCGTAGATAAGCATTTCCACTTGTACCAGTTTGAGTCCGGTAGATTTTGGGTGCTGTTCCAGTCCAAGTTTTAGCGCTTTTTTAGCTAAGTTAATTCTGCCAGTATCAAGGTAATGCAGAATGATTTCTTCAAATTCTTCCGAGTCAAAAAAGAAAACTTTATTGGTTTTGAGCATCGATTCAAATCGAGAAAGCGAAAGGCTGTAATCTTCTTCATCGTGATCTAATCTCATACCTATTGGGGTTTTATAGTTTACAAAATAAAAGTACTCAATTACTAAACGAGGAATTGGTGTGCTTTATTTTGTTTTAAACAAATTAATTAACAGACAAAAGTCAAATTCTGTGCCAACTTTTTAGGTTTTACCCTTCATCCAAAATCTCATCTAAAACTTCCAAAAGTATTTCGCAACCTTTGGTTATTTCTTCATTGGATATGGATAGTGGTGGCGTAATACGAATGGCTTTTCCTTCGAATAACAACCAAAATAAAATAAGCCCTCGATCATGACAGCGTAAAATTGCTTTATTTGTTATTTCGGCATCTGGTGTCATGGCAGCAAGCATCAAGCCTTTACCACGTACTTCTTCTATCAACGGATGTATTAATAATTTCCGAAATAATTTTTCTTTCTCTAAAGCTTGTTTTGCATAGTCTTTTTCTAAAACTTCTTGCAAGGTAGCCAAACAGGCGGCAGCAATTACAGGATGTCCGCCAAAGGTTGTTATATGTCCTAATTTTGGATTGTGCGTAAGCAAATCCATGTGTTTCTCATTAGCGATAAATCCGCCTACGGGCATTCCGCCAGCCATACCTTTACCAATGATAACAATATCGGGTACCACATTGTAATTTTCAAAACCAAAGAGTTTTCCGGTGCGACCAAAACCTGGTTGAATTTCATCTATAATCATCATGGCGCCAACTTCTTCGCAACGTTTTTTTACTTTAAGCAGAAAATCGTTTTGAGGTTCAATAAATCCGGCGCCACCTTGAATACTTTCTAAAATAATACCTGCGGTTTTGGTGGTTATTTTCTCTAAATCGGATTCGTTGTTAAACGTTATAAAATCTACATCGGGTATCAGCGGACGAAATATTTGCTTGCGTTCTTCGAAACCCATCACGCTCATAGAACCCATGGTGTTGCCATGATACGCATTGTTACACGAAATAAGCTGACTTCTTCCTGTTACTCTACGAGCTAGTTTTAGGGCGCCTTCGGTAGCTTCTGTTCCCGAATTTACCAAATAGACTTTATTTAATGACGCTGGTAAATTTTCAACCAATAATTTGCAATAAGCCACTGCTGGATGTTGCGCATATTCGCCATAGACCATAACATGGGAATACTTGCCTAATTGCTCTATAATAGCTTTATTGACGCGTTCGTTTTGATGCCCTACCGATACCGCAGAAACACCGGCTACAAAATCGAGATAGGGTTTATTGTTTATATCAAAAATATACGAACCTTTGGCATGCGAAACTTCTAATCCTAATGGATATGGCGAAGTTTGCGCTTGGTATTTAAGGAAATCGTTTAGCATTTTAATGACTTAGATTGTTAGAAGAAAGAGGCAAGATGAAAGATTAAAGATACAAGAAGAAAGAGGCAAGACTATAACTAAATTTTAGCGTTTTGACTTTCCAACTTTTGGCTTTTGACTCTGTTTCACTTTTGCCTTTTGGCTATTTTCTTTTACACTATCCGGTTTTTGATTTTCGGTTTTTGGATTGGTTTCTTTTTGGTATTCTTCGATTTCTTCTGGCGGAAAAATTTCTTCTTTACTTTTTATTCGTTCATCGCCTCGCCAAACAAAACCTCGCAGTTTTCGGGCATTTTCGGGTAAATCCTTTTCGGGATAAATTTGCCCTTCGTCTTCTTGAATGTAACGAATTTTGTCTATTACACGGTCGTTAAGCCACAATTTTATACTGCCCGAAACACTTTTGTTTATTCCTATCAATTCGTTTTTATCATTTCGAATATAATAAATCGTTTCGGTGTTTTTAACAATATCTACTTCTTTGAGTTTGTTATTGTCAAATTTACCATACAAATTCAGTCCTTTTACTTGATTATATCCTGTGCCAATAGTATCTTTTGAAATTATAAATGCATTTTTTAAAACCTTTAGCGAATCGAGTTTTTCGGTTTTGTTGTTACCTATTAAATGCATCACATCGCCAGTAAGTTGGTTGTCAAAATTCCAAAGAATGGGTTTGCCTATGAGTTTGGTAAGGGCATTTTTTTGATCGGAATGTATCGAATCGCATTTGCCACTCATATCGGTTTTGTAAAACCGAGCATTATTAAAACCACGAATAATACGTTCACCAGTTTTACCAGTAACAATAATCTTTTTGGCATGAACAAACATCGAATCTTTGTCGTACATATAGCGAACCGATGCCATTTTGGTAATCATAAGCGAATCTTTGTCGCGATACACTTCGCCATAATGCCCTTTTACTATAGCTTTATTTATCGAATCGATAATTTTTACATTTCGAGTTCCCGATGCAAAATTTCGTTTTTTATCGTAATTGATAACGTCGGCGTAAATTTTCCGGTCTTTGTAGGTTATATACGAGTTTTTATCCAAATTGGCTTTGTCGAGTTTGGTGTCGTACATGCCATTTTCGGTATAAATAAAACTCTCTTTACTGGTTATAGTTGATGGTCCGCTGAGGTACGCATGCCCATTGGTTGTAAAATAATCAAGATGATTGGTTTTAATAACATTTTCAGGATTGGTAATAACTACTTCGGTGTCAAATTTATATTTTCGTTCTTTTACAAAATAGCGTCCCGATTTACTTTTTAATGTATTTTGTTTGTTAATAATTGTGGCGTTATTCGTGTAATAAGCTTCTTGTTTGTTTCTGTCGAAATGAATGGTATCGGTAGAAAGTTGCATTTCGGGCGATTGCATAACCACATTTCCAGTTGCAAAAGCTTTTTTGGCATTGCCATTATACTCGGCGTATTTTGAAACTAAGGTAAGTGTATCGCCTTGCACAATATTTACGTCACCAAAACATTTCAAATAATTTTCCTTCATATAATAATATGCCTTGTTACAATTTACAGTAACTCCGTCGTGAATAGCTCGTACATTGCCTTCTAACAAGGCAACATTGGGCATCAACTCATCGTTTCGACTTCCAAAATCCGAATTTTCAATAACAATAGGGCTTGCTTTTTGCGAATATAATTTCTTAGGCAAAAGGCATATAATTAAGCAAAGTAAAACAACAATTTTTTTCAACTCAATTTATTTTCGGCAAATTTAGATAAAATTAATAGAGTTGTTTGTCGTTTAATAAATATTTAATACTAATCAAGGCATAGATTTTGATAATAATTTGTTAATACATCTTTTTTGATAAAGAATAATTTTAATAACCGTGCAGGGTTTATTAACTTTGCAACCTATAGACAAGAAAAATGGAAGTTAAAGGATTAGATATTAAACTCAAAGGAGATAAAGTAATAGAATATGTGCCGTCTATAAAAGAGAAAGCGCTACGTATTAATCTTAACGAACATATTTACGGAACCTTTGCAGAAATAGGTGCCGGCCAAGAAACAGTGCGTCATTTCTTTAGAGCTGGTGCGTCATCGGGTACTATTGCCAAAGCAATGTCTGCCTACGATAAAGATTTTAGCGATGCCATTTACGGTATTGAAGGCGATGGACGTTATGTTACCGAAAGTCGTCTTCGTAAAATGCTTACCCACGAGGTAAAACTCATCGAAGAACGCTTAAGCCGAGATAAACATCCAAACAAATTGTTTTTTAGTTATGCAAATACCGTAGCAACCATCGATTTTGCTAAACAATTCAAAGGACACGGTTGGGTAGGCATAAAATATCAAGTAGAACCCGATGAAGAATACAACGAAATATATCTTCATATTCGGTTTAAAGAAACCGATGCCCGCTTGCAACAAGAAACCTTAGGAATTCTGGGCGTAAACCTTATTTATGGTGCTTTTTATAAATATAATGATCCAAAAAAATTACTGAAATATTTATACGACCATTTAGATAAAGACCAATTAGAAATAGATACCATTAATTTTTCGGGACCACGTTTTAAAGATGTTGACAACCGATTGATGAGTTTGCAACTTGTTAAAAACGGCATGACCGATGCCGTGATGTTTGGTCCAGATGGTAAAAATATATTACCAGCAGCAGTCTTATACAAGAAAAATATTTTGGCTCTTCGCGGAAGCTTCCGCCCGGTAACCAAAGTAAATACCGATATGTATGAGCAATCGCTAAAGATGTTTTTGAACGAAAATAAAGTAGAAAAAGAAAATGCCTTTGTGGTTTTTGAAATTACACTTTCCAATTTAAAAGCTCAAGGAGAAATAGACGAACGCGATTTTATGGATAGGGCAGAGCTACTATGTTCGTTAGGGCAAACAGTGATGATTTCTAATTTCCAAGAATATTACAAAGTGGTAGAATATTTCTCAAGTTATACTAAAGCTCGTATGGGATTGGCAATGGGAGTAAGTAATTTGGTAGAAATTTTCGACGAAAAATATTATCGCCACTTAAGCGGAGGAATTCTCGAAGCATTCGGAAAATTGTTTTACCGAGATTTAAAAGTGTATTTGTACCCTATGGAAGAAAACGGAGAAATTGTAAATTCTCAAAATCTTAAAGTACATCCGCGAATGAAAGAATTATACAAATTCTTTGCTTATAACGGAAAAGTGGTAGACGTAGAGAATTATGATCGCGATAATTTGAAAATTTTCTCCAGAGAAATTTTAAAAATGATAGCCAATAATGAAACGGGTTGGGAAAAAATGCTGCCAGAAGGTATTGCCAAACTCATTAAAGAACATAAATTATTCGGATTTGACACCAATAAAAAAATGTTAGAAAGGCTTAAAATTTAATCATAAAAAAAGCATCATTTATATTGTCAAATAATGCTTTTTTTTATTCTTATAAAATAGATATTATACTAATTTCACTGGTTTTTTATCAGATGGATCTAAAGCTGCGCTTTTTACATCAACTTCAGCTTCGATAAAATAGTTTGACTTTTCATTGTTTGCAAAAGCAGCCATTTTGCCAATTCCTCCCATTACACCACCTTTTTCTTTTAACTCATCATTATCTGACTTTAAAATTTTGAAAGCAAATGCAAATTCGTGTGTTTGGCTCTCACCACTTTTTATTGAAGAATTAAGGTCTACTTTGTAAGTACCTAAATCAAATTCTTCCGTTTTTTTGTCATCACCTCTACCTGTAGTATACTCTTCAATAAGTTTTACAGTTAAGGTTTTTAATTCTTGGTCGCTTTTAGAAGTTAAAATAACCTTTCCATTAACCATTCCAGAATCTTTGGCAAATTGAGCAGGACAAGATAGTTCTACTTTTACGCCACCAATTCCTAATTTGTTTTTAATTGTTTGAAAAATTCCCATATAAATATATAATTATAAATTCGTGCGAAAATATTAAAAAACTACAATTATATCACTGTTTTAATATTTTTTTTGAAATTAATTTAAAATTTACTTTTAAATCAATGAAAATCATGTAGTTGCCATTATTAGTTTTACAATACTTAAGCTTAGTTATTTTTGTTTAAAATACAATGTAATGTTTTAATCTTCTACTACTTCAATGCTTGTTACTTTTCCGTTTTCCCAATAAGAAGTAACTACAGCATCGGTATTAAAAATATTTGTAATATTCATAACATACTTTTTCCCATCTTCTGTAAAATAAGTAACTTCGGCTTTATTGCTCATAATATTGCTGGCTATAACAGAACCTTCTTGTTTTGCAATCGAGAATACACTTTTTCCGTCTTTTACAAATGGTTTAAAACCTTCTAACAAGCCTATTGCTTTTCCTTTTGAATAAGCATCAAGAACCGTTTGTACTTCATTTGAAATTGTTGTTTCATTTTTTGTAGCTGTTGGGTTTGTAACAACATATTCAGTTTCAGATGGTGTTGTGATTACAATTTTATCTATTGAAGTATTTTCATCTACAAGAAAATACGCATCGTTGAATCCAGAGTCTATAACGTGCATGTAATCAAACATATTTTCTTCTGATTTTAATTCTTTTTCTTTGCTAAATGCTTTAAGAAAAATCATTTCTTTTTTTGGATTTTTTACATCCAAATAAATATACTTTTTGCCTTTTGGTGCAACTTGTACTTTTTCGTCTTTGGCTAATCGCAAAACTTTACTTTCTTCAAGTTTTAAAATTGTAATAGGGTTATTCTCTATTTTAAACTCTTCGCCTATTTTTACTGGAGTATTGCTTTCACCTCCACAAGCAGATAAAAGTAAAATACACAGAAATAGCGGTGTAAAAAAGAGTGCTGTTTTTTTCATAATTAGATTGTTTTAATAGTGTTAAAATATTTAGTAACTGCAAAACTATTTTCATTAAAAATAGAATTACACTGCAATAATATATCAAAAAAAAATGCTCATTTTGGTAAATGAACATTTGTTGGGTTTATGAATAAATCCGTAGAGATTTCAAATAAATTCGTTTTTAAGAAAACTTAAACTTGCAGATTTTCTAATAGAACCAAAAATTCTTCTTTTTTGCGAACCGAAAGCGGAACCGTTACCTTATTTTTCATAACAATAGTATTGCCACCTTCCGATTTTATAAAATGATCAAAATAGGTCATATTAATAAGATGCGACTGATGTGTTCTGAAAAAATTATGTGGAACTAACAAACTTTCGTACTCTTTGAGATTGGTGGAAACCACCAGTTTTGGCGCATTTATAAAATTAAATGTTGTATAATTTTTATCCGATTCGCAATTTACAATATCCTGAATATTAACAGAATAAATCTTATCAGCTGTTTTCAAAATAAGTTTTTGAAGGCTTTTTGGACGTTCGATATTGGTAAACAAATTGTTGAGTTTCATTTCAAAAACTTCTTTGCTCAACGATTCTTCGGCTTTCTTAACAGCTTCTATTAAATCACTGGAATTCAATGGTTTTAAAAGATAATCTATTGCCGAAAAACGAAAGGCTCTAATAGCAAAATCTTCATGACCTGTGATAAATATCACTTTAAAATTGATAGGCTTAAGTTTTTGAAGCAAGTCAAAACCAGTTCCGTCGGGCATTTCTACATCAAGAAAAACAATATCTGGAACAAGTTGTTTGATAATCGTAATACCAGATTCTACCGAGTCTGCTTGCCCAATGATAGAAATATTTGAACAACTCGATTTGATAATGGCAATATTTTTTTTTCTAATAGCTTCAATATCATCTATAACAATGGCGCGTAACATATCTTTTTATTTTTCGTAAATATACGGTATTTCAAAACTAACTTTTGCGCCAACAATTTTTTCGTTGGTATCTTTTACATTAGCGGTATGCATTACAAAATCTTGGTTTTTGGTATAGCTTATCAATCGTTCTTTTGTGATATTCATTGCCATTGATTTGTGATTTGCTGATTGCGAATTGGTTTCAAATCCTTTACCATTATCGGTTACTTCAAACAACAATTTTTCATTTTTTAAATAAAAACGAACAGTAATTTTGCCATTTTCTGTAGTATTTCTTAAACCGTGTTTTATAGCATTTTCAATAAAGGGTTGTGTGAGCATTGGTGGCAAAAAAATGGCTTCTTGCTCTATGTTATCTTCAACTATTATGCTGTAACTAAATTTGTTATTGTACAATAATTGCTGAATAGAAATGTAGTTTTGTGTCATTGCTATTTCTTCTTCCAATGAAATATAATTTTCATTCGAATTTTCGAGAATTTGTCTTGTAAGTTTTGAGAATTTTGTGAGATAATTTACCGCTTCATCATTATTATTTTCATAAATCAATCCTTGAATATTATCAATTGAATTAAAAATAAAATGCGGATTCATTTGAGAAACCAATAGCTTTTGCTTGATTTGCTCTTTTTCGAGCATTGTAATGGCTTGCTTTTGTTTGTTATTTCGATAATAAAAATAGCCACCAAATAACAGCAACAGCAACGCACCAGAAAGCCCAATAAGCCAATTATTTTTGATAGCCGTTTTCTTTTCGGCATCGAGTTTAAGTTTTAACTCTTTTTTTTCGTAATCGTACTTGAGTTGTTGTTGCGCTAACTCATTTTTTGAAGCTTCAAATTTGCTGGAATCATTTAGTTTTACTTGAAATTCAAATACTTCAAGCGCTTTTTTATAGTTTTTATTTTGCTTACTTACTTGAAATAATAATTCAGCAGATTTCTCTTGAAGTTCGATATTGTTGATTTCTTTACTTTTGGTAAATGCTTTTGACAGATATGTTTCAGCTTTTGCAAAATCTTTTTTTCTGAAATACAAATCGCCAAATTTCACATAAGTGTTTGTAACAGCAACTTCTTCAATATCACCTTTTAAGGCTTCGTGTAACAGCGATTCTGCTTCTTGATATTTTGCTTCTTCAATTTTTACTTGCGCCAATTTACTCAAACAAATACTTGTAAAAGTATCCAAATTATTTTTTTTGAAAAAACTAAGTGCTTTGTTGAAATAATTGTTGGCTTCCGAATATTTTTTTAATGCCAAATACGATGATCCGCAATTAATATAAGCTTCACTTTTAAGATATTCATAATCAAATGTTAATGTTTTGTTTGCTAATAAATGTTCAATCGATTTTTTAAAATGGAAAATTGCTTTTTGATGATTTTCTTGTTTGGCATATATTGTGGCTAACATTGAATTGGCTAATGAAATTCCGTCTTGATTTTCTTTTTGATTTTTTTCGAAATATTTCAGACTCGTAAATAAATTTGCAATTGCTTTTTGATTTTCATTAATATGCGAATAAATAATTCCTTTATAAATAATGGTATAATACATTTCGTCATAAGCTTTTACCGACTTAAACAGCGAAATACTCTTGTCGATATTAGTAATTGCTTTAGATGCATTTCTTTGAAAATCAAATACATTACCCAAATTAGAATAATACGCAGCTAAATATTTTGTATATTTTTTATTTAATTCTTCAGATTGTTCTTTTTTTAAGTTTTTAGCTGCAATTTCGCCCATCATCTCATTCAATCTCATAGCCAAATTACTATTCGAATCTGTCTGATCGAGTGTTTTTGCTATTGTTAAAAGTCGTGTAGTATCGTGTAGTTTTGGATTTTTTAAAACTAAATTTATAGAGTCAATTACTTTATTTTGAGCATTATTTGTGGCTGCGAATAGAAATAAAATCAGAAAAAAAATGAATCGAAGTGAGAAATAAAATTTAGTCATTATCAGTATAATATTGCTATGTAAAAGTACATTATTTATTTAGATAGTTTTTGTAAAATAAAAAACCATCAATACAGATTGATGGTTTTTGAAAGTTTATGATGTAATTTTTGATTACTCTATTTTGAAACGTTTTCTGTCATTTTCGTTCAAATAAATTTTTCTTAAACGAATAGATTTTGGCGTAACCTCCACGTATTCATCTTTTTGGATGTATTCCAACGCTTCTTCTAATGTAAACTTAATTGCCGGAACAATTCTTGTTTTATCATCGGCACCAGCCGAACGGAAATTGGTAAGCTGTTTGGTTTTGGTGATATTTACAACCATATCATCGCCACGAGAGTTTTCACCAATTACTTGTCCTTCGTACACATCTTCGTTTGGATCTACAAAGAATTTACCTCTATCTTGTAATTTATTGATTGAATAAGGGATTGCTTTTCCGTTTTCCATTGAAATTAACGAACCATTGATACGTCCAGGAATTTCGCCTTTATACGGTTGGTATTCCATAAAACGATGCGACATAATTGCCTCACCCGCCGTAGCCGTTAGTAATTGATTTCTCAATCCGATAATACCTCTTGATGGGATATGGAATTTGATAATCATACGCTCGCCGCGAGGTTCCATGCTTAGCATTTCTCCTTTACGAATAGTTACAAATTCAACCGCTTTTCCTGAAACATTCTCTGGCAAGTCTATAGTAAGCTCTTCAATTGGTTCGCATTTTGCACCATCAATTTCTTTGATAATTACTTGTGGCTGACCAATTTGTAACTCGTATCCTTCACGACGCATTGTTTCGATAAGAACTGATAAGTGTAGTACACCACGACCAAATACCATAAATTTATCGGCAGAATCAGTTTCATTAACACGAAGTGCTAAGTTTTTCTCTAATTCTTTCGTTAAACGATCTTTGATATGTCGTGAAGTAACAAATTTTCCTTCTTTTCCAAAAAATGGTGAGTCATTAATTGTAAACAACATACTCATAGTAGGCTCATCAATAGCAATAGTTTGTAAAGCCTCCGGATTTTCGAAATCGGCAACAGTATCACCAATCTCAAATCCTTCTAATCCTACTAAGGCACAAATATCACCCGCAATTACGCTTTCTACTCTTTTTCTTCCTAAACCGTCAAAAACGTGAAGTTCTTTGATTTTTGATTTACTAATTTTTCCGTCGCGTTTTACCAACGAAACATTTTGTCCTTCTTTAAGTTCGCCACGTTGCAATCTACCAATAGCAATTCGTCCTGTATACGAAGAAAAGTCAAGCGATGTAATCAACATTTGTGGCGTACCTTCAGAAACTTTTGGTGCAGGAACATGTGCTAATACCATATCCAAAAGTGGTTCGATATTTTCAGTTTGGTGTTTCCAATCTTCACTCATCCAGTTGTTTTTGGCAGAACCATAAACAGTTGGAAAATCCAGCTGCCATTCTTCGGCACCCAATTCAAACATTAGGTCGAATACTTTTTCGTGAACTTCTTCCGGAGTACAGTTTTCTTTATCTACTTTATTAATTACCACACATGGTTTCAAACCTAAGTCGATAGCTTTTTGCAATACAAAACGTGTTTGTGGCATTGGTCCTTCAAAAGCATCTACAAGCAATAAAACACCATCGGCCATGTTTAGTACACGCTCTACTTCGCCACCAAAATCGGCGTGGCCTGGAGTATCAATGATATTAATTTTGGTACCTTTGTATAAAACAGATACATTTTTTGACACAATAGTGATTCCACGCTCGCGCTCCAAATCATTATTGTCTAATATTAAATCGCCTGTGTTTTCGTTTTCTCTAAATAACTGACAATGATACATTATTTTATCTACCAATGTAGTTTTACCATGGTCAACGTGTGCAATAATTGCAATATTTCTTATAGATTCCATACTTGAGTTTTACGGGTGCAAAAGTACACTTTATTTTCTATGTTTGTGAAAAAACATTTTTAGAAATATTTTGAGTTGTTTTCATAAGATTATCAGTTGTTTACATCTATTTAAAGGTGTTTTATCAATAAAAATGAAATTGAAAAAGAAATGAATTACCAAAATATAATTACTTTTAACAGCTTTTATACTAAAGATTTATGATAGAAATTCAAGGACGAAAAATTGGTATTGATTATCCGCCATTGGTTATAGCCGAAATTGGAATTAATCACGAAGGTTCGTTGGCGGTTGCCAAACAAATGGTAGATGCCGCGCATAGGGCAGGAGTAGAAGTGGTAAAACATCAAACGCATATAGTAGAAGACGAAATGAGTGCTGTTGCCAAAAATGTTATTCCCGGAAATGCCGATGTTTCGATTTATGAAATTATGCAGCGTTGTGCTTTGAATGAAGCAGATGAATTAGAACTCAAAAACTATGTAGAAAGCAAAGGTATGATTTTTATTTCAACGCCATTTTCGCGAGCTGCGGCTAATAGGTTGGAAAAATTTAATGTACCAGCCTATAAAATTGGTTCGGGCGAATGCAATAATTATCCGTTATTAGAACATATTGCTTCGTTTGGAAAACCTGTTATTTTAAGTACAGGTATGAATACTATCGAAAGTGTTCGCAAAGCCGTAGCTATTTTTGATAAACATAAGGTACCGGTAGCGTTGTTGCATACAACCAATTTGTATCCTACGCCCATACATTTAGTACGCTTCGGAGCTATGACAGAGTTGCACGAAGCTTTTCCTGATAAAGTTTTTGGATTATCAGATCATACTTTAAATAATAATGCTTGCTTGGGAGCTGTGGCTTTGGGAGCGAATATTTTGGAACGCCATTTTACAGATACTATGGATAGAACTGGTCCCGATATAATATGCAGTATGGATGAGCATGCATGTAAGGAATTGATACAAAGTTCAAATGAAATTTGGCAAATGCGTGGCGGTAAAAAAGAACCCGCCAAAGAAGAACAAGTAACAATAGATTTTGCTTTTGCAACCGTTTGTAGTATCAAACCAATAGCAAAAGGCGAAGTTTTAACCCAAGAAAACATTTGGGTAAAACGACCAGGGACAGGAAAAATTTTAGCAGAACATTTCAATTCATTATTAGGAAAAAAAGTTTTGCGAGATATTGCAAACGACGAACAGCTTAGTTTTGAAGATTTTGAATAAAAAACAAATATAAATGAAAGTATATACCAAAACAGGAGACAACGGTACTACAGCGCTTTTTGGCGGAACACGAGTACCAAAACATCACATTCGCATTGAGAGTTATGGCACTATCGATGAACTTAACTCACACATTGGATTAATACGCGACCAAGAAATTGCAATCGATTACAAGAATGTTTTGATAGAAGTACAAGATAGACTTTTTACTATCGGTGCAATTTTGGCGACACCACCCGAAAAAGAAACACTAAAAAACGGCGAAAAACGTTTGCAAAATCTTGGAATCTCAAACACCGATATCGAGTTTTTAGAAAAAGAAATAGATACAATGGACGAAGCCTTACCACCAATGACACACTTTGTGTTGCCTGGCGGTCATACAACTGTGTCATTTTGTCATATTGCTCGTTGTGTTTGCCGTAGAGCCGAGCGTTTAGCAGTGCAATTAAATGACATAGAACCAGTAGAACTCATCACTATTCAATACTTAAACCGACTTTCTGACTACCTTTTTGTATTGGCACGAAAATTGTCCTTTGACCTTCAAGTTAATGAAGTTCCTTGGATACCAAGAAAGTAGTTTTTTGAAATTTGTAGTAAAAATTTTAATTACTATTAAAGCAAAAAACCACTTAAAAATTAATTTAACTAATTGATTATACGTTCTTTATAAATAAAAGTAAAATATTTTATTTTACTCTTGACTTTTTCAGTTAAAACTATACTTTTGTACAAAAATAAAATCAAATTAGAGATGTACTGGACACTAGAATTAGCATCGTATTTAAGTGATGCACCTTGGCCCGCTACCAAAGACGAATTGATTGACTACGCAATTAGAACAGGAGCACCACTCGAAGTAGTAGAAAACCTGCAATCTATAGAAGACGAAGGCGAAATATACGAATCAATGGAAGAAATTTGGCCAGATTATCCTACAGACGAAGATTATCTTTGGAATGAGGATGAGTACTAAAAAATATTAATCACACAACAGAAAAAAGTCTCGCTTGGGGCTTTTTTTTTGTTTAAATTTGCACACCCGTAAAAAAATATTACATATCATGAGTTTCATAAATAACATTTTAAAAGTTTTTGTAGGAGATAAATCCCAAAAAGATATAAAAGCCGTACAGCCATACATCAAGAGAATTAAAGATTTCGAACCAAGTCTTACACATTTGTCACACAATGAATTGCGTAACAAAACCTTAGAGTTCAAAGAAAAAATAAAACAAGCGAGAGCCAAACAAGATTCTGAAATAGAGAATCTAAAAATTGAAGCCGAAAACACAACCGATATAGATAAAAGAGAAGAGTTATACAACAAAATAGATGCACTCGATAAAGAAGCTTATGAAGTTTCGGAAAAAGTTTTAGCAGATATTCTACCAGAAGCTTTTGCAGTAATTCGTGAAACAGCCAAGCGATTCAAAGAAAATAGTACAATAACAGTTACAGCTTCACCTAAAGATCGTGAATTTTCGGGTTCAAAACCCTATGTAACTTTAGACGGCGACAATGCCGTTTGGGCAAACCAATGGAATGCTGCTGGTAAAGAAATTACTTGGGATATGATTCACTACGATGTGCAATTAATCGGAGGTATTGTATTACACGAAGGAAAAATTGCCGAAATGCAAACAGGTGAAGGTAAAACCCTTGTAGCAACACTTCCTTTGTATCTTAATGCATTAACAGGAAATGGTGTGCATCTTGTAACCGTAAATGATTATTTAGCAAAACGTGATAGTACTTGGAAAGCGCCACTTTTTGAGTTCCACGGATTAACAGTAGATTGTATTGATAATCATTCGCCAAATACCGAATCAAGAAGAAAAGCCTACGAAGCCGACATTACCTATGGTACCAACAACGAATTTGGTTTTGATTACCTTAGAGATAACATGGCACATTCGCCAGAAGATTTGGTTCAACGCCGTCATAATTATGCGATAGTAGACGAGGTCGATTCAGTTTTAATTGATGATGCACGTACACCTTTAATTATTTCTGGACCAGTTGCCGACGGAGATCGTCATGAATTTAACGAGTTAAAACCCATGGTTGAAAACTTGTATAATGTGCAACGTCAATTAGCAAATAATTTCCTTTCAGAAGCCAAAAGATTATTCAAAGAAGGCAACACAAAAGAAGCCGGATTCAATTTATTACGAGCTTATCGTTCGTTGCCAAAAAATAAAGCATTAATCAAATTCCTTTCAGAAGAAGGGGTAAAGCAACTACTCCAAAAAACCGAAAGCCATTACATGCAAGACAATAACAGAGAAATGCCAAAAGTAGACGAGGCAATGTACTTTGTTATCGAAGAAAAAAATAATTCGGTAGAACTTACTGATAATGGTTTCAAATACCTATCGCAAGGAACATCAAACGACTTTTTCATTTTGCCAGATATTGGAACCGAAATTGTAAATATCGAAAAACAAAATCTCGAAAAAGATAAAGAAGCCGAAGCCAAAGAGCGATTGTTCCAAGATTTTGGTGTAAAATCAGAACGTATCCATACACTTACACAACTACTAAAAGCTTATGCATTATTTGAAAAAGATGTAGAGTATGTAATAATGGAAAATAAAATCTTGATTGTAGATGAGCAAACAGGACGTATAATGGATGGTCGCCGATATTCAGACGGTTTGCACCAAGCTATAGAAGCCAAAGAAAATGTAACCATCGAAGCGGCAACACAAACATTTGCCACCATTACACTTCAAAACTATTTCCGTATGTATCGCAAACTTGCAGGTATGACAGGTACAGCGGTTACCGAAGCTGGAGAGTTTTGGGAAATTTACAAACTCGATGTTGTAGAAATTCCAACCAATAGAGGAATTTCAAGAAAAGACAAAGAAGATTTAATTTACCGTTCGGTTCGCGAAAAATTCAATGCCGTAATTGAAGATGTTGTACAACTTGCACAATCGGGAAGACCAGTTCTTATTGGTACAACATCGGTTGAAATATCAGAATTATTAAGCCGAATGCTTAAAATGCGTGGCATTCATCACAATGTATTGAATGCAAAAATGCACAAAATGGAAGCCGAAATTGTAGCCGAAGCAGGTAAAGCAGGCGTAGTTACAATCGCTACCAATATGGCAGGTCGTGGTACCGACATCAAACTATCGCCAGAAGTAAAAGCAGCCGGAGGTTTAGCAATTATTGGTACCGAGCGTCACGATTCACGTCGTGTAGACCGTCAGTTGCGTGGTCGTGCAGGTCGTCAAGGAGATCCAGGAAGTTCGCAGTTTTATGTGTCGCTCGAAGATAATCTAATGCGTTTATTTGGCTCCGAAAGAGTTGCCAAAATCATGGATAGAATGGGCTTAAAAGACGGAGAAGTTATTCAACATTCCATGATGACCAAGTCTATAGAACGTGCTCAGAAAAAAGTAGAAGAAAACAATTTTGGTGTTCGTAAACGTTTGTTAGAATATGATGATGTTATGAATGCGCAACGCGAAGTTGTCTACAAACGTCGTCGTCATGCGTTGTTTGGAGAACGTTTGAAATTAGATATTGTAAATATGATTTACGATACAGCAGAAGTTATCGTAAGCGATAATTATACCGCAAACGATTTTAAAAACTTTGAATTCGAGTTAATCCGTTATTTCTCAATCACTTCACCAGTAAGCGAAAGCGAGTTTTATAAAGGAAATGTGAATGATTTAACAACCAAAGTATATTTGGCTGCCTATCAATATTATAACGAAAAATGCGAACGTAATGCTCGCGAAGCTTTTCCAATTATATCTAATGTTTATCTACAAGAAGGCAATCAATTTGAGCGTATTGTAGTTCCTTTTTCAGACGGAATTAAAACCTTGAATGTTGTAACCGATTTAAAGAAAGCATACGAATCGCAAGGCACTCAGCTTGTTAATGATTTTGAAAAAAACATTACATTAGCAATCGTTGATGAAACTTGGAAAAAACATCTTCGTAAAATGGACGAGCTAAAACAATCAGTACAATTAGCAGTTCACGAGCAAAAAGATCCATTGGTAATTTATAAATTGGAAGCATTTAAATTATTCCAAAAGATGATTAATGCAGTCAATAAAGAAGTAGTTTCTTTCTTATTTAAAGGCGATTTGCCACAGCAACAAGCCAATATACAGGAAGCAAGAGAAATTTCAAAACCGAAAGAAAACTATACCGAATCTAAGGAAGATGTTTTGAATACCGATGAAATGGAAGAACGTAATCATCAGGCTGGCGAAACGCAACCTCGACAAGTGGTAGAAACCATTGTGAGAGAAACGCCAAAAATTAATAGAAACGATACCGTTACTATCAAACATATCTTAAACGGAAAAACCGAAACCATGAAATTTAAAAAAGCAGAATCCATGATTGCCAGTGGCGAATGGGTTTTGGTTAATGAATAATAAAATTCCATATACAACAAAAAAAGCTCCAATTTGGAGCTTTTTGCATTTTATAACTTAAAGGTATAATTTCAATGAAACTCTCCAAATAGCTGAGAAGCTACATTATAAGCACTTTCAAAACTCATAGGGCTAATAGAAGTATCGGCTCTTTTTTCTGTAAAATAAGATAACATTTTTTCGGTTGGCATATTGCCCGTCAAATCATCTTTTGCCATAGGGCAACCACCAAATCCTTGAATAGCGCCATCATATCTTCGACAACCGGCTTTGTAGGCTGCATCTACTTTTTCAAACCATTTATTTGGAACGGTGTGCAAATGTGCACCAAATTCCACTTGCGGATATTTCGGAATTAAATTTGAGAAAAGATAATCAATTACTTCGGGTGTAGAACTACCAATGGTATCCGAAAGCGAAAGGATTTTTATTCCCATATTGGCTAATTTTTCTGTCCATTCGCCTACAATTTCAACATTCCAAGGATCTCCGTACGGATTTCCAAATCCCATAGAAATATAGGTAACAACTTCTTTATTAGATTTATAGGCAATTTCCAAAATTTCATTTAGAGTAATAACACTTTCTGCAATAGTTTTGTGTGTATTGCGCATTTGAAAGTTTTCTGAAATCGAAAAAGGAAAACCTAAATACTGAATTTCTTTATGTTGCGAAGCCAAAACGGCACCTTGCGTATTAGCAATAATAGCCAATAATTTACTTTGAGTTTGCGATAAATCAAGCTGTGCCAAAACTTCGGCGGTATCTTGCATCTGCGGAATTGCCTTTGGCGAAACAAAACTCCCAAAATCAATAGTATCAAAACCCACACGCAACAAAGCTTGTATGTAAGCAACTTTTCTTTCGGTAGGGATAAAAGTTTTGATGCCTTGCATAGCATCGCGCGGACATTCTATTAATTTAACTTTGGATTCCAAACGAATATTATTTTTGCTAATTTACAAAGAATTTTTGAGAATTGCTTGGTTGATTTTTTTTATCAGACTTGGACCTTCATATATAAATCCGGTGTAAAGCTGCACAAGGCTGGCGCCCGCATTCAGTTTTTCTAAGGCATCTTCAGCCGAATGAATACCACCCACGCCAATTATCGGGAACGATTTATTACTTTTTTCTGATAAAAAACGAATGACTTCGGTGGCTCTTTTCTCTAAAGGTTTTCCTGATAATCCACCAGTTTCTGCTTTGTTTTCGGAAATTAGATTATCTCTATTTAAAGTCGTATTCGTGGCAATAACACCTGCAATTTTGGTTTCGGTAACAATTTCTATAATGTCCAAAAGTTGTTCGTTGGATAAATCTGGCGCTATTTTTAACAAAATTGGTTTTGGGTTTTGTTTGTCCAAATTGGTTTTCTGCAAAGTATGGAGTAGCGCTTTTAATGGCTCTTTTTCCTGTAAATCTCTAAGATTAGGTGTGTTTGGCGAACTTACATTTACCACAAAATAATGCACATAATCGAATAGATTTTCAAAACAATATAAGTAATCATCAATAGCATTTTCATTGGGTGTTATTTTATTTTTTCCAATATTACCACCAATTATTACATTTTTATTTTTCTTCAAATTTTCGATGGCAACAGTCACACCTTTATTATTAAAACCCATTCGGTTGATAATAGCCGAATCTTCTTTTAATCTAAAAAGTCTTTTTTTCGGATTGCCATCTTGTGGCTTTGGTGTAAGCGTACCAATTTCTATAAAACCAAAACCAAAGTTAGATAACTCTTTAAATAGCTTGGCATCTTTATCAAAACCAGCGGCTAAACCAACAGGGTTTTTAAATTTTATTCCGAATAATTCTCGTTCCAATTTTGTATCAGTTACTTCATATTTTTTTCTGATGAGACTTGAAACGAAAGGAATTTTACAAATAAATTTTAAAAATGTAAAAGAAAAGTGATGCACTTTTTCGGGATCAAACCAAAAAAGCATTGGTCGAATTAAATTTTTGTACATAATTGTTGTGTTGTTGGTACAAAAGTAAGGCTTCATTAAAAATCACGCAATATTTATCTAAAAGATTTTCCTAATTTAGATTTTATAAATACTTTTGTGCAAACAACACACAACTATTATGATTCATTTTTTCGGAAACGAAAACGCTACTGTTTTTGCTGTTCAAACCTTAGATAAGCTATCACAACACGACATCGAAAAATTAAACTGGCTTTTTGGCAACACCCATAAAATAGAGAAATCCGTGCTTACGGATTTTTTTGTTGGACCTCGTGCCACGATGATAACACCTTGGAGTACTAATGCAGTTGAGATAACGCAAAACATGGGTATTCAGGGAATTATGCGCATTGAAGAATTTTTTAAAAGCGATGAAAAAAGTACCGATTTCGATCCGATGTTATTTCAAAAGTATCAAGAACTTAATCAAGAAATTTTTGATATAAATTTAGTTCCAGATAAAATTATCGAAATTGAAGATATCGCTGCTTATAACATTCAAGAAGGATTGTCGTTGAGTGATGAAGAGGTGAATTATCTCAATAATGTATCAAAAAAAATCAACCGCAAGCTTACTGATAGCGAAGTGTTTGGATTTTCACAAGTAAACTCTGAACATTGCCGACATAAAATTTTTAATGGCACATTTATTATTGATGGAGAAGAAAAACCAACTTCTTTATTCAAGTTGATTAAGAAAACTTCGGAAACCAACCCAAATGATATTGTGTCTGCTTACAAAGATAATGTTGCATTTATAAAAGGGCCAAAAGCAGTTCAGTTTGCGCCAAAAACTAGTGATAAAGCCGATTTTTACCAAGAAACTTCATTTGATTCGGTACTTTCTTTAAAAGCAGAAACACATAATTTTCCAACAACGGTAGAGCCTTTTAATGGTGCAGCTACAGGTTCTGGAGGCGAAATCCGCGACCGATTGGCAGGCGGACAAGGTTCGTTGCCATTAGCAGGAACGGCTGTTTATATGACGGCTTATTCTCGTTTGGAAAATAATAGGGCATGGGAAGATGCTATGCCCGAAAGACCGTGGTTGTATCAAACACCCATTGATATTTTAATCAAAGCCTCTAATGGCGCTTCCGATTTTGGAAATAAATTTGGACAACCACTTATTTGTGGTTCTATTCTAACTTTCGAACACGAAGAAGCAGGAAGAAAATTAGGCTACGACAAGGTAATTATGCAAGCAGGCGGAATTGGCTATACTAAAGAAGATCAAGCTCAAAAAATACTTCCAAATGCTGGCGACAGAGTAATCGTTTTAGGTGGCGAAAATTATAGAATAGGTATGGGTGGAGCTGCAGTTTCTTCGGCAGATACGGGTGTTTTTGGTAGCGGTATCGAGCTGAATGCTGTACAACGATCTAATCCCGAAATGCAAAAACGAGTTGCCAATGCCATTCGCGGTATGGTCGAATCTTCAACAAATCCAATTATTTCAATTCACGATCATGGAGCTGGTGGGCATTTGAATTGCTTATCAGAATTGGTGGAACAAACAGGCGGTGTAATTGACATGGACAAACTTCCGGTTGGTGATCCTACGTTATCCGATAAAGAAATTATTGGTAACGAAAGCCAGGAACGTATGGGTTTGGTAATAGCTAACGAGCATTTAACTACGTTAGAAAAAATTGCCGAAAGAGAACGTGCACCATTGTATAATGTAGGTGAAGTAACAGCTAATCATCGGTTTACATTTGAATCTAAAACGTTAGGTATTAAACCTATGGATTTAGATATTGATGACATGTTTGGAAGTTCGCCCAAAACAATAATGAATGACAAAACAGTAGACAGAAAGTATACTGATATAACTTATTCAGAATCAAATTTAAAGGCATATTTAGAACAAGTATTGCAATTAGAAGCGGTGGCATGTAAAGACTGGCTAACCAATAAAGTTGATCGATGTGTGGGTGGTCGTGTAGCCAAACAGCAATGTGCAGGAAGCATTCAATTACCGCTAAATAATGTTGGGGTTATGGCTTTGGATTTTGTGAGTAAAAATGGTGTAGCCACATCTATTGGTCATACGCCGGTTGCCGCCTTGATAGATGCCAAGGCTGGGAGTGTAAATGCCATTGCTGAAGCCTTATCGAATTTGGTTTTTGCGCCTTTGGAGAAAGGCTTACAAGGCGTTTCATTGTCGGCAAATTGGATGTGGGCTTGTAAAAATGAAGGCGAAGATGCTCGTTTGTACGAAGCGGTAAAAGCGTGTTCAGATTTTGCTATAGCATTGGGAATCAACATTCCAACAGGAAAAGATTCGCTTTCAATGAAACAAAAATATCAAAACGATGAAGTGATAGCTCCAGGAACTGTAATTATTTCTGCTGTAGCGCATTGCGATGATATTACTAATGTTATTGAGCCAGTTTTAAAACCGAAAAAAGGCAATGTGTATTACATTAATTTATCGAAAGATAATTTTAAATTAGGAGGAACTTCATTTGCACAAATCTGCAATCAAATAGGCAATGAAGTTGCGACAATAAAAAATGCAGATTATTTTAAAACGGCTTTTTCGACGGTTCAAAAATTAATCAAAGACAAACAAGTTGTTGCGGGGCATGATATAGGAAGCGGTGGATTAATTACAACACTTTTAGAATTGTGTTTTAATCAAAATAATATTGGTTTAGAACTTTCGGTTGCAGGATTTGAAGAAAAAGATTTCATCAAAATTCTGTTTTCTGAAAATATAGGTTTGGTTTTGCAAGCTAATGATAATGCAGTTTTTGAAAAAGAATTAACTTCACAAAATATCGAGTTTGTAAACTTAGGAAATGTTACAAACGACGCAGTTTTAACTATTGATAATCAAATATTTGATATAGAATATTATCGAAATATTTGGTTTAAAACTTCGTATTTATTAGATCAAAAGCAAACTAAAAACAACAAAGCGCAAGAACGTTTTGAAAATATTTTCAATCAGCCATTAGCCTATAAATTTCCACAAAATTTTACTGGTAAAAAACCTACTATTTCTACTTCATCGCCAAAACCAAAAGCGGCAATCATTCGCGAAAAAGGAAGTAATTCCGAGCGCGAAATGGCAAACGCAATGTATTTGGCAGGTTTTGATGTAAAAGATATTCACATGACCGATTTAATTTCGGGAAGAGAAAACCTTGAAGATGTGCAATTTATTGGTGCCGTTGGCGGATTTTCAAATTCTGATGTTTTAGGAAGTGCCAAAGGTTGGGCTGGTGCATTTTTATATAACGAAAAAGCAAAAACGGCGTTGGAAAATTTCTTTAAGAGAGAAGACACTCTTTCGATAGGAATTTGTAACGGTTGTCAGTTATTTATGGAATTAGAACTCATCAATCCGGAACACGATACGCATGGAAAAATGGTTCACAACGACAGTCATAAACACGAAAGCGGCTTTACATCGGTAACAGTTAATAAAAACAATTCGGTGATGCTTTCTGGTTTAGAAGGCGCAACCTTAGGTGTTTGGATTTCGCATGGCGAAGGAAAATTTAATTTGCCAAATGATGAAAATCAATACAATATTGTTGCAAAATATGCTTATGACAGTTATCCTGCCAATCCAAACGGTTCGAGCTATAACACAGCCATGCTTTGCGATGCAACAGGAAGACATTTGGTAACAATGCCACATATCGAGCGTTCAATATTTCCTTGGAATTGGGCATATTATACCCAAGAAAACGATGAAGTTACACCTTGGTTACAAGCATTTATCAATGCTAAAAACTGGATAGAAAATAACCAAAAATAATTACAGTCTTATTTTTTTCTATGTTGTGGTTGGTAGTTGTGTAGGTAATCGCCTTTGGGTTTTCCTAAGTCAAACGAACTCCATTTGGTTAAAAAACGTGTATTAGTACGAGCTGAATCAGGTTTCCAATTTTCATATTCTATGCGATACAAAGCAGAATACATCTCGGCTCTGCCAACACCGTGATAGCAATGTATCAATACAGGATAATTGGTAGAATCGTCCATTATTTTGAAAAATGTATCTAAATTGGCTTGGTTTGGCACTTGATCAGAACCATTATTAAAATATTTAACACCTTTTATTTTTGAAACGGCGATTTTTTCGGCTTTTAATTCGGCAGGAACTTCAGGATTGTTGATGTCATCGCCTGTACCAGGAAAACGCAAATCTACAATACTTTTAATCTTATATTCTTTCACATAATCAGCAATTTCATCTGGCGGAATAACACCGCTTTTGTACACTTTATTTTCGGTTATGGTTTCAAAATTATGGTTGATATTCATATCATACACATATTTTCCAGTTAAAATAAGTGCGATGATTACTACGGAAACTACTATTATTTTGGTGTATTTTTTCATTTTTCAGAGGTTAACTTTTGATCAATAATTCGATACATATAATCTTGATAAAATGCTTTGCATTTTTTTTCTAATTGTTGCATCTCAGCATTTTTGTTTTTAATTAAATTATGTTTTAAATCTAAATCATCTTTTGCATAAAATCCAATAGCTTTTTCGCCATCAAACACACAAATATAATTGCCACCCATCATTTGATAATTGTTTGATGAATAACGCATTACAAATGGAGACACTTGCTTTTCGCCAATCAAACTTCGGCCCCAACTTCTAAAGGGTTTGTCATAACCAATCATATCCAAAAGTGTAGGGTAGATGTCTATTTGTTGTGCCCAATCTTGATTTTCGCCTTTGTATTTTTCATCAGCAGAATAGAATAGGATAGGAACCGTATGCAAATATTGATCTTTAAAATAATCCTCGTAATAGATGGTATTATCATGATCGGCTACCATTACAAAGATAGTGTTTTTAAACCACGGCTGTTTTTTGGCTTCGTTAAAAAATTGTTTCAAAGCATAATCGGTATAACCAATAGGTTGATGCATATTTACATAACCTTTCGGAAATTTATTTTCATATTGTTTAGGCACAATATACGGCTCATGCGATGAAAGTGAGAACAAAGTTGCCATAAACGGTTGGTTTTTCTTTTGTAATTCTTTGTTGAAATACTTGAAAAAAGGTTCGTCCCAAATACCCCAAACGCCATCAAAATCAGCATCGTTATTGTACTCGTTTTTTCCATAATAATGATTGAAACCCAAAATGTTTCCAAAACCTAAAAACCCCATAGAGCCATTGGGAGCACCATGAAAAAACGAGGTATCATAACCTTCGGATTTAAGGGTAGAAACCAGCGATTCTATTTTTTGTTTGGAATAAGGCGATGACGTAAACGCGTCTTGAAACGACGGAATTCCAGCAATAACCGATGACATTCCGTGGATAGACTTGTAGCCGTTGGCATAGGCATTGCTGAAAATTAAACTGTGTTGCGCCAACGAATCTACGAAAGGTGTGTAACTTTCAAAGTTTTTGATATTTCTATATTTGTTAAAAGCACCGCTGTATTCTCTACCAAAACTTTCTAAAATAAAAATAACAATATTAGGTTTCGATTTTGGATTATTCTTATACTGTTTTATTGGAGCAATAAGGCTATCAACCGTTTTAGTATCAACTAAATTTACTTTCTTAAAAGTATTCGTATTCCAGGTTCTAATGATGGCAAATGGTGTGTTTAGCACAAAATCAGCTTGCGAAATATCGGTTACATATCGGCTGGCATCTACCATATTAATAGGTCGAGTAGATTTCTTAAAATCGCCACGAATACCACCAACAACAAGTACTGTTACTACTACAATTCCGATAAGAGAAACAAAAAAATACTTAAAGTTATACTTTAAATAAACATCTTTTATATTCACTTTTTTATATAGATAAACCCACAAAGTAATTACAACTACAAACAGCAAAAACAGATACCAATAGTTCTTTAAGAAGTTGAGTAATAAGGCGCTTTTGTTTTCATTTTCGATAGTGTCCAACGATGCGCGTGTGCTTCTATTATAAGTGTATTTGTAATACAAAAAATCAATAAAATTAGTTGCATACGCAATACCGTTAAATACAAAATACAAAATCAATAAAATTCTTTGATAAACGGGTTTGGTGTTTATTCCGAAAGGCAAAATTGATAGTAAAATAAAAATGGCATTGGTATAAAGAATTGCAGTGCTATCAAAGGCTAAACCGTGATAAGACAAAGCTACAAAATCTGTAAACGAATGAATTTTAATGAATTTATAATTAAAAAAATAAAACAAAACTCGGGCTACAGTATAAAATAAAAAGGCAAGAAAAAGCCTATAGCCCAATACAAAATATTCGTTTAATCTTAAATTACTATTCATTATTCTTTAGAAATTTGACAAATTTACTAAACTATGCCAAATACTATTGATTTTATCTAAAATATTATTAATTTGCAATGATTATTGACCCAACCGATGAAAGACATTACCAGACTTTTTGATTTCCCGTATTATCAGTTAGAAAAAAACAACAAACCCGATGCTTTTGCAACCAAATACAACGGTGTTTGGAAAAAAACTTCCACGCAAGAATATGTTAATCAATCGAATACTATTTCGAGAGGATTATTGCGTTTGGGTGTCAAAAAGAACGATAAAATAGCCGTAATATCTACAACCAATCGTACCGAATGGCAAATTATGGACATTGGAATTCTACAGCTTGGCGCACAAAATGTTCCTATTTATCCCACAATTTCGGCAGAGGATTACGAATATATCCTCAATCATTCCGAATCTATTTATTGCTTTGTTTCAGATGAAGGACTTTTGAAAAAAGTTCGCGAAATTCAAAAAAATGTTCCTTTACTCAAAGAAGTTTATTCGTTTGATGAAATTGCAAATTGCAAAAACTGGCAAGAAGTATTAGATTTAGGAGAAGATAATAGCAATCAAAACCTCGTTGAAGAACACAAAAGCAAAGTACAAGCCAATGAATTGGCAACAATAATCTACACTTCGGGAACAACCGGAAAACCCAAAGGCGTTATGCTATCGCATCACAATATTGTTTCAAATGTTTTGGGAAGCGAACAACGAATTCCATTTGAAGAGAGCAAATATGTAGCGCTCAGTTTTTTACCTATTTGTCATATTTTAGAACGAATGGTAATTTATCTCTACCAATATTATAGCGTATCGGTTTATTTCGCAGAATCTATCGAAAAATTGAGCGACAATTTAAAAGAAGTAAAACCCAATGTTATCACCGCTGTTCCTCGATTATTAGAAAAAGTTTATGATAAAATTTATGCTAAAGGATTGGAATTAAAAGGAATAAAACACAAATTATTCTTTTGGGCATTAAACCTTGGAAATCAATACGAACCATATGGAGCCAATGGATTTTGGTACGAATTCAAACTAAAAATTGCCCGAAAACTAATTTTTAGCAAGTGGCAAGAAGGTTTGGGTGGAAATTTAAAATTAATGGTATCGGGTAGTGCCGCTTTACAACCAAGATTAATTCGTGTTTTTGCAGCAGCAGGAATTCCGATTATGGAAGGGTATGGGCTTACCGAAACTTCACCGGTTATTGCGGTAAACGACATGAGAAATCATGGTTTTAGGATTGGTACCGTTGGTAAAGTTATACCAAATGTAGAGGTGAAAATTGCTGCCGATGGCGAAATTTTATGCAAAGGATCCAATGTAATGATGGGTTACTATAAAGACGAAACGCTTACCAACGAAGCTATTAAAGACGGATATTTTCATACAGGTGATATTGGCGAAATTGATGCTGACGGATTTTTAAAAATTACCGATAGAAAAAAAGAAATGTTCAAAACTTCGGGTGGTAAATATATTGCACCACAAATGCTCGAAAATGCTATGAAACAATCGTTGTTTATAGAACAGCTTATGGTGGTTGGCGATGGCGAAAAAATGCCAGGAGCACTTATTCAGCCAAATTTTGAATATATTAAGGAATGGGCAGCACAACAAGGTATTGATATTGGCGACTTAAACGAAGAAATTATTTCTAATCCAAAAGTGATTGAAGCCATTCAAAATGATGTTAATCTTTACAATCAGAAATTTGGTGATTGGGAAAAAATAAAACGCTTTGAACTTACACCCGAAATTTGGAGTGTAGATGGAGGCGAACTCACGCCAACCATGAAACTCAAACGCAAATTTGTAAAAGAAAAATATATAAATCTGTATAATAAAATTTATAGTTAATATTGAATGATTAACTATATTTTTTTCAATCGATCTAAATCTCTTTTGGTGTCACGTTCTTTTAAAGTTTCGCGCTTATCGTAGGTTTTCTTACCACGACACAAACCAATATCCATTTTTGCCAAACCATTTTCGTTGGTAAATAATTTCAACGGAACAATCGTAAGTCCTTTGGTATCAATATCGCGTTCTAACTTTTTGAGTTCTTTTTTGTTGAGCAATAACTTTCTTTCGCTTCTCGATTTGTGATTAAATCGATTCCCAAAAGCATATTCTTCAATATACGTATTAATGGCAAATAATTCCGAATTATGAAATTCACAAAAACTCTCGGCAATTTGAGCTTTTCCAAGGCGTATCGATTTTATCTCGGTACCAGTTAGTACAATTCCGGCGGTGTATGTGGCTAAAATTTCGTAATCGAATTTTGCCTTCTTGTTTACTATGTTTACCAATTTTTGCATAATGCAAAGGTAGTATTTGAAATCAATCTTTAAAATTTCTTTTTAATAAAGAATAAATAACGCTATCCCAAAATTTTCCGTTATAATATTCATTTTCTAAAATATGCGCTTCTTTTACAAAACCACAACGTTGCAAAACTCTTTCAGAAGCAAAGTTTTCCGGATCAATTACCGCTTCAATAGAATGTAAGTTTATTGTTTCAAAACCATATTTTACTATAGCTTTCACAGCTTCTGTTGCATAACCTTTGCCTTCAAATTCGGGTAAAATCATATAACCAATTTCCGATCTATAATTCTCAATATCAATTCGATAATGACCTAAATACCCAACAAATAAAGATGGATTTTCTTTTAAAAAAACTGCCCAATTAATAGTTTCATTACTATCAATTCTTGAATTCATCAAATCCATTAATTCAAGAGCTTGTTCTTTAGAATTAAGGATTGGTCTTGGTATAAATTTCATCGATTTTTCGGAACTTCGCAAAGCAAAAACTCCAGCAACATCTTTATTTTCAAGTTTTTTAAAAAGTAATCTTTCTGATTCTAAAACCGGAAATGGATTAAAATTCAATACTATCTTGTGTAAACTATCCATTTTTTAATTAAAATATCGTTAAAACCAATTTTTTAGTAAAGATAATTTATTACTTTTAACACAATTAATAAACACAATAAATTATTTTAATAAGTTTTAGGTATGGACACAACATTTGAAAAAGTAGAAAAAGAATTTGTAAAAGAATTGGTTTTTCCGGAAGAAGATGTGCTAACTTCTCAAGAATTAAAAAAATCAAGAAGCAAAGAACTTGATAGAGCCTTAGCATTAGGAAATTTGGAACATTCTAAAATAAAGATTTATTTTGAAGATAGTACATCAAAAAAAGTGGTAGACACAACAGTTTGGGGCGTTACAGATAATAGAGTAATTTTAAAACAAGGAAATGTAATTCCTATCCACAGAATATATAAAGTAGAATAATCAATATGAAATTAAAATCTTTAAAACTTTTTGTTTTTGTAGTTGGTAGCGGTTTGACTTTTTTTGCACAAGAAAAAAGCAACTACAATTATAACGAAACATTTGCCAATAATTTTTATTCAAAATACGGCACAGAAACACGATCGGCAAGCGGAAAACCAGGTCCGAAATATTGGCAAAACCGAGCTGATTATGTTCTAACCGCCAATTTGAATGATAAAACTAAAGAAATTTCGGGTACCGAAATCTTGACTTATACTAATAATAGCCCAGATAATTTAGATTTTCTTTGGATGCAACTCGATCAGAATTTATTTAAAAAAGATTCGAGAGGAAATGCAGTAGTTCCTGTAAAAGGTAGTCGAAACGGTGCACACGGTCAGGATTTTGATGGTGGAATACGAATCAGTAGTTTAAAAGTTATCGCTACTCAAAATGGCAAAACATCTGAAGTTGATGCAAAATATACCATTTCGGATACAAGAATGCGTATTGATTTGCCATCGGAATTAAAATCTGGAAAAAATGTAAAAGTTAAAATTGATTTTTCATTTATATCACCCGATTATGGTTCGGACAGAATGGGTGTTTTAGAAACAAAAAACGGAAAAATCTTTACCATGGCGCAATGGTATCCACGCATGTGTGTGTACGATGATGTAAGAGGTTGGAATACAAACCCGTATCTTGGCGCAGGAGAATTTTATCTTGAGTATGGCGATTTTTCAGTTTCAATTACAGCACCTGCAAATCATTTGGTAGTTTGTTCTGGCGAATTATTAAATCCAACAGAAGTATTTACAACAGAACAAGTTAAGCGTTATAACGAAGCTAAAAATTCTGATAAAACCGTTTTTATAAGAAACGAAAATGAAGTTACCAATCCAGGTTCAAGACCAACAAATAAATCAACACTAACATGGAAATACAAAATTTCTAATTCGCGTGATGTGGCTTGGGCTTCATCGGCATCATTTATTTTAGACGGAGCCAAAATCAATTTGCCAAGCGGTAAAAAAGCATTGGCATTATCAGCTTACCCAATAGAAAGTGCCGGAAACGATGCATGGGGTAGAAGTACCGAATACACAAAAGCCTCGATTGAAAATTATTCAAAACGTTGGTTTGAATATCCGTACCCAGTAGCAACAAATGTGGCTGGAAACGAAGGCGGTATGGAGTATCCAGGTATTGTTTTTTGTAGATTTACCGATAAAGGCGAGAGTCTTTGGGGTGTTACCGATCATGAGTTTGGGCACACTTGGTTTCCTATGATTGTGGGTTCCAACGAAAGATTATTTGCTTGGATGGACGAAGGTTTTAATACTTTTATCAATGGTTTATCAAACGAAGATTTTAATAATGGTGAATACAATTCGCCAAAACCTACCATGCAACAAATGGCGGCTGTGCTTACAGATTCGGCTTTAGAACCTGTAATGGCTGCACCTGATAATTTAAAAGAAAGCAATCTCGGACTTTTGGCATACGAAAAGCCAGGTTCTGGATTAAATATGCTTAGAAATAATATTTTGGGCAAAGAGCGTTTTGATAAAGCTTTTAGAACCTATGTAGCTCGTTGGGCATTTAAACATCCGCAACCTGATGATTTCTTTCATACGATAGAAAATGTTGCTGGTGAAGATTTGGGTTGGTTTTGGAGAAGTTGGTTTGTAAACAACTGGCAAATGGATCAAGGCATCGCAAAAGTGAAATATGTTGGTGGCGATTACAAAAAAGGAGCGATTGTGGCGGTTGAAAATCTTGAGAAAATGCCAATGCCTGTTACTTTAGAAATCAAAACCAAACAAGGAAATACGTCAAGAGTAACGCTACCTGTGGAGATTTGGGAACGCAACAATTCTTGGTCTTTTAAAATTGATACTAATGAAGAACTCGATACGATTACATTAGATCCAGATATGACAACTCCGGATATCAATCCAAATAATAATTCGTGGACAATAACAAATAATGGTGTTTACAAACCTGCAGATTTTTCGGCTTATGTAGATGGATTTTATACAAGTAAACAACTTCCAATAAAAATTACATTTAGCGCACCAGACGAAGAATTGGTAATGCACTCAACAGGGCAACCAGATTTGCCTTTGGAAGATTTAGGAAATGGAAAGTTTGCCTATAAAGAAGCTGGATTAACGATCCAATTTTCGGATGATAAAAAAACTTTGGATATTGAATTTCAAGGACAAAAATTTAATTTTGTAAAAGAATAATTCATAAAAATTTAGCTAAAAAAAAGAGTTTCAATCTGAAACTCTTTTTTTTTATATTATCTTTTTGATAACCCGTAATCGATGTGTGTGTCGGTTTTGCTCAGCATTGAATATTCCCAAATGATCAAGTCTATCTATTCTTACTTTACCACTGGCGTGAATTATGTAATTGTTTTCTAAAATAATCCCAACATGAATAATATTGCCTTCTTCATTATCAAAAAACGCCAAATCGCCAGGTTCACTTTCTTCAATAAAACTCAAAACTTCGCCTTGTGTTGCTTGTTGTGAAGCATCGCGAAGTAGTTTGTAGCCATTTAGTTTGTACACCATTTGCGTAAAACCCGAACAATCTATTCCGAAAGGGGATTTTCCGCCCCATAAATACGGTGCGTGCAAATACAAATAAGCTGTTTCTACTAGATTTTTTTTCTCTTTTGTACCCGAAACTTTTAAACCATCAAATGTATAATTTTTGGTATTAATATTCTGATGATTCAAAAAAGTAAGCGAAGCACCCAGTGTAATAGGCAAAAATTCGTTGTTATTATTAGAAACATATTCAACCAAATCGTAATTTAGAATCATTGCTTCGTTATCAATAATTTCAAACTGTTCTTGTGAAATTTTTTGGTATTGTTTGGTATCTATCCACCCTTCGTATTGGTCAAAAGCCAATTTTATTTTTGTCCATTGTTTTTGATTTTCAATAACTTCGAAATGTTCGCCAAACAAAATTTGGGAAACAATTTCGCTTCTATCACTGGCTTCTGCTCGCAGTGGAATTACAGAAAGATTACAAATTCCAAACATCTATCTTTATTATAAATTAAAAATTATGAATTACGAAATGGTCGTATTTCGTAATTCATAACTCGTAATTGTTTTAAGCTCTTTCAATAACTATAGCCGATGCACCACCACCACCATTACAGATAGCTGCTGCACCAATTTTTGCATTGTTTTGTGCTAATACATTGATAAGTGTAACGATAATTCTTGCTCCAGAACAACCCAGCGGATGCCCAAGCGAAACAGCACCACCGTTTACATTAACTTTGTTATTGTCAAGTTCTAATATTTTAGCATTTGCTAAACCAACTACCGAAAAGGCTTCGTTAAATTCAAAATAATCTACATCATTCAAACTAATACCTGCTTTGTCTAACGCTTTTGGTAAGGCTTTGGCAGGAGCAGTAGTAAACCATTTTGGTTCTTGTGCCGCATCTGCATAACCCTTGATATATGCCAACGGTTTTAATCCTAAAGCATTTGCTTTTTCTTCACTCATTAATATTAAGGCAGCGGCACCGTCATTGATAGTTGAAGCATTAGCAGCCGTAACGGTTCCTTCTTTTGTGAAAACCGCCGATAGAGTTGGAATTCTATCTAATTTTACATTGGTATATTCCTCGTCTTTAGTAACCATAATAGGATCGCCTTTGCGTTGTGGAACGGCAACGGGTACAATTTCATTATCGAATTTCCCAGCTTCCCAAGCAGCTGCAGAGCGAGTGTATGATTGAATTGCAAAAGCATCTTGCGCTTCACGAGAAATACCATATTCTGTAGCACACATATCGGCACAAACACCCATGGCATTGTTGTCGTAAGCATCGGTAAGACCATCTTTTTGAAGTCCGTCCAACATGGTTGCAGGTCCGAATTTTACTCCATTTCTTATGTGAACATAATGCGGAATTTGACTCATGTTTTCCATTCCACCAGCTACAACAACTTCAGCATCGCCACACATAATGGCTTGCGCTCCCATCATAACAGATTTCATACCCGAAGCACAAACTTTATTAATTGTAGTACACGCAACTTCTTGCGAAAGTCCGGCAAAAAGAGCTGCTTGTCTAGCAGGTGCTTGTCCTTCACCAGCTTGTACTACATTACCCATATATACTTCATCTACAAGTTTTGGGTCTAAATTTATTTTATCTAATGCACCTTTTATAGCTGCTGCACCAAGTTTTGGAGCAGAAACCGTTGACAATCCTCCTAAGAAAGTTCCAATAGGTGTACGAACAGCCGATACAATTACAACTCTTTTATTCATTCTTTATTTGTTTAGTGTTTGTTTGTTGCAAAGCTACTATTTTTATTTAAAAAGTTTGATTATTTATGATTGTTTCTTCGTGAATTTAAACATAAAATAAGAGTTTTTGAAACCTATTTTTTTAATAATCATTAAAATAAATATTTTTATTGAGTTGATTATAAGTAACTTTAACTTTAATTTTAAAATATTTTTGAAAAATGATTAAAAATTGTTGTAAAATAAATAGTATTCTTATAAATTTGCAACCGCTTAAAAGCAAAGTTCTTAATCATTATAAGAAAAATAGGAGAGGTGCCGGAGTGGTAACGGAGCAGATTGCTAATCTGTCGACGGGTAACCGTCGCCAGGGTTCGAGTCCCTGTCTCTCCGCTTTTAATGGGTTTTGCATAGCCCAGATTATTTTTGATTTATTAAAGATAAAACGAATATGCCAACGGGGTGTAGCGTAGCCCGGTTATCGCGCCTGGTTTGGGACCAGGAGGTCGCAGGTTCGAATCCTGCCACCCCGACGTTATGAAAAGGTCCAGTAGCTCAGCTGGATAGAGCAACTGCCTTCTAAGCAGTAGGTCTCAGGTTCGAATCCTGACTGGATCACATGAAACTCTTGATTTATCAAGGGTTTTTTTGTTTATACGAGATTTTGAAATTGCTACATAAAAAAACCGTTTCAAGTAAATGAAACGGGTTTCTAAAATTTTTTCGAGATACTATTTTAGTCTTTTTTCTTTTTATCTCCGCCTGCCATAAGCATTACAAAGCCTACTAATCCAAGAATAACAAGTGCAAAAACACCTATCATGATAAATGCGCCGTTATCCCAAGAATATAGCGGTATACTTAATTTTGTCATAATAATTTATTTGGTTTTCAGAGCAAAGCTATGCCATTTTAATTATTAAAAATATGACAATAATCAGTTTAAAAACTTTTTTTTGATGGCATCGGTTGGGATTAAACAACTTTCGGATTTGCCAAACCATTTGTAACGGTTTTTGGCTATATAATCGTAGAAAAAATCGGTAACATAATTCGGTAAAATGCGAAATAATAAAAGTAATTTGCTTGGAAAATAATTGAGTTTTTTTATTATTTCAAAAGCAGCAGCCGATTTTATGAAATAGGCAAAGTTAGGTTCATAATAAACAATGCTATCAATATTTTCTTGAAAACCAATATGTTGTTTAAGCTTTTTACCCAAATCGCTTTGTAAAGAAACAAATCTAAATTTGTCTTGCTTGTCGTGTTTGATGATAAAATTAACCCAATGGTTGCAAAAATTACAAACACCATCAAATAGAATGATAGCTTTATCTTGAGGTACGTTTTCCATTTATTTTGGTCTTTCTACAAATTCTAAACTATCCAAGGCTACTTTTGATGTAAAAATACCATAATTTACTGTGGCTTTATTTTTTTCGATAACATCAATGGTACCAATAGCTTTACCATCAATCATGCGGACACGATCGCCAATTTTTAGAACCATTTTGGGTTTGTTTTCGGCTTCTATTTTGGCTTTAATTTTTTTCTCTTTTTTCTCTTGTCGAATAACTTCAACTTTTTCTTTTACTTCTTTAACAATTTCTTTTTCAATAGATTCCTTTTCTTTTTTCTCTTTGGCTGTAATTTTTTTGCGTTTGGAATTTTCGATTTCTACCATTTTCAAAAACTCGCCGATAAGCATTTTTTTATCTTTATTATTAAAATAAATTTCCGAAATATCATCAATTTTTTGTCCCATATAAATCAGTCGCTGATTGGCATCATACAACTCCTGATAGCGCTCTAATTTATCTTGAATTTTTTTGTTGATTTCTTCCATTTTTTTGCTTTCTTCGCGCGTTTTTACTTCTTCTTCTTTTAGATTTAATGAAGTTTTTTCCAACTTAGAACGCTCTTTTTGAAGATTGGCAATGGTTTTGTCAAAACGAATTTTTTCGCCTTCAATTTTCTTTTTGGCTCTATTAATTAAGCCATACGGAATTCCGTTTTTTTGCGCAACTTCAAAAGTAAATGAGCTACCGGCTTGTCCTAAAACCAATTTATACATAGGTTCCAACGATTTTTCGTCGAAAAGCATGTTGGCATTGGTGGCAAAAGGCAATTCGTTTGCCAAGATTTTCAAGTTGGTATAATGTGTTGTAATGATACCAAAAGCTTCTCGGTGGTAAAATTCTTCCAAGAAAGTTTCTGCCAAAGCACCACCCAATTCAGGATCGGAACCTGTACCAAATTCATCGATTAAAAATAATGTTTTTGAATTGCATTTCTTAAGAAAATAATTCATGTTTTTCAAACGGTAACTATACGTACTTAAATGATTTTCAATAGATTGATTGTCGCCAATATCCGTAAGAATCCTGTCAAAAAGAAAGGTTTGACTTTGTTCATGAACAGGTATTAGCATACCACATTGCAACATCAACTGTAATAATCCAATGGTTTTTAACGAAATGGTTTTACCACCTGCATTCGGACCAGAAATAACAATAATGCGATTTTCATTTGTCAATTCAATAGTTTGTGGAAATGTTGGTTTGTTTTTTTCTTTATTGGTTAAATACAAAATAGGGTGTAAGGCTTCTCGAAAATAAATCCGTTTTTCATCGGTAATTTCGGGTAGCAAAGCATTGATTCTGTTGGCATAACGCGCTTTTGCAGCAACCAAATCTATATCGCTTAAAAAATCTTCGTACTGAATAATAAGCTCGGTATGCGGACGAAGTTGTGCTGTAAGGCGTTTTAGGATTTTAACGATTTCTTCTCGTTCTTCATACTCCAAATTATTGAGTTCACGACTATAACGTAAGGTAGTTTCTGGCTCGATATAAGCAATACTTCCAGTTTTGGAATTACCTAAAATTTGACCTTTAACTTTTTTGCGATACATAGCCAAGACCGCTAATACTCTACGGTTATCGATAATTGTTTCTTTAATATCGTCTAAATATCCTTGTGAATTATATTGTGCCAAAGCCTGTCCGAAACTCTGATTTACTTTACCTCGAATTACATTTATTTGACTACGAATTAATGCTAAATCTTGTGAAGCATTATCTTTGATAACACCATATTTATCAACAACTTCATCAATTAATTTGATAATTTCTTTTGTGTAAAATACATCAGCCGCTTTTTTGTTTAGCGATGGATAATAATCGTGAAATTTTTTAAAAAACTGAAGTAAGGTATTCGCTGTTTCCGAAAGGTTGGCGATTTTCTTAAATGCCGAAACTTCGAGAAAACTATCTTCTATAGCCAATAACTTTAAATCATTTCCTAAATTTTCAAAATAATGATTAGGAATCGCGTTGTTATTGGTATAAGACGACAGATATTCTGAGGTTTGATGCAATGCTTCGAGCAAAGCTTCTTTGTGTTTAAAAGGTTGTATTGCATTCGCTTTTTCGATACCCAAATCGGTATGACATAACGATGCCACTGTTCCTAAAACTGTAGTAAACTCTAAATCTTTTAACGTTTTTTCGTTTATTGAAATCATAATGCAAAGTTATATTTTAAGTTTCAATTTTTATATTTGTAAAAAATAGTTTTTTATGAAAGTTTCAATTCATGAATCTTGGCAAAAACAATTACAAGACGAGTTTGATAAACCGTATTTCGAAAAATTAATTCAATTTGTAAAAGAAGCCTACCAAACAGCTACTTGTTACCCAAAAGGCAATCAAATCTTTGCCGCTTTCGACCGTTGTACCTTTGATAGCACTCGAGTAGTTATCATTGGGCAAGACCCGTATCATGGGGCAGGGCAGGCAAATGGTTTGTGTTTTTCTGTTAATGATGGTGTGGCATTTCCGCCTTCGCTTAGTAATATTTTCAAAGAAATTCAATCAGATTTGGGCAAGCCTATTCCCCAAACCGGAAATTTGGAACGCTGGGCAGACCAAGGCGTTTTGCTACTCAATGCTACACTTACAGTAAAAGAAAATTTGGCTGGTAGCCATCAAAACCAGGGTTGGGAAACGTTTACCGATGCAGTAATTCAAAAAATATCAGAGGAAAAGCAAGATGTGGTTTTTTTGCTTTGGGGCGGATTTGCCAAAAAGAAAGGCGCCAAAATAGACCGAACAAAACACCACGTTCTCGAAACCGGACATCCTTCGCCATTGAGTGCCAATCGGGGTTTATGGTTTGGCAACAAGCATTTTAGTAAAACAAATGCTTTTTTGAAAGCTAAAAATTTGCAGGAAATTGTGTGGTAATTTTACTCCAAAACCAATTCGCCCAGTATTACTTCGTGCAAAAAAGGGCCGCCAGGGTAATGCGCTGTATAATCGAGGTTGAGCCAAATAATACCGCGTTGGTCTATATGGTAATTGATTGATTTTCCTTTGGTTTCTTTAGGAAAAAGTATAGTTTTTATCAAAAAATTTATTTTTTCTAAATCGCTTTTGCTACCAATCATTATTTCGGGATACATGTGCCCATCAGTATGAATGAGTCGAGGTGTACCGCCTATGGCTCTTACGCAAGCCGCCATGAGTATAGAGTGGTCGTCGCAATCGCCCGATAGGTATTGTACCGATTCGCTTGCCGAGGCTATGTATTCTTCGTTTTTTGGATCATTTATGTAATTCCAGCGCGAATTAATTTCTTTAAAAACAGCAAAACATTGAATTAGGGTGTAATAGTCTTTTTGTAACACTCGGTCTTCGGGTTTTAACTTTTTGAAGTATTTGTTGGCAGCCATAATGGCAAAGTTGCGCACTTTTGGATTTTTGTAATCGATAGCATTGAGCACTTCTTTTTTGTTTGGAAACGGCAACAATTTATTGATGATAATATCCTGAGGATAAGGGCTTTCGTTGAGTGAAAATATGATACTATTATAATCACTTGCAATTTCTTTAAACCCGTAATTGCCAAAAAAAGTTCCAAAAACAACTAACAAAAAATAAAAGAATACAACTATCAGCGTTATCTTTCTTATCTGTTTTAGTAAAAAGAAAATAAGAATTAGAATTACTAAAAAGAGCAGTATTGAATCTAAATAATATGGGATTTCTTGATGCGGAATATTTTGATGAACAACTATAAAAACCGGAATGGTTATTAAAAAAGAAATACAAAAAATGATAATTAAATCCCAAGGTTTTTTTATCTGGAATTGAATTAAATAATTGTATACTTTTTTTAAAAAGTTGCGCATTACATAGTTTCTACAAGTGTGGCAAAGTTACTTTTTTTAGCAATAATTTGTAAATCAAATAGTTTATTTTGAATGGCTGTTATTTCATTTTTTGTAAATGATTTTTGCGACCAAGTGGTTAATGTCAACCATTCTTGTATGTCTTCCAACTTTTGATGATAGGTATTTGCTAAGGTTTCGGCAACGTTGGGTTGTTCTTTAAAATGACGTGTAGCTGCATTAATTCCATGCAAAACAGATTGTACAGCTTCTTTGTTTTCTTCCAAAAATTCGGTTCGTACAGCAATTACAAAGCATGGCCAAGGCGTAGGACAATCGCCTACACGACGAAAAATGCCTTTGTCTACCAAGGGTTTTGTCATAAATCGTTCCCACATAAAGTAATCAGATTCGCCATTGGTTAAACTTTCTACAGCGCCATCTATGGTGTTTACAATCTCAAATTCGAGATGTTTAGTGTCCCACTGTTGGTTATTGGCGTTTACATACGCCATAAGTTGCGAACCCGAACCCAAACGAGAAATGGCAATTTTTTTGTTTTCTAAATCTGCAATAGTTTGATAATTCGATTTTGCAGCAACGTGAATACCCCATATCAACGGACTTTCGACATAGATTTGTACAATTTTACTTTGATTTCCTGCAATAATATCCTTGATAATTCCTTCGGTTAAAATCACCGCCATATCGGTTTCGCCATCGCGAAGCATCTGACACATTTTGCCCGTACCTTCGGGTATGTCTTGCCATTGAAGGTGAATGCCTTTTTTTTCAAATGTACCATTGGCAATACTTTGTATCCAAGGTAAATTAAAATGTTCTGGTACGCCTACTATTTTAATCGTTTTCATTTGTATTTTATTAGATTAAAAAATTTAATTATCATTCCGAAAGTTTTTGAATGCATTGTTCTCGAATAGTCCAAATTTCATCGAAAGATAATGATATGTTTTTATTTGTAATCCAGTCTTTTATATATTTTTGATGAAGTGTTACTTTAAATTCAGCAACTTGATTGGGTTGGATTTCTATTTCCTCTAAAACATCCTTTTCGATGGTTGTAAAAAATGAATTTTCGGTCGTGGCATCTACAACCTTGCCATTTACTTTTAAATAACAATGCGCTTCTGGAATATAGGCTAATTGATTTTTGGTAAGCAATGGTGCAATCTTTGGCGTGTTTTGTTCATTCATTTTAAAAATTCCAATGAATAAATGCACGTTTTCTATTTGATTTTTATCGGCAAAATCTTTAAGAAATGCGTGTTTGGAACTGCACGTTCCTTTATTTTCTTTTAATACCAACGAAAAATCAGAACGGTTTGCATTTCTTCCGTACGGAATTTGTTTTACTCTTTCGATTAACTCAAGAAAATTATTCAAACTAATTGTGTTGTTCATTGTTCTCGAAAATAGTTTTGAGTTTTAACATGCTTTCATTCATATCTTTAGCAAAATTCTTTTCAAAAAACGGAATCATTATATTGAAAGGAATGGGTAATTCGCCAGAATTCGTCCAACGCACTTTGGTTTGATTGTTGCCCAAATCTTCTAAATTCATGGTAATTTGAGCCGAAGTTTTCATTGGTTTTTCAAACCGAATTTCCGACACAATTTCTTTGCCTTCGGTAAGACTTAGGATTTCTTTAGCGCCTTTGCCTGCACTTCTGTTACCTGTCCAGGCATAAATATAGCCAACTGTTCCATCAACTCCGGTTGTTTCTATTTGTCTATTGGCATCGGTGGCAGCCCATTTGTTGAATTTATCTTGGTTTTTAAGAATTCGTAAATAATCATACAACTCTTGGCTTGGTGCATTGATAGTGATTTCTGTAGTTACCTTATGCTCTTTGCGCATAAAAGTTGATGTCAAAAACAAAAGTGCAACTATAACTAAAATTGCTGCTAAAATGGAAAATAATACGATCATTTTTATAGATTATATTTAAATAGTTTTTTAGTTGTAAGATTTGACAAGTATTCGAAAATTGTCAAAACTATAGCATACTTTTTTCGTTTTACTAATCATTCTTTACCTAATCGCCACCATTTCCAGATAACACCCTCTTTATCAGGATAATCTTCTACATGATTAAAACCACATTTGGTTAAAACCCGATTTGATGCGCCATTTTCGGCATGTGTGTAGGCATTCATAACGGCAATATTCATTTGGTTAAAACCATAAGCTAACCAAAAATGAGTGGCTTCGGTGGCGTAACCTTTGTTCCAATGTTCTTCAGCCAAGCGGTAGCCATAATCATAAAAATTGGTATTTCCGTTTTCTACATGATCGTTTATAAACTTGATGCCTGTCCAACCAATAAACTCATTGGTTTCTTTAAGAAAAGTTGCATAACGACCTATTTTATTTTCTATGTATTGTTTTTGCAAATACGTAATAACCTGTGTTATTTCTTCGATAGATTGCGGTGGTTTTTGCCACAAATATTGATGCACATTAGGATTGGCATCCATTTTAAAAAACACTTCCGCATCTGAAAATTCAAAAGGGCGATAGTATAGGCGTTCTGATTCAAAGATAGTATTCATCGTAATTTTCTTTTGTTATTTGATACCAATTATGCAAAATCGAATTGACATAATATTGATTGACTAATTGAAACTGTATTTTTTTTAATAATTTGTTCGAAGCCACATTTTCATCTTCTGCAGCAGCGAAAATGGTTTTTAAATTCATTTCAGAAAATCCGTAATGAATCCAAAAAAGTGCAGCTTCGGTTGCATAACCTTTGTGCCAATAGTTTTCAGAAAAACGATAGCCTATATCAAAAAAATTACTAAAACCATTTTCTTCGGTTTGTCTGTATTTTAAACCAGAAAAGCCAATGAGTGCATTGTTTTCTTTAAGAATTACTGCATATCTACCTATTAGATTTTCGGAATATTCCTTCAGGATTTTAGCGATATATTTCTCAGCATCAACTTTTGTTAGTATCGGATTTCGTAAAAATCGATTAACGTTCGGATTGTTATTCATTGCAAAAAAACGCTCGCAATCATTGTTTTCTAACGGACGAAGCAATAGCCGATTTGTTTCGAAAGTTTTTTTTAAAATTGACATTTTTGATAGTTTTTTACTCAGCCAATTTGTTTAAAACATAATCAATTAGTTTATCTACAGCATAATATGGGTCTGGGCTAAAGGTACCGTTGGCTCTATTGGCAATAATGGCATTTAACGACAAACATTCGTGTCCTAATAATTTTCCTAAGCCATAAATAGCGCCAGTTTCCATTTCGAGATTGGTCATTTTAATGCCTTCGTGTTCAAAGCTATCCATTTTACTGTTCAATTCCGGATCTTGAATTCCTAAGCGCAATACTCTGCCTTGTGGTCCGTAAAAACCGCCAGCTGTTCCTGTAAATCCTTTGTGCATTTTATCGCTATCGAATTTTTCTGCTAATAGTTCACTGCCACGAATTACATACGGACGTCCTTTTTTCAAATCCCAATCGGTTTGTTTGATAAAAGCGTCTTCGATTTCGGTTTCTGAAATTTCTTCGATAAGATAGGAGCGAAGCATGTTGTCTAATCCTAAGCCGTATTGACTCATTACAAAGCTATCTACCGGAATTTCGGATTGCAATGAACCCGAAGTTCCAATTCGTACAATGTTTAACGAGGTAAGTTCTTCTTTAATTTCACGAGTTTCTAAATCGATATTAACCAAAGCATCGAGTTCGTTCATTACAATATCGATATTATCTGGACCAATTCCGGTAGACATTACGGTAATTCTTTTGCCTTTGTAAATTCCGGTTTGGGTTTTGAACTCACGTTTTTGTTGCGAAAATTCGATACTGTCAAAATGTTTCGTGATTTTTTCTACACGATTCTGGTCGCCCACAAAAATAATGTCGTGAGCAATGTGTTCTGGTTTTAGATTTAAGTGATACACACTTCCATCTGGGTTTAGTATAAGTTCTGAATTTGCTATCATATTACTGGGTTTTTGGTTTCAGGTTTTAGGTTTTCGTAACTTTAAACCAGAAACAGTTTTATCCTCCTACACGTTTGATTTTGAATCCTTTGTCTTGAAGAATTTTCATTATTTTATCTCGGTAATCGCCTTGAATGATTATTTCTCCATCTTTAAAACTTCCGCCAACTGCGAGTTTGCTTTTGATTTCTTTGGCTAAAAGTTTAAAATCTTCATCTTCGCCTTCATAACCACTAATAATGGTAGTTGGTTTGCCTTTTCTTTTTTCGAATTTGCAAATCATCGGTTCTTTTTGAACATATAATTTATGCTCAATTTCTTCTTGAATTTCAGGTTCGTTTGAAGGTTGATGTTCGGGAAATAATTTTTTGAGTTGGTCTTGTAAATCCATAGTTGCTAAAATATCAAAAAAAACAAATCCCAAACTCCAACAGATAATTGAAGTTTGGAATTTTAGTATTGGAATTTTATTTACTTTTTAATTAATCCTAATTCAACTAATCTTTCGTTTAGATATTCGCCAGCGGTGATATCATCGTATAGTTTTGGATTGTTTTCATCGATACATTGTTCTAAACAATTCAAACTCATATCACTTACCGGATGCATGAAAAATGGTATCGAAAAACGCGATGTTCCCCATAATTCTCTCGGCGGATTTACCACTTGATGAATGGTTGATTTCAACTTATTGTTGGTATGTCTCGAAAGCATATCGCCTACATTAATCATCAATTCGTCTGGTTGTGCCATAGCGTCAATCCATTCGCCATCATGATTTTGTACTTGCAATCCTTTGCCTTGCGCACCCATCAAAAGGGTAATTAAATTGATATCGCCGTGAGCAGCAGCACGTACAGCGCCGTCTTTTGGTTCATCGGTAATTGGTGGATAATGAATTGGTCTTAAAATAGAATTTCCATCTTTGATATAATTATCAAAATAATATTCATCTAAACCAATATGCAATGCCAATGCACGCAATACATAAATTCCTGTTTTTTCGAGCATTTTGTATGCTTCTTTACCCACGGCATTAAACTCGGCAAGTTCACTAACTGTTACGTTTTCTGGATATTCTCCAGACCATTTAGAATCTTCTGTTACATATTGACCGAAATGCCAAAATTCTTTTAAATCGCCAGCCGAACGACCTTTGGCATGTTCTTTTCCGAAAGATACATAACCACGTTGTCCGCCAATTCCATGAATTTCATATTTTGATTTTACATCGAGTGGAAGATTAAAAAATGCACGAACTTGTGCGTATAAATCTTCTACAAGTTGGTCATTAAGAAAATGACCTTTAAGTGCTACGAAGCCTATATCTTCGTATGCTTTTCCGATTTCATTTACAAATTTTTGTTTACGTGCCGGATCATCCGACAGGAAATCACGTAAGTCAACACTTGGTATTTGTTGCATACTACACTTTTTTTGTTAATAACTTAAATGGTTGAAAAATCCAATCATAGCTACAAATATATAAAAAAAATGTTTTATCAGTATTGAAGTTATTAACAATTAAGACTTTTGAAGTCTGTTTTAAGTTTTATTGCTAATCTTTGATGTTAAAAGATGTCCATTGTTTTTGCCAAAGTTTCTCTTTTTGTTCTGCTTAAAGGAATTTGAAGCGAATCAATTTCAACATATTTACTGTTGAATTTTTGAATTTTATCAATATTAATGATAAATGATTTATGAATACGAATGAATTTGTATGAATTGATGCTCTTTTCTATGGCTTTCATTGTAGAAAGAATCGTATAAATATTGTCTTCAGTAACAATTTTCACATAGTCGCCAGAAGCTTCAACCCATTTAATTTGACGTAAATAAATTTTAAATTTTTGAAGATTACTTTTAATAATAATGTGTTGATTATTTTCAGCCGATTCGTTCGTAAAAAGATATTTATTTATTGCTTTTCGAATAGCAGCATTAAATCTATCGATATTTACAGGTTTGTGTAAAAAATCGGTAGCTTCATAATCAAACGCTTTTACAGCATGAGTCATTACTGATGTAATGAAAATAATTTGAGGTCTTGTGATTAATAAATCTATAAATTCAAATCCATTAAGATTTGGCATTTCAATATCTAAAAAAATCAAATCTATAGGGGTATCATCCATGAATTCTTTTGCTTCAAAAGCACTGGAAAAACTTCCAGACATAGAAAGATTTGGATGATCTTCTATCAGCTTTTCCATCAAAATTCGTTGTAACGAACTGTCATCTATAACTATACATTTTAGCTTCATAAAGATTGTTTCTATCTTTGCTCTACGAAATTACAAAAACTACCCGTTGGGTAATAAAAACCTTACGTAAAATAATTTCTACAAAAATATAAAAAATATGTAAATGAATAAGATTTGCAGAATAAAAAAATAGTATTACATTTGCACCCAAATTAAAAAATACACATATTATGTACAATTATGAAACTGTTTTCATTTTGAATCCCGTTTTATCTGAAGTTCAGGTAAAGGAAACAGTAAGCAAATTTGAAGATTTTCTTACTTCTAAAGGGTGTAAAATGATTGCCAAAGAGGATTGGGGTTTAAAAAAATTAGCCTACGAAATCCAAAACAAAAAAAGTGGGTTTTACCATTTATTTGAATTCCAAGCAACTCCAGAAGTGCTAATTGCTTTCGAAACTGAATTTAGACGTGATGAGCGTGTAATGCGTTTCTTAACTGTGAAATTAGACAAACATGCAACTGCCTGGGCAGAAAGAAGAAGAGAAAAACTTAAAGCACAAAAAGCGTAATTATGTCAACACTACAATCAGCAGGAAAAAAAGAAGGCGATATCAGATATTTAACTCCGCTTAATATTGATACCAATAAAGTAAAAAAATATTGCCGTTTCAAAAAATCAGGAATTAAATATGTAGATTATAAGGATCCTGATTTCTTATTGAAATTTGTAAACGAGCAAGGTAAAATCTTACCTCGTCGTTTAACAGGTACTTCATTAAAATACCAAAGAAAAGTATCGGTAGCGGTAAAAAGAGCGCGTCATTTAGCGTTAATGCCATACGTAGCCGATTTATTAAAATAATTTTTAACACAATTTAAGTTGTTGGTTTTCATCATAGAACCTAACTTCAATTAAACAAAAGGACAACAACATGGAACTTATTCTTAAACAAGACGTTCAAAATTTAGGATTTAAAGATGATATCGTAACTGTAAAACCAGGATACGGTCGTAACTTTTTAATTCCACAAGGATTTGCATTATTAGCAACACCTTCAGCTAAAAAAGTTTTAGCAGAAAACCTAAAACAAAAAGCACACAAAGAAGCAAAAATCGTTGCTGATGCAAAAGCTTTAGCTGAAGAATTAAAAGCGCTTGATATCAAAATTACTGCAAAAGCAGGTGGTGACAAACTTTTTGGTTCTGTTACAAACATTGATATAACAGAAGCTCTTGAAAAAGCTGGTAAATCTATTGATAGAAAATTTATCACTTCAGGAACTGTAAAAAGAATCGGAAAATACAGTGCTACTGTGCGTTTGCATAGAGATGTAATCATCGATTTGCCTTACGAAATCGTTGCTGAACAACAATAAGATTTCTTTACAACAACCTAAATCCCGGCTCTTTTTGAGTTCGGGATTTTTTTTAGAAAATAATGAAATACAAAAGACTTACAAAAGAACAATTTGAATCTTTGCAAGAAGAATTTGCAAATTTTCTTGCTGCTCAATCTATAGATAAGTTAGAATGGGATAGTATAAAGGCTAATAAACCACAAGTTGCCGAACAAGAACTCGATGTTTTTTCAGATTTAATTTGGGAAGGTGTCTTGAAAAATTGTCATTTCTTAGAACATTTTTCAAAAAGTCATATTTTTCTATTTCATTGTCAGGATAAATTTATTCAAAGTATCATTATAAAATCGTTTGACGATTCAATAGATTTCATGTCCAAAGAAGGACTCAAGTGGTTGGGCGACAATTTGTTTACACCATCTGTAGAGATAATTACAGGAAAAAAAGAATATGGACAGGAACGCAACGACGATTTATTTCAACTCATTGTACAAGGTGCCATATTAAGTGATGGTCAATTATATTTACAAATTCATGATTTAATTTTTAAATAAATTTCTGTAAAGTTGTAAATTTGAAATCCTATTTTTTATTTATGGATAATTTACAAACAATTTTACAGCTTCGCGAAGAATTAAATCAGCATAACTACAATTATTATGTTCTTGATAATCCAACAATTTCAGATTTTGAATTTGATACAAAACTGAAACAACTTCAAGAACTCGAAAATCAAAATCCTCAATATTTTGATGAAAATTCGCCAACGCAACGAGTAGGAGGATCTATTACAAAGAATTTCGAAACAGTTGTGCATCAAAATCGTATGTATTCCTTGGATAATTCTTACTCTAAGGAAGATTTATTGGATTGGGAAAATCGTATTCAAAAAATCTTAGGCAATGTTCCATTACAATATGTTTGTGAACTTAAATATGATGGAGCTTCTATTAGCATCAACTATCAAAACGGAAAATTAGAACGTGCAGTTACTCGTGGCGATGGTTTTCAAGGCGATGATGTAACGGCCAATGTAAAAACCATAAAATCAGTACCATTGCAACTCAAAAATAATTATCCTGAGAGTTTTGAAATTCGAGGTGAAATTATTTTACCATTAAAAGGATTTGAAAAAATGAACCAAGAATTAATAGATATTGGTGAAACTCCCTATTCAAATCCAAGAAATACAGCTTCGGGAAGTTTGAAATTACAAGATAGTACCGAAGTTGCCAAACGACCATTAGACTGTTTGTTATATTTTGTGATAGGTAATAAATTGCCTATTGGAACACAATTCGAAAGCTTAGAAGCTGCCAGAAATTGGGGATTTAAAGTTCCGGCTCATTCCAAATTAGCCAATAATATCAATGAAGTTTTTGAGTTTATCGAATATTGGGATACGCATCGTCATGAATTACCTTATGAAACTGACGGTGTTGTGATAAAAGTAAATAGTTTTGAGCAGCAACAAGAATTGGGTTATACTGCCAAATCACCACGTTGGGCAATAGCTTATAAGTTTAAAGCAGAACAAGTTACAACAATTTTAAATTCGATTTCGTATCAAGTTGGAAGAACTGGAGCTATTACACCTGTGGCAAATTTAGAACCAGTGCAATTAGCCGGAACTATTGTAAAAAGAGCTTCGTTGCACAATGCCGACCAAATAGAAAAACTTGATATTCGTATTGGCGATGAAGTATTTGTAGAAAAAGGTGGCGAAATTATTCCGAAAATTATTGGTGTAGCTAAAAGAGGAAATCAGGCAGAGCCAACACAATATATAACATTTTGTCCTGATTGTGGTACAAAATTAGAACGCAAAGAAGGCGAAGCACAACATTATTGTCCGAATTTTTATGGTTGTCCGCCACAAATTATTGGTAGAATCGAGCATTATATTTCGCGAAAAGCAATGGATATTGAAGGACTTGGTGGCGAAACCCTGGCTTTGCTTTACAACAACGGTTTGATAAAAAATTATGCTGATTTATATGAATTGAAAATTGAGCAAATTCTTCCGTTGGAAAGAATGGCACAAAAAAGTGCAGAAAATTTGATTAACGGAATTGAAAATTCTAAAAAAGTAAGTTTCGATAAAGTTTTGTTTGCCTTAGGAATTCGCTATGTAGGCGAAACAGTAGCAAAAAAATTGGCTAAACATTACAAAAACATTCATGAAATTTCTAAACAAACGGTAGAACAACTCATACAAGTTGATGAAATAGGAGTGAAGATAGCCCAAAGTGTTATCGAATTTTTTGCAAATGAAAATAATGTTGCCATTATAAACAGACTTCAAAACTATGGTGTGCAAATGGAATTAGAAGAAGTTTTTAATCCTAATGCAACCAATAAATTAGAAGGAAAAATATTTGTAGTTTCGGGAGTTTTCGAAAAATTATCACGTGATGAGCTGAAAAAAGCTATCGAAGATAATGGAGGAAAAAATGGCAGTTCTATTTCTTCAAAAACCAACTACGTTGTTGCAGGTGAAAATATGGGACCAGCCAAATTAGAAAAAGCAAATCAATTAGGTGTGAAAATAATTTCTGAAGATGAATTTTTAGAAATGATTTCATAAACAGTAGTTTATATTGCTTTATTTAAACAAAAAAGTTTACTTAAAAACTATATCTATTTTATAGTGAGTTACGTTTAACATAATTATAAAATTGATTATCTTTGTTTAAAATTGCAACTATGGAAATAGTAATCCTCATTATTATCTTCGTTTATCTTATTGTAACCAATAACAATCTATCAGAAAAACTAAGAAGATTAGAAAATCAAATTGATTCTCTATCTAAAAAATTAAATTCTACACAGAAATCAGAACCAAAAGAAGTTCAACAAACAACTGTTTTTGAAAAACCCATAGCGTCTATTATTGTTGAAGAATCCAAACCAATCATTGATATTGAATCCAAACCAACACCAATTATTGAAACAGAACCAAAACCAGTTGCTGAACCAAAGCCCGAATCTGTACTGGTAAAATCAGTAATCCCTGAAACAACAGAACGTGTTGTATTTACAGAAGCAAATGCCAAACAGCCAATCGAGAAAAAACCTATTGTTCCGCAAAAATCTTGGTGGGAAAATTTCAAAGAGAAAAATCCAGATTTAGAAAAATTTATAGGCGAAAATCTTATTAATAAAATTGGTATTCTAATATTGGTTTTAGGTATTAGTTATTTTGTTAAATTTTCTATAGATAAAGGATGGATTAGCGAACCAGCTCGTGTTGGAATTGGGGTTTTATGTGGAGCATTGGTGATGGGAATTGCGCACAGACTTCGCACAAAATTTGCAGCATTTAGTTCGGTTTTTGTAGCTGGTGCTATTGCCATTTTTTATTTTACAATTGGCATTGCATTTCACGAGTATAAGCTTATAAATCAGACTACTGCATTTGTAATAATGGTGATTATCACAGCTTTTAGTTGTCTTATTTCATTGTCTTATAACCGAAAAGAATTAGCGGTTTTATCGCTTATTGGTGGCTTTGCTGTGCCCTTTATGATAAGTTCCGGGCAAGGCAATTATGTTGTTTTGTTCACCTATATTTTGATACTTGATATTGGTATTTTGGCAATGGCTTATTTTAAAAAATGGAGCATTATCAACCTATTAGCATTCATTTTTACAGTAGCCTTGTTTGCTGGTTGGTTATCTGAAGATTTAAGCACAGAAAAGCCGCATTATCTTGGTGCTTTAGTTTTTGCAACCTGTTTTTATTTTCTGTTTATCTTAATAAATATCATCAATAATGTTAAAACAAAAGGCGAATTTTCTACACTTGAGTTAAGTATTTTAGCCAGTAATTCTTTTTTGTTTTTCTCAGCCGGAATGGTAATTCTTAATTCGTTTCACCCAGAATTTAGAGGATTATTTACCACTTTATTAGGAATTGTAAACTTTACATATGCTTACGTTTTATATAAGAAATTCGGGTTAGACAAAAGAGCAGTGTATTTACTCATAGGGCTAACGCTTACTTTTGTAACATTAGCAATTCCGATACAATTCAAAGGAAATTACATTACATTATTTTGGGCAGCCGAGGCGGTTTTATTGCTTTGGTTATCACAAAAATCTAAAATTGTTGCTTACAAATTTGTTTCGGTTATTGTTTTATGTTTAATGCTCTTAAGTTTGTTCTTAGACTGGAACAAATTTTATGATGAAGAAGGCTTGTTGTCAATAGTATTAAACAAAGTATTTATTACAGGAATTGTTGTTATAACAGCATTGATTTTCACATTACATTTATTAAAAAATGAAACCGAAAACTCCGAACTTTTCGGTATAAAATTCAATCCAATTTTTTATAAAAATGTTTTAGTTATCATTACCGTTTTGGTTGGTTATATCGTTGGAATTTTAGAAGTTTCTTATCAAGCAGAAGCACGTTTGAAAGGGTATTACGCAGACGATACTCTATCTATTATTTACCATTTATTGTTTACAACAATTTTGTTTTATTTTCTGATAAGAAAAACCGAAATTACTTGGAAAAAAATTGCAATCATTATCGGAAGTGCCAATATTATACTTTATCCTTTATGGTTTTCAAATTATGCTTTTTTGGAACACGTAGATTATGTTTCTGCTTATGACACTACTAGAATTTCATATTATTTGCACTTTGTAAATCTTGCATTTATATGTTATTTGGCAATTTCAATTTATAAAAATGCAAAAGATGAATTTGTGGTTTATAAAAACAAAGCTTTCCCTTGGATTTTGGCTGCATTCGTTGTGTTTTTTGTGAGTAAAGAGTTGCTACTTAATGGAGAATTTCTTTCCAATTCGCCTGTTACATTGAAAGATGTAAAAGCACAAGGTCTTCCAACAACAGGTTACCCTGATGAAAGCCAATTTTCGAAATTGCAACTTGCAGAAACCATTATTGAAGACACACAACTTCAGATTGTAAAAATAGGTTTTCCAGTACTTTGGGGTTTATTAGCCTTTATTTTTCTAATTTATGGAATCAAAAAACAAAACAAATCGATGCGAATAATTGCCTTAGTTTTATTAGGAATTACCATCCTCAAGTTGTTCCTTTACGACATTAGCAATGTTTCAGAAACCGGAAAAATAATAGCTTTCATACTACTTGGGATACTCATATTAGTTATTTCATTTGTATATCAAAAAATTAAAACACTTGTAGTAGATGATGTTAAAAAAGATGAAGTTTAATTTACAGTTTTTAGGATTAACAATTTTGTTGGTTACTACTATTGGAAACGCTCAAATTACGACGGCAAAAATAGAAGGAACTATTCCAACCGAAGGTTTTTACCAAATTGTAGTAAATCCAAAAATTAGAGCAGTTACAGCCGAAGATTTTTCAAATTTTCGAATTTATGATTCGCAAAACAAAGAAGTTCCGTATATCGTAAAACAGTTTAGTAATTCATTGGTTTACAATAAATTTAATGATTTAAAAATTCTGAGTAAAGTTATCGAAAATAAAAAAGCGAGTAGTTATATTATTGATAATCAAAAACAAGAGTTAAATTCTTTGTCATTGATTGTTGCTAATTCTGCTATCGAAAAAAAATACAACATCAGTGGTAGCAACGATCAAAAAGAATGGTTTGGAATTGCAATGAATCAACAATTTGCAGCTTTAAACACTTCTGAAAGCAATAGTTTGAGAACCATTCAATTTCCGGTTTGTAATTATAAATTTATCAAATTGGAATTTGACAACACAAAATCGTTACCAATAAATATTTTAAATATTGGTTATAATCAAGATTTTTTAACAGCCGAAAAGTTTTTGGAAATTCCAACGAAATCTGTGCAAATAAAACAAATTCTATCTCAAAAAATCACACAAATAGCATTAGATTTTGATTCTGAACAAATAATTGACAGAATAAACTTTGCTATTAAAAACCCGAAATTTTATAATAGACAAGCAAAAATATTTTCGATAAAAACAGAAAACGGAAAAGATGTAAAAGCATTAATACAAACCATTAACTTAGCTTCAGATTCAAAAAATGAAATTGAAGTTTCTGTTTCTAAAAATAAAAAAATCATCATAGAAGTTGATAATCAAGACAATCCAGAATTAGAAATAAAATATATTACCTGTTTCCAAAAACCCGTTTTTGTTTCCGCTTGGTTAAAACCAAATAAAAAATACAATATAAAAACAAATCTTCCTAATTCTCAATTGCCAAATTACGATTTGTCATTTTTTGAATCAGAAATAGAAAAAAACCAAGTTTTGGGCTTAGAAATGAATGATATTCAAACTATTAATGCACCAAAAGAAGTAATTCCAACCGAAAGTTTTTGGCAAAAAAGTTGGTTTATGTGGTTGTGTATTAGCATTGCTGGGCTCACAATTTTGTATTTTGTAAATGGGTTATTAAAGGATATGAAGCAATAATTTGTGTAATTTTCGCATCATTTTTTTAATAAATAACTCAGCTGAGTACGCCAAAACTCTTGAATTTTTTGCATAACTTTGTTCTTTTAATTACATAACACAACGTATATGCTTATTATTGGAATTGCCGGAGGAACAGGTTCTGGGAAAACTACTGTGGTTCATCAAATTATGAATGAATTACCCGAAACAGAAGTAGGAATTATATCGCAAGATTCTTATTACAAACAAAATGTGGGAATGAGTTATGAAGAACGAAGCAGAATCAATTTTGATCATCCAAGAGCCATCGATTTTGAGTTGATGGTGCAACATCTAAAAGATTTAAAAGCCGGAAAAACTATCGAACAGCCCGTGTATTCATTTGTAACACACAACCGTACAGACGATACCATTATCACACATCCCAGAAAAGTAATGATTGTAGAAGGAATTCTTATCTTGAACAATCAAGAATTAAGAGATTTATTTGATGTAAAAATATTTGTTCATGCCGATTCAGACGAGCGATTAATTCGTCGTTTAAAAAGAGATATTGCCGAGCGTGGTCGCGATATGGAAGAAGTACTTAATCGTTACCAAACAACATTAAAACCTATGCATCAGCAATTTATAGAGCCAACAAAAGAATACGCAGATATCATTATTCCAAACGACAAATACAATACCGTAGCCATTGATGTGGTTCGAGCAGTTATAAATCAACGCATTGCCTAAATGAAAAATTGGTTTCAAAATTTACTATTACACTATCCATATCTCAAATTTCTTGGGAACAAATACCTATTGGTTCTCATCGGATTTGCAGTTTGGATGCTTTTTTTGGACAATTATTCCTATTTGGATCAAAGAAATTTAGACAAGCAAATAGACGAGCTTGAAACCAATAAAACCTACTACAAACAGGAAATAGAGAAAGATAAAAAAAGTATCAAAAAACTCAAAAATCCTAATGAAACCGAACGATACGCCAGAGAAAAATATTATATGAAACGCGATAGCGAAGATGTGTATATTATTGAATTTGAAGGTGATGAAGATAAAGACAGTATTTAATTTTAATAAATAAATTTTGGCAACAAATAAATTGTTTGAAGATTTTGATAAAGTTTCCTCAGCGCAATGGAAACAGCAAATACAATACGAACTCAAAGGTGCCGATTACAACGAAACTTTAGTTTGGGAAAGTCTTGAGGGTATTAAGGTGCGACCTTTTTATCACAACGATGAATTTGAAAAAAAATATCATATAATAGCACCAAAAAATGCATTTGCCATTTTACAAAATATTTTTGTTCATGATATAAAAAAGTCAAACGAGCGTGCATTGGATTCATTAAATCGTGGTGCCGAAGAAATTCGATTTACCATTGAAAATGAAACGATTGACTTCGAAAAACTGCTGGAAAATCTTCCCAATTCAAACACCTATATTTTTGTATTGCCATTTCTATCGGTTGATTATACTCAAAAATTAGCCAATTATGTTACACAGAAAAACTTATGTGCAGCTATCAATATTGATCCGGTAGGGCAGTTGGTTCAAGATGGAAATTGGTTTGAAAATCTCGAAGCCGATTTTGAAAAAATTAATCAAATTAACCAAAATGTATCGATACCTTATTTGAGTATTTCGGGTGGAATTTATCAAAATGCCGGAGCTACTATGGTCCAACAATTGGCATTTATTTTGGCTCATTGCAATGAATATTTCAATAGAATTTCTTCTATAAACAAACCAATTACTATTGAAGTTGCAGTTGGTTCGAATTATTTCTTCGAAATTGCCAAAATTAGAGCTTTACGATTGTTATTCAGTACTTTAGCAAAAGAATATAATCACGAATTTGATTGTCAAATAGTTGCAACGCCAAGTAAGCGTAACAAAACGTTGTATGATTACAATGTAAATATGTTGCGAACTACAACCGAATGTATGAGTGCCATTTTAGGTGGTGCCAATGCAGTAGCAAATTTACCTTACGATGCTATTTATCACAAAGACAACGAGTTTGGAGATAGAATAGCCCGAAACCAATTATTGATTCTTAAAAACGAAAGTTATTTTGATAGTGTAAATAATCCAACCGATGGAGCGTATTATATCGAAACAATAACGCAACAATTAGCTGAGAAAGCATTAGATTTATTTAAAGAAATTGAAGCTAATGGTGGATTTGTTACACAACTCATCGAAGGAAAAATTCAAAAGCGAATTTCGGAAAGCGCGCAAAAGGAACAAGATTTGTTTGATAGCGGAAAAGAAATTTTATTAGGAACCAATAAATATCCGAATAAAAACGACCGAATGAAGAACGATTTGGAATTGTATCCGTTTGTAAAACAAAATCCACGAAAAACCCTAATTATTCCTATAATCGAAAAACGATTAGCAGAAAAAATAGAGCAGGAGCGATTAAAAGAAGAATAAATGATTGCAAAATTTTCAAAATATCAAGATTTTTTTATCGAAATTAAGAAGCAAATTCTTGTTTCACAGCAAAAAGCTGCTCTTTCCATAAATACGGAATTAATTACCTTATATTGGAATATTGGTAAAATGATTTTTGAAAATCAAGCATTATTAGAAGGTCGCAATAATTATATAACCCAACTTTCTAATGACATAAAAAGCGAATTTCCTTTGATTTCTGGGTTTTCAAGAAGCAATTTATTTAATATTCGAAAGTTTTATAATTTTTATTCCGAAATTTCAGTCCAACAGCTTGTTGGACTAAAGAAAACTGAAAATAATTCAGTTCAACAAGCTGTTGGATTAAACGAATTGGTTTTAATTCCTTGGGGGCATCATGTGTTAATTTTAGAAAAAACTAAAACTACAGATGAAGCACTTTTTTACATAACTGAAACTATCAAAAATAATTGGAGTAGATCTATTTTATCAATTCAATTAAAACAAAACTTGTTTGAACGCCAAGGGAAAGCCATAACAAACTTTAGTAAAACATTAAACGCAAATCAAGCACAAGTTGCCCAACAGCTTTTAAAAGATCCATATAATTTTGATTTTTTAACATTAGAATCAAAGGTTCACGAATTAGAAATCGAAAAAAAACTAACCGAAAATATCACAAAATTTTTATTAGAATTAGGAAAAGGATTTGCTTTTATAGGCAGACAATTTCCATTAGAAATAGGGAACAAGTCGTATAGTATTGATTTACTTTTTTATCACGTAACTTTAAAATGCTATGTGGTAATAGAATTAAAAGCAGTTGAATTTGAACCTGAATTTACAGGAAAACTAAACTTTTATTTATCAGCAGTAGATGATTTATTAAAAACACAAAGTGATAATCCTTCAATTGGAATTTTACTTTGTAACGGAAAAAATGGTATTGAAGTAGAATATGCTTTGCGAGATATTAATAAACCAATAGGCGTAAGCGAATATACTTTTACAGAAGTATTGCCTAAACAGTTTGAAAAAAATATACCAACAGTCAATGAATTTGAACAATTATTAAACAAAAATTCATGAGAAAAAACATACAACATTTAAAATTAGAAGTCAGAAGTCAAAAGTTGGAAGAAACTCCCAACTCCCAACTCCCAACTCCCAACTTCATCACAGCCGAAGGCATCGAAGTAAAACCAACCTATTCCGAAACGGATATAGAAAATTTAGAACACATTGGTTTTGTGGCGGGATTCACACCTAATCTTCGTGGACCTTATGCTACGATGTACGTTCGTCGTCCGTGGACGATTCGTCAATACGCCGGATTTTCAACCGCCGAAGAAAGTAACGCTTTCTACAGAAGAAATTTGGCAGCTGGGCAAAAAGGTCTTTCTGTTGCCTTTGATTTAGCAACGCATCGCGGTTACGATTCCGATCATGATAGGGTAGTAGGCGATGTAGGAAAAGCTGGAGTAGCTATCGATTCGGTGGAAGATATGAAAATTCTTTTCGACCAAATTCCGTTAGGCGAAATGTCGGTTTCTATGACGATGAACGGTGCCGTGTTACCCATCATGGCTTTTTATATTGTGGCAGCCGAAGAACAAGGTGTATTGCCAAATCTATTATCAGGAACGATTCAAAATGATATTCTAAAGGAGTTTATGGTGCGCAATACCTACATTTATCCGCCAACGCCTTCCTTGAAAATCATTGCTGATATTTTTGAATTTACCAGTCAAAAAATGCCGAAATTCAACTCGATTTCTATTTCGGGTTACCACATGCAAGAAGCTGGAGCTACCGCCGATATTGAGTTGGCGTACACTTTAGCAGATGGTTTGGAATACATTCGTACGGGTTTAGCTGCCGGAATGAAAATTGATGATTTTGCTCCTCGTTTGTCATTCTTTTGGGCTATTGGAATGAATCATTTTATGGAAATTGCCAAAATGCGTGCTGGGCGAATGTTATGGGCGAAGTTGTTAAAACAATTTAATCCGAAAGATGAAAAATCGTTGGCATTGCGAACACACTGTCAAACTTCGGGTTGGAGTTTAACCGAGCAAGATCCGTTTAACAATGTGGCTCGCACAGCTATCGAAGCGGCGGCGGCAGCCTTTGGTGGCACACAATCGTTACACACCAATGCGTTAGACGAAGCCATTGCGTTACCTACCGATTTTTCGGCACGAATTGCCCGAAATACCCAAATTTATTTACAAGAAGAAACCAAAATATGCAAAACGGTTGATCCGTGGGCAGGAAGTTATTATATAGAAAGTTTAACCGCTGAAATTGCTGATAAAGCTTGGGCTTTGATTGAAGAAGTGGAAAATTTAGGCGGAATGACCAAAGCCATTGAAGCCGGAATTCCGAAATTGCGTATTGAAGAAGCTGCTGCCCGTAAACAAGCTCGTATTGATAGCGGACAAGATGTAATTGTGGGTGTCAATAAATATCGTTTAGAAAAAGAAGATCCGTTACATATTTTAGAAGTTGATAACCAAACTGTTCGCAAACAGCAAATTGAGCGTTTGGAACAAATTAAAGCAACTCGAAATAACAACAAAGTAGCCGAATGTTTAGCCAAACTAACCGAATGCGCGCAAACAGGCGAAGGCAACTTATTAGAATTAGCGGTAGAAGCTGCACGCAACCGAGCCACTTTGGGCGAAATTAGCGATGCTTTGGAAACCGTTTTTGGAAGATATAAAGCACAAATCAGAAGTTTTAGTGGCGTGTATAGCAAAGAAATTAAAAACGACGAAAGCTTTGAAAAAGCAAAAAAGTTAGCAGATGAATTTGCTAATAAAGAAGGACGTCGTCCTCGTATTATGATTGCCAAAATGGGGCAAGATGGTCACGATCGTGGTGCCAAAGTAGTAGCTACGGGTTATGCTGATGTAGGTTTTGATGTGGATATTGGTCCATTGTTTCAAACACCACAAGAAGCCGCCAAACAAGCCGTTGAAAATGATGTGCATATTCTTGGCGTTTCTTCCCTGGCTGCCGGCCATAAAACCCTTGTTCCGCAAGTAGTTGAAGAACTTAAGAAATACGGTCGCGAAGATATTATGGTAATTGTTGGTGGTGTTATCCCAGCACAAGATTACCAATATTTATTTGATGCTGGCGCCACTGCGGTTTTTGGCCCTGGAACTAAAATCAGTGATGCTGCGATTAGTATTTTGGCGGTTTTGTTGGAAGATTAACTTAGGTATCAGTTATCAGTTTTTAGTGAGCAGTTTAAAAAATGTCATTCCGAACGAAGAAAAAAATGTGGACTAATGATAACCTTCTCCTTCGTTCGAAATGACATTTATTCATCTTTTCTTAAGAATTACATAAATTCTTTATGTAACAAAAGTTGCATTTTTGTAAAAGCAAAAGAGTAGTTTTACAAATCATTTCGGAACAATTTAGTAAAAGGAAAAATTGTCACTGATTTATTTGTAATTTTGGAAACCAAAGACAATTTTGTCCTGTAAATAGTACTCATGAAAGATTTATTAGCGCAACACTACGGAACTATTTTTGAAGAAAAATTACTTGCCGAAATAGCACAAGTGGCTGTGTTTAAAAATTTTAATGAAGGCGATATTCTTATCGATTTTGGTAGTCACATCAAGCAGATGCCATTGCTTTTAAGTGGCGCAATTAAAATTCTACGTGAGGATTTTGATGAAGGCGAATTACTGCTGTATTTTATAGAAAAAGGGAATACTTGCGCTATGTCTATGGCGTGTTGTATGGGCGAAAAGAGAAGCGAAATTCGGGCTGTTGCCGAAACACCTGGGCAATTAATTATGATTCCGGTAAATTATATGGAAGATTGGCTGGGAAAATACAAAACTTGGCGCCATTTTGTTTTTAATAGTTACGAGGGAAGACTCAAAGAAATGCTTTCGGCTATAGATAGTTTGGCGTTTATGAATATGGAAGATCGCTTGCATAGTTATTTGATTGATAAAGCAAAAATAAATGGCAATCGAGAGGTAAATAACACGCATCAAGATATTGCCGATGATTTGAACTCATCACGAGTTGTAATTTCAAGATTGTTAAAATCGCTTGAAAATAAAGGGTTTATAAAACTTCATCGTGCGCACATTGAATTAGTATCTCAAAAATAAAATATAAATGAATTTAATAATTGGCTACTTTTTAGCTGTTTTAGTTGGGATTTCGTTAGGGCTAATTGGAAGTGGCGGTTCCATACTTTCGGTGCCAATATTTGTATACATAATGGGAGTAGAGCCTGTTTTGGCTACAGCTTATTCTCTTTTTACAGTAGGAACAACGGCGTTGGTGGGTGGTTTCAACAAATTAAAAAAAGGCGAAGTAGATTTAGTTCGTGTATTTTATTTTGGAATTCCGGCGGTGTTGGCTGTGTTTTTTACCCGTAAAATCATCATTCCGGCAATACCAGAAATCATTTGGATTGGTTCATTCGAAATCAAAAAAAATATGCTGATTATGTGTGTTTTTGCTATCGTTATGCTTATCGCATCAATCAAAATGATTGTACCTTCAAAAGCAGTAGCTAATTCAATTGATTCTCAAAAAATAAATTATCTTAAAATTGCCATTCCTGCAGTATTGATAGGGCTTTTAGCCGGATTTGTTGGTGCTGGCGGCGGTTTTCTAATTATTCCGGTTTTGGTTTTTATCGAAAAATTATCAATGAAAAAAGCTGTTGGAACATCCTTGTTTATCATCGCTTTACAATCGCTTTTAGGGTTTCTTGGCGATTTTCAAAACAACATCTCAATAGACTGGAATACATTGTTGATTTTTACAACTTGTTCTGTAGCAGGAATTTTCATTGGGATTTTGCTATCTAAAAAAATAGCTGGTGAAAAACTTAAAACCGCCTTTGGTTGGTTTGTGTTGTTTATGGGAATTTCTATCATTATCAAAGAAGTTTTTATTCGATAAAAGGTAATCTTAAATCACTTCTCAAAACCGAAATTATGTAACTTTTGATACAATCAATAAAGAATAATGTTTTAATTTTACAAAAAATTAATTTTTCAATTTAGTACAAATGAATATCGAACAAATTTATACAGGCTGTATTGCAGAAGCAGCTTACTATATTACGTCAAATGGCGAAGCAGCCATTGTAGATCCGTTGCGCGAAACCCAACCATATTTAGATCGATTGGAACGCGATGGTGTAAAACTTAAATATATTTTTGAAACACATTTTCATGCCGATTTTGTATCAGGACATATAGATTTAGCCAAGAAAACTGGTGCAACGATTGTTTACGGCCCAACCAGTGTAAAAACAGGTTTTGAAATGTATGTGGGCACTGATGGTGAAATATTTGAAGTAGGTGGTTCAAAAATAAAATTGATTCACACACCTGGACATACGCTCGAAAGTTCTTGTTTTTTATTATCTGATGAAAATGCCAAAGAAATAGGGATTATTACTGGTGATACTTTATTTATTGGCGATGTTGGTCGTCCAGACTTGGCACAACACATTGTTGGCGATTTAACGCAAGACAAATTGGCTCGAATGCTTTATCATTCTTTAAGAAACAAAATCATGCCACTTGATGATGCTTTAATTGTGTACCCAAATCATGGTGCTGGTAGCGCTTGCGGAAAAAATATGAGCAAAGAAACGACCGATACTTTGGGTAATCAAAAGAAAACCAATTATGCACTTAATCCTGAGCTTAACGAAGATCAATTTGTTGAGGCTATTATAACAGGATTAACCGCGCCGCCACAGTATTTTCCTAAAAATGTTATGATGAACATTCAAGGGTATGACAGCTTAGATTCTATTTTGGAGAAAGGAAAAAAAGGCTACAATCCAACCGAATTTGAAGTTGTAGCCAATGAAACGCGTGCATTAATTTTAGACACTCGAAATCCTGAAGTTTTTGCAAAAGGATTTATTCCAAATAGTATCAATATTGGTATCAACGGAAGTTTTGCAATGTGGGTAGGCGAATTAATTATTGATATCAAACAACCAATTTTGATTGTTGCCGAAAACGATGACAAGGTAGAAGAAAGCATAATACGCTTATCTCGTGTGGGTTATGATAATACGATTGGATTTTTAGCAGGCGGTTTTGAAGCTTGGAAAAATGCCGGAAAAGAAGTTGATATTGTACACAGAATAAACGTAGAACAGTTCGAAAAACATTACAACGAAGAAAAACCAATGATAGTTGATGTACGAAAAGTTAGCGAATATCAATCAGAACATTTGGTAGATGCAGTAAATATTCCATTAAATGTTTTAAGCAATCATATTGCCGAATTGCCCAAAGACAAACCTTTTATTTTGCATTGCGCTGGCGGTTATCGTTCTATGATGGCGGCTTCAATGTTAAAACAAAGAGGTTTCGACAATTTTGTAGATGTTATTGAAGGTTATGCCGGTATCAAAAAAACAGATATCCCAAAAACAACCTACGTTTGTCCAAGTTCATTATTATAATTTCAGTTTTTTGTTTTTATATCCAAAAGCATCGTTTTATAGCGATGCTTTTCATTTAATTTTACTTTTTATACCAATAAAATGATGAAAAATTTACTGTTTTACAACTGGCATCTTATGCGTTTTGTCAGATTGGCAGTGGCATTATTTTTGTTTTATACTGCTTATGATACTCATGAATGGTTCTATATAGTTTTTGGTTTGTTTTTCCTATTACAATCCATTTTCAATTTAGGCTGTGGAAATCAAGGGTGTCACGTTAATTATAAAAACAAAAAAAATGAAGAATAGTTTTGATAATATCATCCATTCAGAAAAACCAGTATTAATCGATTTTTTTGCTACTTGGTGTGGACCATGCCAAATGTTAGCACCAATTTTAACAGAAGTAAAAAATGAACTGGGCGAAACGGTTTCTATTATAAAAGTAGATGTAGACAAAAACCAAGAATTAGCCAATAGGTTAGGAGTAAGAGGTGTACCTACATTGATTTTGTATAAAGCCGGGAATTTACTTTGGCGTCAATCGGGCGTAGTTGCTAAACAAGATTTGATAACATTGCTAAAATCTCATATATAATAGCTTTTAAACAAAATGAATTGATAATAAACTTTAAATCTTGTTAATAAATGTTAATTATTTAAAATATCTAAAGAAGATTTTCTATATTTGAAAATAAATTTAATTACTAATTTTTAAAAAAATACAAATGAAAAAAGTACTTTCTATCTTGGCAGTGGCAGCTTTTTTGTTTTCTGCTAATGTAAATGCTCAACAAGAGCCAAAAAAAGCTGAAGCAAAAAAAGAATGCTCAACTAAAGAAAAAAAATCTTGTTCAACTAAAGAAAAAAAAGGCGGATGTTGCGCTCATAAAAAAGCTGAAGACAAAAAAGCTGAATAGTTAAAACAAAAAATTAAAGTCCGATTAAATCGGACTTTTTTATGAATATACATTTCGGATATTCTATAATTTAAGCTATTTTTGTGCCACTTTTATACAAAATCATGTTCAAAAAAATCATATCTATTTTAGTTTCCACAAGGCTTATGGCAATGCTCTTTATAGTATTTGCATTAGCCATGGGAATTGGCACATTTATAGAAAAATATTACAACACAACCACTGCCCGTATATGGGTTTATAACGCTTGGTGGTTTGAGGTTATAATTGTTTTCTTTGTTATCAATTTTATTGGAAACATAAACAGGTACCAATTACTAAAAAAAGAAAAATGGGTAACATTATTATTGCATTTGTCTTTTATATTTATCATTGTGGGAGCATTCATCACACGATATATTAGTTTTGAAGGAATGATGCCCATTCGTGAAAAAGAAACTACCAACAAAATTTATTCCGATAAAACATTTGTAACCATTTGGGTAGATGGCATGTATAATGGTAAAATGATGCGTCGTGTTTTCGAAAAACCAGTATTGCTTTCGCCAGCAGTTTGCCCGCCTTTTACAAGTAATAATTTTGGAATTAAAGGCGATTTTGACGGTAAAGATTTTTCTGTAGCATACAACAATTTTCTGATGGATGCCAAAGAAGTAGTGAAAGAAAATCCATCAGGAAAAATATTTTTGAAAATGGTAGAGTCGGGTGGAGGTTCTCGCCACGAACACTATTTACAAGAAGGTGAAATTAGCAATATTCATAGTTTGCTTTTTACTTTAAATAAACCAATCAAAGGCGCTATAAACATTGAAGTTAAAGACGGAAAAACCACTATAAACACACCATTCGAAGGAAACTTTATGCGTATGGCAGATCAACTCAAAGGAACAGTCGAAAAAGATAAAACCAGTGATTTGATGTTCCGTTCGTTGTATAATGTAGGCGCTGCTCAATTTGTATTTCCAGAGCAACCAATCAAAGGTGTAAAAGAACTCGAAAGTACCAACAATTACAAAGCCAAAAATACCGAAGATGCGCTCGTTGTAAATTTACTTTGTAACGGAAAAAATAAAAAACTGACTTTAAAAGGTAGCAAAGGTAAACAAGGTGAACCCGTTATTGTCAAAGAAAACGGTTTGGAATTTACTGTATTCTACGGAAGTAAAATTTATGAAACACCATTTGATATTAAGCTCAACGATTTTATAGCCGAGCGTTATCCAGGTACAGAAAAAGCCTATTCATCTTATAAAAGTAAGGTAACAGTTTTTGATAAAAAAGATAAATTCGATACCGAAATTTTCATGAATCATATCTTAGACCACAAAGGCTATCGTTTTTTTCAATCTTCATTTGATCCAGATGAAATGGGAACAGTACTTTCGGTAAATCACGATTATTGGGGAACCAATATTACCTATTTAGGATATTTTCTGTTGTATCTTGGTTTGGTAGGAATTTTGTTTACAAGAGGTTCTCGTTTTCATGAATTAAAGAAAAAATTAGCAGCAGTAAAAGCTAAGAAAGAGATAATTACGCTTTTATTTTTCTTCTTTTCACTTTTGGGAATGGCACAACAACCTGCACCAAAAATGAATGTATTAGATTCAATCAAAAAATTTAAAGTACCCGAAAAACAAGCCGACCGTTTTGGAAAAATCATTATCCAAGACGAAGACGGACGGATGAAACCCATCAATACATTTTCTTCAGAATTATTACGAAAATTAAGCAAACGTGATAACTATGAAGGTTTTGATTGCGATCAGGCATTTATTTCGATGTTACAATTTCCCGAAGCTTGGTTCGATCAACCGCTTATTTATATCAAAAAAGGAAACGATAGTATCCGAACAATTTTAGGTATCGCCAAAGATCAAAAATATGCCCGACTTAAAGATTTCTTAGACGCAAAAGGAAATTACAAACTTTCGCCATATTTAGATGAAGCCGCTCGAGCTGCCGAACCCAACAGTTTTCAAAAAGATTTTTTAGATATTAATAAGAGAATCAATTTGTTCGAAAGAGCATTATCGGGAAGCATCTTAAAAGTATATCCAATTCCGGGCGATAAAAACAACAAATGGGTTTCGCCACTCGAATTGCACGAAACTACCGGAACAGTACTTGATACAGTAAGAAATATTCTGCCATTTTATTTACAATCTTTAACCAAAGGAGCAAAATCAAAAGATTACGCCATGGCGAATACGCTCTTACTTGGTTTAGAAAAATATCAAAAGAAATACGGCGCTGCGGTTCGTCCTTCTGATGATAAAATAAATGCAGAAGTATTGTACAACAAATATGATGTTTTCAAAAATCTGTTTTCGGTTTTAATGATTACCAGCGTTATAATGTTATTACTAGTTATCATCAATATTTTTACCAAATCAAAATGGATTTCAAATAGTATCAATTTGATTCATGTCTTTTTGGTAATTTTATTTATAGTTCACACTTTAGGACTTGCGGCACGTTGGTATGTTTCAGGGCATGCACCTTGGAGTAATGCTTATGAAAGTATGATTTATGTGGCTTGGGCAACTTTCTTATTTACTTTAATTTTCGATAAAAAATCAAAACTTACGGTAGCATCGGGCGCATTTGTAACCTCAATGATTTTGATGATTGCACATTGGAACTGGATGGATCCACAAATTGGAAACCTACAACCGGTTCTTAATTCTTATTGGTTAATGATTCACGTGGCAATTATTGTAGCCAGTTACGGACCATTCACATTGGCAATGGTATTAGGATTGGTAGCGATGTTGCTAATAGTATTTACCAATGGTAAGAACAAAGCAAAAATGGAACTCAATATCAAAGAAATAACCTATATAAACGAAATGGCAATAACCATTGGTTTAGTGATGCTTACCATTGGAAATTTCCTTGGCGGACAATGGGCAAATGAATCTTGGGGAAGATATTGGGGTTGGGATCCAAAAGAAACTTGGGCACTTATCAGTATTATGGTGTATGCCTTTGTAATCCATGCTCGATTTGTACCAAAATTAAGAGGTTTGTTCGTTTATAATTTTATGAGTGTCTTGGCTTTTGCTTCGATTTTGATGACTTATTTTGGTGTAAATTTCCATCTTACAGGATTGCATTCCTATGCCACAGGAGAAAAACAAAATGTAGAAATATATATGTATATCTTTATAGGCTACATACTATTTTCAATAGTTGTATATTATAAATACAAAAAGTTTTATAAAAGATAAATCGAATGAAAAAAATAAAAACACTCATCAAAGGTTTATTTTTCTTAATTTTATTGAGTTGTAAAAACAAAGTAATCGATGTTAAAAACGCAACCGATATGAATAGAGAAACAATACACCAATTTAAAGTTCTTGATATACAAGGAAATACTTTTGATTTTGCAACACTAAAAGGAAAAAAAGTAATGGTAGTAAATACTGCTTCAAAATGCGGACTTACGCCACAATACGAACAACTTGAAGAGTTGTATAATAAATATAAAGACCAAAATTTTGTAATTGTTGGCTTTCCTGTTAATGATTTTTTGGCACAAGAACCAGGAACCAATGATGAAATTGCGCAATTTTGTAAATTAAATTACGGTGTTACATTTCCAATGATGACCAAAGTATCCGTAATTGGAAAAAACCAATGCGAAGTGTATCAATTTCTAACTCAAAAATCAAAAAATGGCGTGTTAGACAGCGAAGTTGCTTGGAATTTTCAAAAATATTTATTGAATGAAAACGGACAACTCGACAAAATAATTCCGCCAAGAACCTTACCAAATGACATGGAAGTAATTAATTGGATTGAAAATAAAAAATAACTCATTACCTCGTAGTGAGTTTTTTTGTATACAATTTTGAAACAACACAACAACATGAATCAAAAAGTACTACTAACCAAGCAAGACATCGACAGTATTCTACATCGATTGGCGTGTCAGCTTATAGAAAAACATCACAATTTTTCTGAATCGGTAATAATTGGTTTGCAGCCAAGAGGCGTGTATTTGGCAAATCGAATAAAAAACATTCTCGAAAACGAATACCAAATAAAAAACATCGATTTAGGCTTTTTGGATATTACATTTTTTAGAGATGATTTTAGAAGAAATGAAAAATCTATCGAAGCCAGCGAAACGCAAATTGATTTTTTGGTTGAAAACAAAAACGTCATTTTTATAGATGATGTAATTTTTACAGGACGAAGTGTCGCCTCGGCATTAAACGCAATTCAATCCTTCGGAAGACCAAAAACTATCGAATTACTTACGCTCATCGACCGTAAATTCTGCAGACATTTACCCATTCAACCCGATTATAGCGGAAAATCAATCGATGCAACCATTACCGATAAAGTAAAAGTGTATTGGAAGGAAAATGCAGATGAAGACCAAGTATTTCTCATTACAAACTAAAAGTAGTTCACATGTCTCAATTAAGCGTAAATCATTTATTAGGAATAAAATATTTAACACCCGATGATATCGATTTAATTCTTGAAACAGCCAAGCATTTCAAAGAAGTTATCAATCGTCCTATCAAAAAAGTACCATCGTTACGAGATATTACTATTGCCAATATTTTTTTTGAAAATAGTACACGTACCAAGCTCTCGTTCGAATTAGCACAAAAAAGACTTTCAGCCGATGTTATCAGTTTTTCGGCAGCACAATCTTCAGTAAAAAAAGGCGAAACATTAATAGATACGGTCAATAATATATTGGCTATGAAAGTAGATATGGTGGTTATGCGACATGCCCATGCCGGTGCTGCACATTTTTTATCACAAAATGTAAATGCAACTATTATAAACGCTGGCGATGGCGCACACGAACATCCAACCCAAGCGCTCTTGGATAGTTTTACAATTAAAGAAAAATTAGGTAGCGTTGCCGGAAAAAAAGTAGTGATTGTTGGCGATATATTACATTCAAGAGTTGCGCTTTCTAATATTTTTGCACTACAGATGCAAGGCGCAGAAGTAAGGGTGTGCGGTCCAAAAACATTAATTCCAAAACATATTGATAGTCTTAATGTAAAAGTTGAAACAAACCTACGTAAAGCATTAGAATGGTGTGATGTAGCCAATATGTTGCGAGTGCAAAACGAAAGACTAGATGTAAGTTATTTTCCTTCAACTCGCGAATACGCCATGCAGTATGGATTAACCAAAGAATTACTCGATTCGCTAAATAAAGAAATTGTTATCATGCATCCAGGACCAATCAATAGAGGTGTAGAAATCACATCGGATATTGCAGATTCTAAACAATCGGTTATTCTAGAACAAGTTGAAAATGGTGTAGCGGTTCGAATGGCGGTAATTTATCTTTTGGCTTCAAAAATTAAATAAATTTCGTAATTTAGCCTTTTAATTTTTTTACAAATGAAAGTAGATAATAAAACAAATACTACTATTATTAAAGATTTTACAGAACCAATAGACCAGTTTTGCAGTAAAGTTTTGCACGAAAATCATTTGTATAAAAACAAAAATCTAATTGTAGATGTATCGCATATTGCAATAGAAATCAAAGACTTTAAGTTATTTTCGGATATTGCAAAGCATCAAAAAAGTGCAAAAAAATCTTTTGTGATTATTGCCAAAGACATTGATTTTAATAAAACTCCAGCCAAACTCACAGTTGTTCCAACCATGTTGGAAGCTCATGATATTATTGAAATGGAAGAAATTGAACGCGATTTAGGATTTTAAAATTGAATTGAAATGAGTAAAAAAATTGTGTTCTATTTGAGTGTTTTAATGATTTTCGTATTTGCTTTTATGCTAACCAAAGAGGTGATGGCTGGCTTAAAAACAAGTCAGTATTGTTGGTCTTACATAGGTTTGTATCTTGTTGGGCTGCTAATTTCTATAAGAACTACTGTGGTGTTAGGAAAAAAAATTAATTCAAATTTCGAAAATTGAAGCTTACCATTCTTGGTTGCTATGCCGCAACACCGCGTACTTTATCCAATCCAACATCGCAAGTTTTAGAAATTAAAAACCATACATTTCTGATAGATTGTGCCGAAGGTACACAAGTACAACTACGCAAAAGCAAAGTAAAGTTTTCAAGGATAAATCACATTTTTATATCGCATTTGCATGGCGACCATTTTTATGGATTAATTGGCTTGATTTCAACGTTTATGTTACTTAATCGCGAAAGCGATTTAACGGTATACGGACCAAAAGGCATCAAAGAAATTATTTTATTACAACTTCGAGCTTCAGGTTCATTCACAGGTTACAATCTGTATTTCAAAGAATTAGAATCCAAAGAATCAGAAATTATTTTTGAAGACGAAAAAGTTAAAGTTTCTACGATTCCACTCCAACACCGAATTTATACCAATGGTTATTTATTCGAAGAAAAAAACATCGAACGTCGCTTAAATATTGAAGCTGTTGAGAATTATCATATCGATAAAATTTATTTTAATAAAATAAAATATGGAGGCGATATCAAACTCGATTCGGGCGAAATCATTCCAAATTCGGCTTTGACGTTTGATCCAGTTATTGCCAAATCCTATGCTTACTGTAGCGATACGGTTTTTACCGAAACCATTATTCCAGTTATAAAAAACGCTACTTGTTTGTATCACGAAAGCACTTTTCTTGAAAAAGAATCGCATCTTGCCGAAAAAACCATGCATACAACGGCAATTCAAGCGGCTACCATTGCCAAGTTAGCCAATGTAAATCAACTCATTTTAGGACATTTTTCTACACGTTACGGCGATATTTCGTTGTATAAGAAAGAAGCGCAAACTGTTTTTGCCAACTCAGAAATTGCTGATGATGGTAAAGAATTTGAAATTTAGTTTTCTGTATATTTGTAAAAAAAATGCAGCAGAATGAAAGATCTTTCAGATTACAGAAAAGTATACGTCAAAAGCGAATTGTTGGAAAACAATTTGCCCGAAGATCCTATCAATTTATTTCATAAATGGTTTTACGAAGTAGAGCAATTTGGTGGTAGCGAAGAAGTAAATGCCATGACTGTTGCTACGATTGGTCTTGATGGTTTTCCGAAAAATCGAGTAGTATTGCTCAAAAAGTTTACCGAAGAAGGATTTATTTTTTATACCAATTACAATTCCGAAAAAGGAAAAGCGATAGCAAATAATCCAAACGTATGTCTTTCCTTTTTTTGGCATACTGCCGAAAGACAAGTAATTATAAAAGGAATTGCCCAAAAAACTTCAGAAATTATTTCGGATAATTATTTTCATTCACGACCGCAAGGCAGTCAATTGGGTGCATTGGTTTCCAATCAAAGCGAAGTAATTCCAAACCGCGAATATCTGGACGAAAAATTAAAAACAGCCGAAACAACGTATCAAAACACTGAAATTCCACGACCCGAATTTTGGGGCGGAATTTTGGTTGTACCACAACAAGTGGAGTTTTGGCAAGGGCGACCAAATCGTTTGCACGACAGAATTCGCTACACAGTTCAAGAAGATTTTTCATGGAAAATGGAGCGATTAGCTCCTTAAAAAACAATTATGTACAAATATATAGATAGAGAAAAAAGTTGGTTAGCCTTTAATGCTCGGGTTTTACAAGAAGCTGCAGACGAAACGGTTCCGTTGTTAGAACGCCTACGTTTTCTGGGGATTTTTTCGAATAATTTAGATGAGTTTTTCCGTGTGCGATTTGCTGCTATTCGCAGGTTGGCTTTGTCTGGAAAATCGGGCGAAAAAATATTGGGCGGAATTACGGCAAAACAATTAGTAAAAGACATTACACACATAGTTATAAAACAACAAACCCAAAGTTTGCAAATATTAGCAACTATCGAACAAGAACTCGAAAAACAAGGGATTTTTGTACTAAACGAAAAAGAAATAGATCACAATTTTGAGGCATTTGTAAAAGAATATTTTATACAAAAAGTAAGCCCAGAATTGGTTACTATTATCTTAAATGACTTAGAAGAATTTCCGTTGCTTAAAGATACTTCGGGTTATTTAACAGTAAAATTGGTGATGAACAACAAAAGTACTGAAGCCGGATTTCCAACAAACGAAATTCACTATGCTCTGGTTGAAATTCCAAAAAATCTCAATCGATTTGTGGTGCTACCATCAAGCAACGACGATCAATATGTAATACTTATAGACGATGTTATTCGATACAATCTCGATAGTATTTTCAGTATTTTTGATTACAAAAGCATATCGGCGCACATGATTAAAATAACGCGCGATGCCCAGCTTGATATTGATAGTGATATGAACAAAAGTATGGTGGAGCGCATTGCAACATCGGTACGAGATAGGCGAGTAGGCGAACCTGTTCGATTTGTGTACGACAAAGAAATAGATCACGATACGCTTCATTTCTTTTTAACCCGAATGAATATCAATTCTACCGACAGTATTATTCCTGGCGGACGTTATCATAACCGTAGAGATTACATCAATTTCCCTAATTTGGGTAGATTCGATTTGTTATACGAACAAAAAGTGCCGCTACCTGTTCCGGGTTTAAGCCTCAACGGAAGTATGCTCAATAAAATTTCCGAAAAAGATTATTTGGTTTCGCAGCCATATCAAACATTTGCATATGTTATCCGTTTTTTGCGCGAAGCCGCTTTAGATCCAAAAGTTACAAGCATCAATATAACTTTATACCGATTAGCCAAAAATTCGCAAATCATAAGTTCGCTTATCAATGCAGCAAAAAACGGCAAAAAAGTAAATGTGCAAATTGAGTTACAAGCCCGATTTGATGAAGCCAGCAACATTTCGTATTCCGAAATTATGCAGCAAGAAGGAATCAATCTTAGCTTTGGTATCAAAGGATTGAAAGTACACAGTAAGATTTGTATGATAGAACGTTTAGAAAATAAAAAAATTAAACGCTACGGATTTATATCTACTGGAAATTTTAACGAATCTACAGCCAAAATTTATACCGATGTTACGCTCTTTACCTCACATCAAAAGATTTTGAAAGACATGACTAAGATTTTTGAATTTTTTGATATTAACTATAAATTACACAGATACAAACACTTAATTGTTTCGCCACACTATACTCGCAATCGAATTTATAAACTTATTGACAACGAAATTGAAAATGCCAAAGCTGGAAAATCAGCTTATATGAAATTGAAAATGAATAGTTTATCAGATTACGAAATGATAGATAAGCTGTACGATGCCAGTATTGCAGGAGTAAAAATTCAGATGCAAGTACGCGGAATTTGTTCCCTTATACCAGGAATAAAGGGGATGTCTGAAAATATAGAAATTGTGAGTATTGTAGATAATTTTCTAGAGCATTCGCGCATTTATATTTTTTGTAATGATAATAATCCCGATATTTATATTTCCTCTGCAGATTTTATGACCAGAAATCTCGATGATAGAGTAGAAGTAACATGCCCTATTTATCAAGAAGATATAAAATCACAACTCATAGATTTGTTTGAGCTGGGTTGGAATGGAAATGTAAAAGCACGCTATCTTTCAGAAAAATTAGATAATAAATATAAAACAAGGAAACCAAACGAACCTATTTTTAGAGCGCAAGAAGAAACCTATTTGTATTATAAAAAAATGGTTGAAAATTAAGAAATGAAGATGATTAATATAAAAAAATATGCCGCGATAGACATAGGTTCCAATGCCATGCGTTTGCTTATTTCGAATATTGTAGAACAAGAAAATAAAGAACCAAGTTTTAATAAAAGTGCCTTGATTCGTGTGCCAATTCGTTTGGGTCAAGATGCTTTTACTGTTGGCGAAATTTCAGAAGAAAACATCAACCGAATGATTGATGCCATGACGGCTTTTAAGCTACTGATGAAAGTTTATAAAATAGAAAAGTACAAAGCCTGCGCCACATCTGCAATGCGCGAAGCTTATAATGGGAAAGATGTAGCAGAAATAATTAGTAAAAAGGCAGGAATTGATATTGATATTATTGATGGAAAAGTTGAAGCAGCGATAATAGCAGCTTCCGATTTACACGGATTTTTAAAAACCGACAAAACCTATCTTTATGTAGATGTTGGTGGTGGTAGCACCGAGTTTTCTTTATTTGCTAAAGGAAAAATGATTGCTTCTAAATCGTTTAAAAATGGTACAGTACGTTTGCTAAACAATATGGTTGTAGAAGCGGTGTGGCAAGAAATAGAAAAGTGGATTAAAACCCATTGCGAACCTTACAATGAAATCACATTAATTGGTTCTGGCGGAAATATCAACAAAGTTTTTAAATTATCAGAAAAACCATTAGATAAACCACTTACGTATAATTACTTAATCAAACAGTTTAATTATTTGAATTCTTTAACCTACGAAGAACGTATTGCAGAATTGGCTTTGAATACCGACCGTGCCGATGTAATTATTCCTGCTTTGCGCATTTATACTTGTGCTATGAAATGGAGTGGTGCCAAGGAAATTTATGTCCCAAAAATTGGACTTTCGGACGGAATTGTAAAAGCAATGTATTTCGGAAAAATATAAAGTTTAAAGTTCATAAACTACCAATCCACTCCTGAATTTTGGTTCGATATAAGTGGATTTTGGTGGCATGATTAAATTGTTATCAGCCAATAATTTTATTTCCGAAATATCGCTTGGATACAACATAAATCCAACGGCAAATTCGCCTTCATCTATCAATTCTTTTAAAGTTAGAATAGATTGTTTGCCCGGAATGTATTCGATACGTTCATCGTTTCGCAAATCTTCAATTCCTAAAATTGGATTCAAAATCGTGTCGTATAAAATTTGCGCATCAAGATTGGCTAAAATGGAATTTTTATCGCTATCGGAATTATTTTTATAAAAAAGAGCATAAAATTTTCCATCAAGATACATTCCAAATTCAAACTTATCTTGAGGTTTCCAAAGCTCTTGTTCTTTGGGTTTTATAATAAAGTATTCGGCTATTTTCTCTAAGAAAACCTCTTTAGAATGACCGTTTAAATCGCGGATAATCCTATTAAATTCATAAATTTTTACATTACTTTCGGCAATGAGAAAACTCATAAAATAATTCAAATTTGGATTTCCCAAATGATTGTCTTCATCAAACAGTAATTCTGCCGAAGCCGAACGATGGTGACCATCGGCTATATAAAGTTCTGGAATTGCTTCGAATTGTTTTTCTAACCAAAAAATTTCATGTTCGTTATCCACCAACCAAAGCGTGTGTATTTCTTTATTCGTAGTCGAAAAATTATAAATTGGTTGTGCATTTTTCTTATCCAAAATCCACGAATTTATTTCGGTTTTATCAGGATAAGTTATTAAAACGGGTTCGGTATTAAAACCCGTTTGATGCAAATAATCTTTGAATAATTCAACTCGATATTGTAGTGTATCTTCGTGTTTTTTTATACTATTTTTTTTGTATTCATCAATAGAAGTTCCGGCGATAATACCTGTAAATGTTTGGTTTTTTGTTTGAATTTCATATAAATAAAAAGCGGGTTTTTGCTCTTCTATATAAATGCCATCACTTTTAAAATCTTGGTATTTGTGAGCCACACCTTTAAAGCGTTTGTCCAACGTAATTTTTTGCGAATGCACATAAGCTGGATTAATAACATGCAAAAACGAATATGGATTAAAATTTAACCACGCAGCTAATTCGGCTGGCGAATAATCGTCATAATTTCTGCAAGTTACCAAAGCAACTTTGTCGGCAACCGGACGAACGGCTTTAAAAGGAATTATTTTGCTCATGATTAGGCTTTAGGTTTAAAGCATAAGGCAGAAGTTTCGTATTACTTTTGCCTAATGGCTTTTGCCTTATTACTTATTAAATTGTTTAGAAACTTTTTCGGCTTTTTTGCTTTCAGAATAATCATAAAAACCTTCGCCTGATTTTACGCCCAATTTACCAGCCATTACCATATTTACTAACAACGGACATGGTGCATATTTCGGATTTTTGAATCCGTCGTACATCACATTTAAAATCGAAAGACAAACATCAAGACCAATAAAATCGGCCAATTGCAATGGTCCCATTGGGTGCGCCATTCCTAATTTCATTACAGTATCTATTTCATAAACTCCACCAACACCGTTATAAAGCGTTTCGATAGCTTCATTAATCATGGGCATTAAAATTCTATTGGCTACAAAACCAGGGTAATCATTTACTTCGGTTGGAGTTTTACCTAATTTAACGGATAAATCCATAATGATTTTGGTAACTTCATCAGAGGTGTTATAACCACGAATTATTTCTACCAATTTCATTATCGGCACCGGATTCATAAAGTGCATACCAATTACTCGTTCTGGATGAACTACTTGCGCTGCAATTTGTGTAATTGAAATTGAAGAAGTGTTGGTTGCCAAAATCACATTGTGATCGCAAATTTCACTTAATTGCTTGAAAATATTGAGTTTAAGTGTTACATTTTCAGTAGCTGCTTCCACAACCAAATCGCAACCAACCACACCGTCTTTCATATCGGTATAGGTAATGATATTGCTGATGGTTTTGTGCTTATCATCTTCGGTGATGGTTCCTTTGGTTACCATACGATCAAGATTGGCAGCTATGGTTGCCATTCCTTTTTCTAATGATTTCTCGGAAATATCAATCAATTTTACGGTAAAACCCGTTTGTGCAAACGTGTGAGCAATTCCGTTGCCCATAGTTCCTGCGCCTATTACTGCTATGGTTTTCATTATGTTTGTTTAGTTTGTTTTATTTTTTTTAATAATCTTTTAGATTTCGGATTTTGTGTTTTTGTCCAGAAAAAAACCAAATAATCAGTTCCAGATAAAATCCTTTCTTTTTCTTCCAATTTGATTATTGAATATACTATAATATGTTCTTCTGAATAATAATTCAAAAATGATTTAAAAAAAGAAGTTTTTGTACTGATAGTAGTCCCTGCTGGTCCAGAAATAAATCGTATTTCTTTATTACCAAAGTCATGCTCATTGCTATCTAATATTTTTAATATTTGAAATTCTGTTTCATTTAGTTTTTCATTTACTAAATCAATTTCTTTGAGATTGATGTGGTTTTTTTCAATTTCATTTTTAATTTTCTCAAACTTTTCTTTAAAAATGTTTTGAGAAAAAACATTTACAGATACTATAAATAGTAGGATTATTAAAATTCTAGTCATAATTTTATTTCTCATTCATCGAATCAATAATCAAATACGCTACACGCAAGGCTTCTGTTCCATCTTCAAGAGTTACTACAGGCGTAGTATCATTATTTATCGCATCTGCAAAAGTTTCTAATTCGTCGAGAATGGCATTGTTGGGTTCCACATCAGGATTGTTGAAATAGATTTGCTTGCGTTCGCCTTCCGCATTTTGTAAAATCATTTCAAATCCGTTTAAATCTTCTTCTTTCGGAGCATCTTTCATCTTTACCACTTCGCAAATTTTGTCTAAATAATCAACCGAAATATAAGCATCTTTTTGAAAGAATCTTGATTTGCGCATATTTTTCATCGAAATTCGGCTCGATGTAATATTGGCAACACAGCCGTTTTTGAATTCGATACGAGCATTAGAAATATCGGGCGATTTACTTAGAACACAAACACCGCTGGCATGCACCGCTTTTACTTTGGATTTTACAACACTCAAGATAGCATCAATATCATGAATCATTAAATCTAAAACCACAGGAACATCGGTACCACGTGGGTTAAATTCTGCCAAACGATGGGTTTCTATAAACATCGGATTCTCTATTTGATCGCGAACAGCAGTAAACGCCGGATTGAAGCGCTCTACATGACCTACTTGCCCTTGTACATGGTATTCTTTTGCCAAAGCAATAATTTCTTCGGCTTCTGCCACTGTTGTAGCAATTGGTTTTTCAATAAAAACATGTTTACCACTTTTTATAGAAACTTTGGCACATTTGTAATGCGAAAGCGTTGGTGTTACAATATCTACCACATCTACAGCGTGAATGAGCTTGGCAATAGTATCAAAACGTTTGTATCCAAATTCGGTTGCAATTTTTTCGGCATAGTCGGCATTTTCATCATAAAAACCTACCAATTCGTATTTTTCAGATTGTTGTAATAATCGTAAATGTATTTTTCCGAGATGGCCAGCGCCAAGAACTCCAACTTTTAGCATATTCTTAAAAAAATTTATCAAAAGTACAATAATAGTTTAAAGTTTTAAAGTCAAAAATTTAAAAGTTTTTTGGATTTTTAAACTTGCATTTTGTGATTTTAGAGTTAAATTTACAAAATATAAATCTGTGTAAAAGGAAAAAAGAAACTGTTTTGGTTTTTGCAACGCCATGAAAGATACAAACAAACATCAAGGACTTAGAAATCAATTAGCTAAACAATTAGAAGAAAAAGGTATTACCGACAAAAATGTATTGGAAGCTATAAAAAAAATTCCACGACATTTGTTTTTAAATTCAAGTTTTGAAGATTTTGCTTATCAAGACAAGGCTTTTCCTATTGCCGCCGGACAAACTATTTCGCAACCTTATACTGTAGCATTTCAGAGTCAGTTGTTGGAAGTAAAAAAAGACGACAAGATTTTAGAAATTGGCACCGGAAGTGGTTATCAGACGGCTGTGTTGGTTGCTATGGGCGCCAAAGTCTATTCTGTAGAACGCCAAAACGAACTCTTTAAAATCACTTCATTATTATTGCCAAAATTAGGAATTAGAGCCAAGCATTTGTCTTTTGGCGATGGCTATAAAGGACTGCCACAATACGCTCCTTTTGATAGTATTATTGTTACAGCTGGTGCGCCAATAATTCCGCAACCGCTTATGGCGCAACTCAAAGTAGGAGGAAGGCTCGTTATTCCTTTAGGAGATAAAGAACAAATAATGACGTTATTAATTCGAAAAAACGAAACCCAGTTTGAAAAGCACGAGTTTGGTGGTTTCAAATTTGTGCCATTATTGGAAAACAAAAGCTAATGTTACGAACTAATCTTGTCATTCCGAGCGCAGTCAAGGAATCAAATTAATGGCTTATCATATCTAAAAAAAACTATTGATTTATAAAGTTTTAGATTTTATAAAATCGGTAATAAGATAAGCAATCAATTTCCCTGTGAGATGAATGTTTTTTTCGTAATCTAAACTTGGGGCGCCTTCACAAATATGTAGATAAGCTGCATTATTTGCTTTTCCGAATTGATAAACCATACTTCGCACTTCATCTGGTGTAAAACCAGTAGGCGTAATGGCGCTACTCGCTACATTGGCTATGCAGTCTAAATCTACTTCGATACCAAAATACTCTTTTCGAATAAAATCGATTGCATTTTGAATTTCGATTTTTAGATTTTTCTCCTGACGAATTTTCAACTCTTCGTATGTATTGTATCGAATTTGAGATTCTAACAATTTGAATTCTTTAAAAATATTTTTGGGTGTGTAATTTTCATGCAATCCAAAAATGAAGTAATTTTTTAGAAATCCTTCCTCAAAAGCATATTTAAAACCGTTGCCACTGTGTCTGCCTTCGGTTGCTCTAAAATCGGTATGTGCATCAATATTAATAGCGTTTATGGCTTTACCTTTGGCAAGCGCCGTGCCTTTAATGTTTCCGTATGCATTGTTGTGCCCGCCACCTATGATGATTGGGATTTTTCCAGCTTCTACAATTTTTGATACAACATAGGTAACATCTTTATCTATTTTCGAAACCAAATCGAATAGTTTTTTGCGTTCTTCTGGTATTTCGGGATTTAAGTTTTGCGAGATTTCCATTTCGGCAGCAACATCTAATGCACCTAAAACCAAAACCGATGAACCTTTACAATATTTATTATGCTGTACATTTACCAAAGCTTGTATCGCTTTTTGCCATGCAGTTGCGGTTCCTGGTCTGCCAAAATTGGCTCGTACACCAATATCTTCGGGAATACCAAACAAAACAAATTGTTGCTCGCAATTTTTAATGTATTGAGAAAAATCTTCATTTTCGGGAAAAACGATCATTCTTTCTCCAAATTTGGTTTCTCCTTCTCGTATAGAAGTGATAGCTTTTATATCTACTGCCGTAAAATTAACAAAACTGTCCATAAAAAATATTTGCTTCCAAATGTAATATAAAAAAGAAAAATCTGTTTGTAGGATAAATAATAATATTACTTTTGTTTGAAATTTATTAATTATGGAAAATCAAAAATCGAATAATAACGGAATTTTAAAAGCATTGGTGGCTATCTTAGCCTTGGCACTTATTGGAAGTATTGTGTATATTTTTCAATTAAAATCTAAAGAAACCGAGCTTCAAACCGAAGTAACTACTGTAAAATCGGAAAAGGAAAAAGTAATAAGCGAACTCGAAGAACTTAAAACTTCTTATGATAAAGCTATTGCCGAGAACACAACCATGAATGACGAACTTATTGCCGAACGCGAAAAAGTGGTGAGTTTAATGGAACAAATCAAAAAAGCGAAAGGAAATAATGTTGATATTTCTAAATACAAACAACAAATTGCAACGCTTCAAACCAAAATGAATGATTTGTTGAAACAAGTTGATGTTTTAAAGCAAGAAAATCAAACGCTTACTACCAATTTAGATAGTACCAAAGTAATTTTGGAAGATTCAAAAAAATACAATCAAGAATTGGTAAGCCAAAACGAAGACATGGCAAAAACCATAGAAAAAGGCGCAAAACTTTCGGTACTGAATTTACAAACAGCAACCTATAAAGTAAAAGGTTCTGGTAAAGAAGTGGCAACCGACAAAGCCAGTAGAGTAGAGTTGATGCGTATTTCATTTACAATCGCCGAAAATAATATTGCAAAACAAGGCGACAAAATGTATTATGTACAAATTATTGATCCAAAAAACAATGTAATTGGAGATAAATCTACAACTTCATTTGACGGAAAAAGTTTGACCTATAGTTTTACTTCTACCGTAAAGTATGAAAACAAAACAGTAAATGTTACCAAAGATTTAGACGGGAAAGATTTTGAAGCTGGAACTTATTTTGTAAATATTTTTGACAAAGGCGAATTAGTTTCTAAATCGAGTTTTACTTTGAGATAATATAAATTTATTCAAAACATAAAAAAGCATCATTTTGAAATAAAAAATGATGCTTTTTTTATTCTTAATAAGACAAAATCTGTTGGGTATGCTCTTTGGTTTTTACTTGCACAATAATATTTTCTATGATTCCATTTTCATTAATCACAAAAGTTCTACGGTGAATGCCATCAAACTCTCTACCCATGAATTTTTTTGGTCCCCAAACACCATAAGCATTGATAATTTCTTTGTTCTCATCAGCAAGTAACGGATAGTGAAAGTCGTATTTATCCGAGAACTTTTTTTGAGCCACTACACTATCGGCACTAACACCTATAATTTGATAGCCTAAACTAACAAATCGTTCGTAATTGTTATTAAGGTCGCATGCTTCAGCAGTACAACCAGGAGTGTTTGCTTTGGGATAAAAGAAAATAACTACTTTCTTTCCTACAAAATCAGTGAGATTTACAATATTTTCGTTTTGATCTTTACAAGAAAAATTAGGAGCTTTATTTCCAATTTGAAGTTTCATAGACATTTATTAAATTAAATATGAATTGTTGGAATAATAAAATTAATATAAACCGTATTTTCTTCTTTGCTTTCCATTCTTAAATATTACAGGATAGAGTTAAAATATTTAACCAACACAAATATACCAAATCCTCAACAACCTTAATAAAAATGTTGATAACAATTTTTAAGGCTAAAAACTATTTTTTTGTACTTTTGAAATCTATGAAATAATATACCCAAAACCCCATATTTTTTAGATTTGAACGAAAGAATAATAGAACTCAACGACATTGCTCCAAAAGAATTTTGGGGCGCTCAAGACATGCATCTTGAAACCATAAAAAAGTATTATCCGAAGTTAAAAATTGTTGCCCGAGGCACAACCCTCAAGGTTTTTGGCGAAAAAGAAGAACTCGACGAATTCGAAAATCGCTTCAATAGGCTCATGCTTCATTTTACCCGATACAACAATATCGACACCAATGTTATTGATAGAGTGATTCAAAGCAACAATCAAGACGACCAACAAATGCCCGATAGCGATAAGATTTTGGTGCATGGTTTGGGCGGAAAATTGATTAAAGCACTCACACCCAATCAGCAAAAATTGGTGGAATTTGTCAACAAAAACGATATGGTTTTTGCGGTTGGCCCAGCCGGAACGGGAAAAACCTATACAGGTGTGGCTCTTGCGGTAAAGGCACTAAAAGAAAAACAAGTAAAGCGTATCATTTTGACTCGTCCTGCGGTAGAAGCAGGCGAGAATTTAGGGTTTTTACCTGGTGATATGAAAGAAAAACTCGATCCGTATATGCAGCCATTATACGATGCGTTGCGCGATATGATTCCGCCCGAAAAATTAGAAGATTATCTATTAAAAGGAATTATTCAAATTGCACCTTTGGCTTTTATGCGTGGTCGTACATTAGATCATGCTTTTGTGATTCTCGACGAAGCACAGAATACAACACATAGCCAAATGAAAATGTTTTTGACACGTATGGGCAAAAACGCAAAGTTTATCATCACAGGCGATCCCGGACAAGTAGATTTACCTCGCAAAACAATCTCTGGTTTGAAAGAAGCGTTGCTAATTTTAAAAGATGTTTCGGGCGTTGGCATTTTGTATTTAGATGATAAAGATATTGTACGCCATCATTTGGTAAAGAAAATTATCGATGCTTACAAACGAATTGAAAATACGGAATAGACTGAAGCCAAAAGGCAAAAGCCAAAAGTTAAAAATCTAACAATCTAAAAAGTCTAACAATCTAAAAAGTCTAAAAATCTAAAAAGTCTAAATGAACACCCTCACAACAACACACTACAATTTTCCAAAACAACAATCTGTTTACAAAGGCAAAGTCCGAGATGTATATAATATCAACAATGAAATGCTGGTAATGATAGCTTCCGATAGGATTTCGGCATTTGATGTGGTTTTGCCCAAAGGCATTCCGTACAAAGGACAAATTCTAAATCAAATTGCTACCAAATTCATGCAACTTACCCAAGATATTGTGCCCAACTGGCTTATCGCAACGCCCGATCCATGTGTGGCAGTAGGGCTTTTGTGCGAGCCATTCAAGGTAGAAATGGTTATTCGAGGTTATTTGTCTGGTCATGCAGCACGCGAGTATCACGCTGGTAAGCGAACCCTTTGTGGCGTTTCGTTACCCGAAGGAATGAAAGAAAATGATAAGTTTCCGCAACCAATTATTACGCCAACAACCAAAGCCGATTTTGGGGTTCACGATGAAGATATTTCACGCGAAGCCATTCTAAAAAACGGAATAGTGTCGGAAGAAGATTATTTAATTCTGGAAGATTATACGCACAAATTGTTTCAAAAAGGAACCGAAATTGCAGCGCAAAGAGGTTTACTATTAGTAGATACTAAATACGAATTTGGTAAAACTAAAGAAGGTAAAATTGTCTTAATTGATGAAATTCACACACCCGATTCATCGCGCTATTTTTACGCTGATGGTTATGAAGAACGCCAAAAAAACAACGAGCCACAAAAACAATTATCCAAAGAATTTGTACGCCAATGGTTGATTTCTAATGGATTTCAAGGAAAAGAAGGGCAAACCATTCCAGAAATGACACCTGAATATATCGCATCGGTTTCAGAAAGATATATCGAATTATATGAAAATATAATGGACGAAAAATTCATAAAAGCCGACAATTCAAATATCGAAAAAAGAATTGAAAACAACGTGATTAATTTTTTAAACAAAAATCTGTAATTATAAATCACAACAAAAAAAATAAATATTTTGAGTTACTTTGTATAATTAGTATTTCAATTCATAATTTATAATTCAAAATTTAAAATAAACATTTTCAGTTCATTTGTGCAATCAATGTTTCAATTCATAATTTATAATTCAAAATTCATAATTTTAAAAGATGTCTGTAGCAAAAAAAGATTATAAAAAAATAACCACCAAATCACTTTTTGACATGAAAGCCAATGGAGAAAAAATCTCCATGCTTACTGCTTACGATTTTACGATGGCAAAAATTGTAGATTCATCTGGTGTAGATGTAATATTGGTTGGCGATTCGGCAAGTAATGTTATGGCTGGTCACGAAACCACGTTGCCAATTACCTTAGACCAAATGATATATCATGCCAGTGGTGTGGTTCGTGCTGCCGAGCGTGCTTTGATAGTGGTAGATTTGCCCTTTGGTAGCTATCAATCAGACCCTAAAGAAGCCTTGCGTTCTGCTATTAGAATTATGAAAGAAAGTGGCGGGCACGCTGTAAAATTAGAAGGCGGAAGCGAAATCAAAGATTCTATTAAGCGCATTCTTAATGCAGGAATACCGGTGATGGGGCATTTAGGGCTCACGCCGCAATCTATTTATAAATTCGGAACATATACCGTAAGAGCAAAAGAAGAAGAAGAAGCCGAAAAACTACTTGAAGACGCCAAACTATTAGAAAGACTGGGTTGCTTTGCTTTAGTTTTAGAAAAAATACCAGCAACATTAGCAACAAAAGTAGCGCAAAGCATTTCGATTCCAGTAATCGGAATTGGAGCGGGTAGTGGTGTAGATGGTCAAGTGTTGGTATTGCACGATATGATTGGCATGACACACGAATTTAGCCCACGATTTTTACGTCGTTATATGAATTTATACGAAGATATGACAAAAGCCATCGGGCAATATGTATCAGATGTAAAAGCCGTTGATTTTCCTAATGAGAATGAACAATATTAAAATAGATTTTTAGATTTCTATTAAGTCTAAGAAATCTAATAATCTAATAATCTAAATGAAAATTGTATCAACTAAAGACAATCTCCAAATTCTTTACGAAGACAATCATCTTATTGTTGTAAACAAGCGAGTAGGCGACATTGTTCAAGGTGATAAAACTGGCGATGTGCCGCTATCAGAGATTGTTAAGGAATATATTAAAGAAAAATACAATAAACCCGGTGCGGTTTTTTTGGGTGTTGTACATCGATTAGATCGACCAACTTCTGGAATTGTATTATTTGCTAAAACAAGTAAAGCTTTAGAGCGATTAAACAAAATGTTTAGCGAACGCGAAACCCAAAAAACCTATTGGACAGTTGTTAAGAATTGTCCGCCGAACGAGCAAGACACGCTGGTACATTACATTAGTAGAAATCCAAAAAATAACACATCAAAAGCGCATACAAAAGAAGTTCCTAATTCTAAAAAAGCAAGTTTAGAGTACAAAATATTTGCCAAGCTCGATAATTATTTTGCTTTAGAAATAGCACTACACACAGGGCGACATCATCAAATACGAGCGCAGCTGGCGGCTATTGGTTGTCCTATAAAAGGCGATTTAAAATATGGCTTTGACCGCAGTAATCCTGATGGCGGTATTCATCTTCATGCTCAAAAATTAATGTTTGAACATCCTATTTCCAAAGAATTAATAAGTATTGTAGCACCAACTCCGCAAGATAGAATTTGGAGTTCAATAAAAAAATAGTGTTTTTCCTGTTTTTTAAGAAAAATTATAGTATTACTTTTACAAAACAAAACTAAATTTTATGAAAACATTTAAAACAACAGTAGTAGCATTGTTTTTGACAACAACCATTTTTGCGCAAGAACATTTTACAGGTTTGAGTACATCAAGCCGTAGCGGTATCATAAACGCAGGTACAAACCCAGCGGAGATTATGAATATGCCCAATAAGTTTGACTTTAATCTTTTCGGTTTTAGTGTTAATGTTGCCAATAATAAAGTTGGGTTTAAAGATATTACATCGGGCAAAGATTTACAGGATTTAATTTTTCAAGGAAACGATCCTGTAAATATGCGTATCAATACCGAAATATTTGGTCCAGGTTTAGCAATGAAATTTAATAATTGGGGCATTGCTATTTTTACAAAAGCCACAGCAAAACTCGATGTTATAGATGTAGATCCAAAATTAGGAGATGCAATAAACAATGCTAACGATTATACAGGATTAGCAACTTTGTTAAACAATTCAAACAATCAACGTGTTTTAGGAACAGCTTGGGGCGAAGTTGATGCTACATTATCACGAACTATTTTTAATACTTCGCGATTTAAATTTAGCGCCGGTGTTACAGGAAAAGCTTTGTTTCCAAGTGCTTATGCCAATGTAGGGATTAATGGATTGCAAGGAACAATCGTAAATGTAGGCGGAACATCATATTTAAGTAATGCTTCGGCGCAAGTAAATTTTGCCTACTCAGGAGCATTAGCTAATGATTATGAAAATTTTGACGATTTTGCCAAAAAAGCCTTCGGAAAAGTAGGTGGTTTTGCGGCAGACTTAGGAGTAAATTTTCAAATTAAAGGAAAAGAAGAAGAAGTAACCAATGACGAGCAAGGAACTAAGAAACCAAAAAAACGAAACAATTATATATTGAATGCTGGTGCTTCGGTAAGAAATATCGGAAGTATGATACTAAAAGATGATAATAATCAATCTACAACTTATGGTTTTAATACCTTAACCAATACAAGTGGCGATATTAATAGTCTTGATTTATCAGAATTAGAAAATTTAAATAGTATAAAAGATGTAGAAACATATTTATATTCAAATAATTATTTAACAAAACAATCATCAAACAAAGATTTCAAAATACAATTACCAACAACCTTAAATTTGTATGCTGATGTTCGAATAATAAAAAGAGTTTATGTTTCAGGATTTTTACAACAAAATTTGAATAAAGTAAGCGATAATACAAAAACATCGGCTCAAAATGTACTAACCATTACGCCACGTTTCAATACCGGATTTTTCGAAATGTATGTACCATTTTCAAACACCAGTGTAGCTGGTTTTAATACAGGAATTGGGTTCAGAGTAGGCGGTTTTTACATAGGTTCGGGTTCGGCAGTTTCGGCACTTATCAACGATACAAAACAAATCGACGCTTATCTCGGTTTTAGATGGGCATTTTTATAATTTACAGTAATTTATGGAGAATAATCAAGAAATAGAAAACGTATTACAAAAAGGATATCATTTAGATATTGGCGATATTATTGGGCAATCAATAGATAATTTCAAGAAGTCATTTTTAATGGCTGGCGTGGCAATATTTTTATTTGCCCTAATAATAGGTTTTTTTGGATTTGGAGTAATACTATTTTTTAGCAGTGCAAACAATATAAGCGATACTTTAACAAACTTTAATTTTTCAAATTTAGATTTTGTTACACAAATAGGAACTTTATTTGGAATGTTGTTGTTTACATCGGTTTCAGCCATTATTACTGCCGGATTTTATAGAATGTTTTTCAAGTCTGCTAATAACGAAGCTATTGAAATAGGCGATGCTTTTTATTATTTCCAATCAAGTTATATCAAAGAACTAATAATTTCGGGTTCTATTATTGGTGGAATTAACTTTGTTGTTTCGCAATATCTCAATCAATACATGCTATTTTCTGGCAGTTTATTCTCTTATTTGGTGTCATTTTGTACGCTATTTACAATTCCACTCATAATTTTTAAAAATTGTACAGCAATACAAGCCATAAATTACAGCGTAAAACTTGTATTTAAACAACCCATTGCAATTTTTGTACTATTACTATTTGCTTTTATCATAGCAATGCTGGGACTTGTAGCTTTATGTATCGGAATCATTTTTACAGCAAGTTTTGTATATTGTATGACATTTACAATTTTCAATAAAATATTTCCATACGACAAAACATCGCCATTAGACGAAATTGGAAAAACGTATTAGTATTTTCTGATATTTAGAGTAAAGAAAATTTGTTAAACAAAACCACTTCCAATGAGGTGGTTTTGTTTTTATTTATTACCACGCGAAAGGATTCGCGCGGGAGCGGGGAAGGGGTGGAGTCTGTAACAGTACTTTTTTAGCAGTTTTATAATGTGTTTTAAAAATTTTCTGAATCTTTAAATTGATAATTATTTTCTAATAAATCTATAAAGTTTTGTTTACATTCTTTATCCAAAAACATATCCGATAAAAAAATTACACAAATTATCTAACTAATATTTTATATTTGCTTTTTAAATTATAAATTATGAAATGGATAGGTAATAGACAAAGTGATAACGTTGATGAGAGAAGAGGCATGTCTGCTGGTGGCAAAGTAGCTTTAGGCGGTGGCGGTCTTGCTATAGTGTTTTTTGTATTAAAAATGTTTATGGGGTCTGATAATGCACAGCTTTTGGATACAATCGAAAGTCAAATGCAACAAAACCAAACACAAACACAAGCTACTGGTCAGCAAGAATTAACGCCCGAGCAAAAAGAAATGGGCGATTTTGCTAAAACTGTTTTAGCCTATACCGAAGACACTTGGGGGCAAATTTTCCAGGAAAACGGAATGCAATATCAAGAACCTAAGATGGTACTTTTTTCTGATGCAGTAGAAACCGCTTGTGGTAGTGCTACTTCGGCTTCAGGACCATTTTATTGTCCGGCCGACCAAAAAGTATACATGGATTTAGAGTTTATGAAAGAGCTTAAAACTCGTTTTGGTGCCAAAGGAGGCGATTTTGCTACAGCTTATGTAATTGCACACGAAGTTGGACATCATATTCAAACAATATTAGGAACATCAGATAAAGTAAGAAAAGCACAACAAGGCAGAAGCCAAGCAGAAGCCAATAAACTATCTGTATGTTTAGAACTACAAGCCGATTTTTATGCAGGTGTTTGGGCTCATTATAACCAAGAATACCTCGAAGCAGGCGATATCGAAGAAGCATTAAGTGCAGCACATGCCGTAGGCGATGACGCAATTCAAAGCAAAATGCAAGGACATGTTGTACCCGATTCTTTCACACACGGCACATCAGCTCAGCGAATGAAATGGTTCAAAAAAGGATATGAAACAGGTGATATAAAGCAAGGCGATACTTTTAAAGAAGAGTTGCAATAGTAAATAAATGAATAAAAAAAATCTGGAGAAATCCAGATTTTTTTATACTTAGTTTTGAAAATAAAAGATTTAACCCAACCGAAACTTATTGCAAAATAAGAATTACAAATAATTGATAATTTTTCCTATTTTTGTATCCCAAAAAATAAATTAAAATGGCAACAATAACATTGGGAGGAAATCCCATTCATACCATAGGTAATTTACCCGAAATAGATTCAAAAGCTCCCAATTTTACTTTGGTAGCTCCCGATTTATCTGTAAAAAACCTTGCAGATTTTGCAGGTTCAAAAGTAATTCTTAATATCTTTCCAAGTATCGATACAAATACTTGCGCCATGTCGGTACGCACATTTAATGCACAAGCTGCTGCTTTAGAAAATGTAAAAGTTTTGTGTATTTCGCGCGATTTGCCATTTGCTCAAAAACGTTTTTGTGGTGCCGAAGGTATCGAAAACGTTATGACGCTTTCTGATTTTAGAGATGGAAGTTTTGGTAAAAACTATGGCTTAGAAATTATAGACGGAGCTTTACAAGGATTGCATTCTCGTTGTGTTGTTGTTCTTGATGAAAACGGAATAGTACGCTATACCGAGCAAGTAGCAGAAACGGCAGACGAACCCAATTACGAAGCTGCATTAGCTGTATTATAATGGAATTTCAAAAAGATAATACCTTTTTTTCGGGTAGACTCAAAAGTGTAAAATATGCTTTTGTTGGAGCTATTAAGCTCATCACAACCGAACATAGCGTTATGGTACAATCGGCATTAGGGGTGCTTATGGTTGTAGCAGGTTTCTATTACAAAATTTCGCATGAAGAATGGCTAATTCAAACATTAGCCATCGGATTGGTTTTAGGAATAGAAGGCTTAAACACGGCTGTCGAAAAAATGGCAGATTTTATCCATCCAGAATACCACGAAAAAATCGGATTTATTAAAGATATTGCTGCAGGAGCTGTATTCTTGGCCGCCTCAACAGCCATAGCAATAGGTTGCATCATTTATATCCCAAAAATATAAGCTACATGGCAAAATCAAAAAAAGAAACAACAACTACCGAAAAACAACCCATTTTCAAAAGACAACACAAATTTGTTTTTGGAAGTGTATTGGTTTTGTTTGCCATTGGCTTGTTGGTGGCGTTTATTTCTTTTTTTATACATGGGCAAGAAGACCAAAGTACACTTACTGAACTTACAAACAGAACCGAAGATTCTGCCAACTGGTTTGGAAAAATTGGTGCGTATCTTTCGGATATTTTTATTTACAGAGGTTTTGGTGTTGCATCGTTTTTATTTGTTAAGATATTAGCCGTAACCGGTATTTTTCTCATTCTCAATTTACCGCTAAAGAAACTCAAATCCTCATGGTTTTGGGATTTATATGCTATTATAATACTTTCGGTTTTGTTTGGTTTTTTTGCCATGCAAATGCCCGAATTAGGCGGAACTATAGGCTTTGAAGTGAATAGTTTTTTACAAGATTATATTGGTAAAATAGGAGTAGGGTTGGTGTTGTTTTTCGCAGTTTTACTGTATTTGATATTTAAAATCAAAATGTCGCCCGATACCATAAAGGATTTTTATGAGAAAAAGAAAAATCAAATCAGTGACGAATTAAAAACAGCTGAATCTAAAGCGACAGTTTCAAGTAATGGAACAACTTATAATTTAGAAGAATTTGCTATTGATGATGAAACAGATGAAGGTAATCTCGCTGTAAACACAAATGACAACACAGATGACGATTATGAATTGGAAAATATAGTGTTGAAATCACCTCAATTTGAAATTAATAAAGAAGAATTAAAACCTACTATTTCTAATTATTCTGAAATTGATCTTGAGACAAAAAACAATAAACCAGAGAATAAGTTAGAGCTTAATATCCAACAACCACAAGAAAGATTAGCTGTTGAGCCAACTCATAATGAAGAATTGGTTATAGAAGAAGCCGAAGAAGAAACGCTGGTAGAAGACAATTTAGCTGCCAAGCTTGTTGAAAACTTTGGTGAATTTGACCCAACGCTGGAATTATCCAATTACAAATTCCCAACTTTAGATTTGTTAAAAGAATATCCTTCTGGCATTACAATAAATCAAGAAGAATTAGAAGAAAATAAAAACAAAATTGTAGAAACGCTTCGCAATTATAAGATTGATATTGCACAGATAAAAGCAACCATCGGACCATCGGTTACATTATATGAAATTGTTCCCGAAGCTGGCGTTCGTATCTCAAAAATCAAGAGTTTAGAAGACGATATTGCTTTGTCATTAGCTGCTTTGGGTATTCGTATCATAGCACCGATGCCGGGTAAAGGAACGATTGGTATCGAAGTTCCAAATCAAAAACCATCAATGGTTCCAATGAAAGCAGTACTTGCTTCGGCAAAATTCCAAGAAGCCGAAATGGAACTTCCAATAGCTTTAGGTAAAACAATCTCTAACGAAACCTTTGTGGTAGATTTAGCCAAGATGCCACATTTACTTATGGCTGGTGCTACTGGGCAAGGGAAATCGGTTGGTTTGAATGCTGTGCTAACTTCGTTGTTGTACAAAAAGCATCCAGCCGAAGTAAAGTTTGTTTTGGTCGATCCTAAAAAAGTAGAACTTACGCTATTCAATAAAATAGAGCGTCATTATTTAGCCAAATTACCCGATTCTGAAGATGCTATTATTACAGATAATTCAAAGGTAATCAATACATTAAACTCGTTGTGTATCGAAATGGATAATCGTTATTCATTGCTAAAAGATGCCATGGTTCGTAACATTAAAGAATACAACGATAAGTTTAAGCAACGCAAATTAAATCCAGAATTAGGGCATCGATTTTTACCTTATATCGTATTAGTTGTTGATGAATTTGCCGATTTGATAATGACTGCCGGAAAAGAAGTAGAAACACCTATTGCTCGTTTGGCGCAACTTGCTCGTGCCATCGGAATCCATTTGATTATTGCTACGCAACGTCCATCGGTAAATGTAATTACGGGCGTAATTAAAGCTAATTTCCCAGGCAGAATTGCATTTAGAGTAACTTCAAAAATAGATTCAAGAACCATTCTGGATACTGGTGGCGCCGATCAACTTATTGGTCGAGGCGATTTATTATATACTAACGGAAATGATTTAATTCGGGTGCAATGTGCTTTTGTAGATACACCTGAGGTTGAAAAAATTGTAGATTTTATTGGTTCACAAAAAGCGTATCCCGATGCGTATTTGCTACCCGAATATGTAGGCGAGGAAGGTTCTGGCACAACTCTTGATATTGATATATCCGAAAGAGATTCTATGTTTAGGGAAGCTGCCGAAGTTATCGTAACGGCTCAGCAAGGTTCGGCATCGTTGCTACAACGAAAACTCAAACTGGGTTACAACCGCGCTGGTAGATTAATCGATCAGTTGGAAGCGGCAGGAATTGTTGGTCCGTTTGAAGGTAGTAAAGCCCGAAGTGTTATTATTCCCGATTTAGTTGCATTAGAACACTTTTTTGAAAACGAACGAAATAATAATTTGTAAAATGAAATTTGAAAAAAGAATTGTGAAAAATAATTTAGTTAAAAATATAATTTTAGTAAGTATACTACTTCTTTCTGTTGTTTCTTTTGCCCAAGACAAAAAAGCAAAAACATTACTAGATGAGGTAACAACAAAAATGAAAAGTTATAAAAATATCACTTTAAACTTCAAATACAACCTTAGTAATTCAAAGGAAAACATCAATCAAGATAGTAAAGGAAGTGTTATTTTGGAAGGAAATAAATATTACCTAAATTTTATGGGTGTTTCTAAAATCTTTGATGGAAAAAAGATTTATACTATTATTCCAGAAGATGAAGAAGTTACCGTTGCCACACCTGATGATAATGACGAAAAATCGATAACACCAGCAAAAATGCTAACTTTTTACACAACAGGTTTCAAATATTCGTGGGATATTCAGCAAAAAGTTGGTGGAAAAATGGTGCAATATGTTAAGTTAATTCCAAATAGCGCCAAAGACAAACGCAAAGAAATTCTTTTGGGCATAGATACCAAAACCAAAACCATCTATAATTGTATTGAAGTAGCAAAAAATGGCACGAAGACAACATTAACTGTTAATTCTTTTAAAACAAATCAGCCATTACCAAAAAATCAGTTTACTTTTGTTGCCAGTAAATATCCAAAATACTACATCAATAAATTAGACTAATCCGTTTTGAAAATATTAGACCGATATTTATTAAAATCATTTCTTACCACATTTGGTACGGTATTCGTTATTTTATTTCTAATATTTATCCTTCAAATAGTTTGGCTTTACATATCAGAATTAGCAGGAAAAGACTTGAGTTTTTCGCTAATTGCCAAGTTTTTGTTATTTAAGCTTCCGAGTATTGTACCTATGGTGTTGCCACTTTCGGTACTATTAGCGTCTATTATGACGTATGGTAGTTTGTCTGAAAACTACGAATTTGCAGCCATGAAATCTTCTGGAATTTCGTTGCAACGAGCTATGAAAACGCTTACTTATTTTATTTTAATATTAAGTGTAGTTTCGTTTTTCTTTGCTAATAATGTAATTCCTTATGCCGAATACAAATTCCAAAATTTCCGTCGTGAGATAGCCCAAATGACACCAGCAATGGCTATAGCCGAAGGACAATTAAGCGAAGTGGGTAATTACAATATCGAAGTAGAAAAAAAATATGGTAAAGACAATCGTTTCCTCAAGAACGTAACAATTCACAGAAAAGCATTAAATGGCGAAGGAAATATCACGGTTATAAAAGCTAAAACTGGTGAACTTGAGAGTAGTTTATCATCAAATGTTTTAAAGTTGATTTTAAAAGATGGATACTATTACGAAGATGTTCTTCCTGCAAAATATGAAGAACGTCAAAAGTTACCATTTGCCAAAGCAACATTTAAAAAAGATATTATTTATATCGATTTAACAAAATTAAATTCTGCACAAAATCAAGGAGCAGTTACTACCAATAACATGCTTACTATTGGGCAATTACGTTATACTATCGATTCATTGGAAACAAATTTCAAAAAAGATTTGCTAAACAATGCCGATAATGTGTACCAAAGAAGTGGTATACGATCTATGTACAAAACCAATACAGTTGCAAATTTTGATTTAACCGAACAAATAGATGCATTGAGTAAACAAATCCAAACCAATGTGTATCAGTCGGCTTTTTCCAATATCGAAAGTACCCTTTTTTCTATAGACGGAAACAAAGTAGAATTTGATGGAAAAGTGAAAAATATTAATATGCATTGGATTTCGGTGCATGAAAAATTCATGATTGCTTTTTCTTGTATTCTTATGTTTTTCATAGGCGCACCGTTGGGCGCAATTATTCGCAAAGGCGGAATGGGCTTACCGATAGTATTCGCTATGATTATTTTTATTTTTTTCCATTTTACAAATACTTTTGGAAAAAAAATTGCACAAGAAGGCGGAATAACACCATCTATAGGAGTTTGGCTTTCCACACTTATTCTAGCGCCGTTAGCCATTTATTTAACCAAAACTGCTATAAACGATATTGGAGGTATCATTACTGCCGACCAAATTGGCGATTTTTTCAAAAGAATTTTTAGATTGCAATCCTATCAAGAAAGTGTTCCAGCTTTGGTTGATATAGAAAATTATAAATACGAAAAAGATAGCGATTGGAACAAGCTTTCTGAAATGAATGACGAAACGTTAATTAAAATTGTAAAATTTTCTAATCGATACAATTACAGCTACGATTATAGAGCAAAAGCCATTATGTTGCTCAATGAACGAGGTATTACACAACAGCAATTAGCAGAAAATAATCAGCTTTTAGACACCGAATTTGAACAATTAAAATTCCATATTTCCGATTTCAAACTACATAGTAAATTCGCTTTAGTATTTAGCATTTTAATAATAGTATTAGCAAATGCTATGCGAAACCAAGCAAATACAATTACCATTATTGGATTTGCACTTTCGATACTTTTGTATTACACGTTTTTGATACTAACCAATAATGAATTGAAAAAAATTGAGAAAATTACAACTCAAAGAATTATTGGTATTGGATTTATTTTCTCATTAATATTCAGCGGATTATATTTTATTTTCTTTATAATTAACAACAGAAAAGTAAAACAAATTCTAACTACATATACACAATAACATTCAGTATGAATGCAACAACAATACAACTCAACACCATAGAAGAAGCCATTGAAGACATAAGACAAGGTAAAGTAATTATTGTTGTCGATGACGAAGACCGTGAAAATGAAGGTGATTTTTTGGCCGCTGCCGAAAAAGTAACACCCGAAATGATAAACTTTATGGCAACGCACGGTCGCGGTCTTATTTGTGCGCCACTCACTGAAAAACGATGCAAAGAACTCGAATTGCATTCGATGGTAAAAAATAATACCGATCATATGGAAACCGCTTTCACTGTTTCTGTAGACTTAAAAGGAAATGGCGTAACAACAGGAATTTCGGCTTCAGATAGAGCCAAAACCATTTTAGCATTAGTGAACGAAGAAACCAAACCGTTTGATTTGGCTCGTCCCGGACATATTTTTCCGTTGATAGCCAAGCAAGGTGGTGTTTTGCGAAGAACAGGTCATACCGAAGCAGCAATTGATTTTGCTCGTTTGGCAGGTTTTAAACCAGCTGGCGTTATTGTCGAGATAATGAACGATGATGGTACTATGGCACGATTGCCACAACTGGTAGAAGTCGCCAAAAAGTTTGATTTAAAATTAGTTTCTATAGAAGATTTGGTGGCTTATCGTATGCAACACGATAGTTTGATTTTGAAAAAAGAAGATTTTGAAATAGAAACTCGTTTTGGAAAATTTAGATTGAGAGCTTATTTGCAAACTACTAACAATCAGGTGCATATTGCACTTACCAAAGGAATTTGGAAACAAGGCGAACCAGTATTAACACGCATTAATTCTACCAATATTAACAACGATATTCTGGCAACTCTTACCACTTTTGCCGATAAGAAAATTGATGATATTTTTAATCTCATAAATAAAGAAGATAAAGGCGCTGTTATTTTTATAAATCAAGAATTGGAAACTATGAATTTGTTGCATAGACTTCATGATTTAAAAGAACTTCAAAGACAAGGAATTAATGAAGTTCCACAGATAAAAATGGACTTTAAAGATTATGGAATTGGAGCCCAGATTTTGCATGATATCGACATTAGTAAACTAAAATTAATAACCAATACTTTTCAAAACAAACGTGTGGGAATGATAGGTTACGGACTTGAGATTACCGATTATATAAATTATTAAAAATGTATCGTATTGTAAATGAATGCGTTGTTTTTTTATTGATTAAAATGTAAAAAAAGTATTTGCAAATAAAATAAATAGTATTATATTTGCACTCGCAATTCAGAAGAATAGCACATACTGGAAGAATGGCAGAGTGGTCGAATGCGGCAGTCTTGAAAACTGTTGACTGTAACAGGTCCGGGGGTTCGAATCCCTCTTCTTCCGCCAGCTGGGAAGCAAATTATAAAAAGCGTTTCAATATTTTTTGGAGCGCTTTTTTTATTTATAATTTGACAAAAATTTCATCAAAAAACGGATCAAGTCCAAAACCGGATCAAGTCCAAAACCTGTGGATTGATACAGTATAAGCGTATATTTTATTAGTTGTGTGTTGAAATATGTTTGACAACTCAATAGTTAACTGGTAAGCCATTTTTAAGTCAGGATAAATTTCAAACAGTATTTTAGCTCTTTCTTTTTGATTATCTGTCCATTTATTTTCTCTTTTATATAGTAAATACCTGCTTCTATCCAGAAGTTGTTTTTTAGTTTCACCATTTTCAAGAATTTCGGTATTAAATTTTTTTTATGGAGTTTAGCTTTTTCAATAGCCTGGTTTTCGGCATCTATGGTTTCCCATCTGTGTTTAATTCTGATTTCTTGTAAAGCTTCTACTGCTAGTTTTTGCACATGGAATCTATCGGTTACTAAAGTAGCGTTGGGAAAAGATTTTTTGACAATTAACTCCATGTTCGGAGCTATATCTAAAGTTATTTCTTGAACTTTGGTTCTTGTTTTTAATGGGATTTTATTTAAAATTCCAATTACATTTTCGGCTTTAACTCCTTTGATAATGGCTACGATGCTTCCTACTTTGCCTTTAGCTTTTTTATTGGTAATAATAGTGTAAAGTTCATCGTAAGAGAGTGCTGTTTCATCAATAGATAAATTTTCTCCTATGTTTTGAGGATACAGTAACCATTTTTTTGCATGAGATTTTTGATTCCAATTTGTATAATCACTTAAAAAATCTTTATACTGATTGTGGAGTAATTTGCCTTTAACACCATAAAAACCGGCAATACTCTTGGAATCATGAGCATTAGTATCGATTGATTTCTTTTAAAAAGAGGCAAACTCTTGTGTTAATCGAGTGCCTTTTGCTACTAAATTCCAATCTCTAAAAACTACTTGATTTGTAGATAGATTCAGCCATCTTCTTCTCTTAATATGAAGATAAACTTTGTACTGGCGAATTGGAAAATCTTGAACGGTGATAGGTTCAAAGAAACCTTTTGATTGCAGTTTGTCTTTCGAAAATTCTACGGGAACTTTATTTAATTCTTCTAAATATAAGTGTAAAACATCTTCTTGTTTATCAATTGATGTTAATTCAAAATAATGAGTAAGATATTCTGGCAATAAAAGCGTGATTAGTGTGTTGAATGAAGAATCCATTTGTGTAATTTATTCTTTAAAAAAAAAACAAATTTTAAAATTCTCCACAACTTTTAGACTTGAGCCCTTTACAGTTTTTCGAGATCAAGATTTTATATTGGTCAAACCAAAGATTTGCAAGACAGATTGCATAGGCATAATGCTGCCCATGAATTAGCAACCAAGGGAGGGATACCATGGAAACTTATAACCTGTTTTGAATTTGCTACTCGTTCTGAAGCTGTTAATTTAGAGAAAAAAATAAAAAAGAGAAGCGCAAAACGATTTCTTGAAGATATAGATTTTAATCTTGATTTTATCTTATAGCCCAGTTGTAGCGTCCCGCTTCGGGCGGGAAGGTCGCAGGTTCGAATCCTGTCACCCCGACAAAAGACTTCTGAATAGAAGTTTTTTTATTGTTAAATCCGATTATCCTTAATTTCGTCTACAATTTCAGGATTTAATAAGGTGGTAATATCTCCGAAATTTGAAAAATCTCCTTCGGCTATTTTTCTTAAAATTCGTCGCATAATTTTTCCAGAACGAGTTTTTGGTAATCCAGATACATATTGAATTTTATCCAACTTTGCTATTGGACCAATTTGGTCTGAAATTAATTGGTTTATCTCTATAGATAAATTGTTTCTGTCGCGTCCTTCGCCCACATCTTTTAAAACTACATATCCATAAAGAGCATTTCCTTTTACATCATGCGGAAAACCAACAATGGCACTTTCGGCAACAGCCGGATGTTCATTAATTGCATCTTCAATAGGTGCAGTTCCTAAATTGTGTCCCGAAACTATAATTACATCATCAACTCTTCCAGTTATTCGGTAATAACCAACTTCATCTCGCAAAGCGCCATCGCCTGTAAAATATTTTCCAGGAAATGCTGTAAAATATGTTTCTTTATAGCGTTGATGATTACCCCAAATAGTTCGTGCTATGGCTGGCCACGGGAATTTTATACACAAACTTCCGGTTACTTGATTACCTTCAATTTCATTTCGGAGTTCGTCCATCAGCACAGGTTGTATTCCAGGAAGCGGGAGCGAAGCATAAGTTGGTTTGGTTGGTGTTACAAACGGAATTGGCGAAATCATAACGCCACCAGTTTCGGTTTGCCACCATGTGTCTACCAACGGACAGCGTTTGCCACCCACATGATCGTTGTACCAATGCCAAGCTTCTTCGTTGATGGGTTCGCCTACAGAACCAATTACTTTTAAAGAACTCAATGGATATTTTTGTACAAAATCTAAACTTTCTTTTGCTAAAGAACGAATGGCTGTAGGTGCTGTATAAAATTGATTAACATTGTGTTTTTCAATCACTTCCCAAAAACGGCTAAAGTTTGGATACGATGGAATTCCTTCAAAAATCACCGTCGTGGCACCGTTAAGCAATGGCCCGTATAAAATATAAGAATGTCCGGTTATCCAACCAATATCAGCGGTGCACCAAAACACATCATTTTCTTCGTAATTAAAAATATTTTTAAAAGTATAAGCGGTGTAAACCATATAACCAGCTGTGGTATGAACCATTCCTTTTGGTTTTCCGGTAGAACCCGAAGTGTATAGTATAAATAATGGGTCTTCGGCATCCATAATTTCGGCTACACTTGTGGCTGGAGCAGCATCGAGTAGGGGTTGTAACCATAGATCTCTGCCATTTTTCATTGTTACCGAAGTATTTGTTCTTTTTACAACCAAAACTTTTTCGATACTGGGTGTTTTTTCAAGGGCTTCATCTACAATTCCTTTTAAATCGATAGATTTATTCCCGCGATACGAACCATCAGATGTGATAACCATTTTACAACTGCTATCATTGATTCTATCGGCTACAGCCGACGCCGAAAAACCTGCAAAAATCACCGAATGAATTGCACCGATACGAGCACAAGCTAAAACAGCAATAGCTAATTCTGGAATCATGGGTAGATATATGCAAACTCTATCGCCTTTTTTGACGCCTTGGTCTCGTAGTACATTTGCTATTTTTGAAACCTTGGCATACAACTCATTATAAGAAATATGTTGCGCTTCTTCGTCTGGATTATTAGGTTCAAAAATAATTGCGGTTTTGTCGCCACGCTTGGCTAAATGCCTGTCAATACAGTTTTTTGTAATGTTTACTTTGGCATTAAGAAACCATTTGAATTGGGCTTCTTGCATATCAACTTCAAAAACTTTATCCCATTTTTGATACCAAGTAAAATTTTCATCGGCTATTCTGTCCCAAAATTTTCTGGGTTCACGAACCGATTTTTTGTACATCTTAAAATAATTTTCAAGATCTTTTATTTTGTAATAACTCATAATTTGGTTGTTTCTTTAAGTTATGTAAATATAAATATTCTAAATTTTTGAAAAGTTATTCTTTTGTTAAAAGAATAACATCTTGGTTATAAATTTAATTTTTAAAAAGAACTTTGTAATTCAAAGTAAAATATTATCTTTGTCGTGTAAAAATATTTGCAATGAAAACTTCTATAAATTTAGCTATGAAATGTCCATTTTCTGGAAGTAAAATAGATTTTAGAAAAAATTCAATTAAAACTTCTGATGAAAAACCCTTTGTTTCAAAAAACTCAATCGTTCGAAAAATATGGGGGAAAAGCGATGTAATACTTTTTATTTTTGCTGGTGGCGCTGCAGAATTTGCTCTTAATAAAACTGTAGATTGGCTTTATTTTACAGGAAAATTACCATCGGATCCATTAGGGAGAATGTTCTCAACGGTGGAATATGCTCGAAAAATAGTATTTGCTTCCGAAACAGACGCCCACCAAACCATCATTACTATTTATAAAATTCACTCGGCGGTAGAACAAAAAAGAGGGTACCCAATTCCTGATTGGGGTTATCGCGATGTACTATTTATGTTGATGTATTATTCGATAGCTTCTTATGAATTATTAGAACGAAAATTATTGATTTCTGAAAAAGAAGAAGTTTACACCGTCTTTGCAGAGGTTGGTAAATTGATGGGTGTAGAAGGAATTCCTGAAAATTATCAAGCTTGGTTGGTTGCACGAGATAAACACCTTGAAGAAAATTTAGAAAAAAGCTTTTATACCGAAGATTTATATTCGCAGTATAAAAAACATTTGGGTTTGTCGAGATATAAAATTTTATTAGAAGCTCAAAAATTAGTTGTTCCAAAAAAAGTAAAAGAGTTGTTGCAGTTTAATGATTTTTTGTATCTTTCTCCAACGGTTCCGGTTTATAAACTTTTGAAAGCTTTAAAATTAGATGATTTCGTTAAGGCAATTTTGCTTCCATCTGAATACAAAACGCAAATAAACGCTTTAGAAATTCATTAATCCTACAAGAAGATGAGATTTAATTTACGCTTTTTTCTGCTTACAATTATAATTCTAGTTATTGAAATTTTAATTGCAACCGTTCTCAAAGATTGGGTTTTTGTGAGAGCATACCTTGGCGATGTTATTGTTGTGATACTTATTTACACTTTTGTTTTATCATTTTTTACTATTCAAAAAAAGATAAAACTCATACTCGGAATTTTTGCTTTTTCTGTATTTATAGAAATTTTGCAATACTTTAAAACAGCCGAATTTTTAGGTTTTAAAAAAGGCGAAATTGCTTATATCGTATTAGGAAATTCTTTTGCTTGGGAAGATATTTTGTGTTATGCTGTTGGTTGTTTATTTATCTGGATTTGTATAAAAATCGGGAATAAATAACTGTTTTGCATAAAAAAAGATTTCACTTAATTAAAATGAAATCTCTTTTTATATAATTAGCAAACATCCTAAACAGCTACATCGTATTCACGAAGCGCATCGTTTAGCGAAGTTTTTAAATCGGTACTTGGTTTTCTTTTTCCGATAATTAAAGCACATGGTACTTGGAATTCGCCAGCTTCAAATTTTTTGGTATAACTACCTGGAATTACTACCGAACGTGCCGGCACAAATCCTTTGTATTCAACTGGTTCAGAACCTGTAACATCAATGATTTTGGTAGATGCTGTAAGACAAACATTGGCGCCCAAAACCGCTTCTTTTTCTACACGAACGCCTTCTACAACAATACAACGCGAACCTATAAAAGCTCCATCTTCGATAATAACCGGAGCCGCTTGCAAGGGTTCGAGTACACCACCAATGCCAACACCACCCGAAAGGTGAACGTCTTTACCAATTTGTGCACAACTTCCTACGGTTGCCCAAGTATCTACCATGGTACCTTCATCTACATAAGCACCGATGTTTACATAGCTTGGCATCAAAATAACGCCTTTAGAAATATAAGCACCATGACGCGCAACGGCATGTGGCACCACACGAATTCCTTTTTCGGCATAGCCTTTTTTCAACGGAATTTTATCGTGATATTCAAAAATGCCAACTTCAAACGTTTCCATTTTTTGAATAGGAAAGTACATAACCACAGCTTTTTTTACCCATTCGTTTACTTGCCAACCGTTGGCTGTTGGTTCGGCTACGCGCAAACTTCCAGCATCGAGTAAATTTACCACTTCACGAATTGCTGCTATTGTTTTCTCTTCTTTTAATAATTCTCTGTTGTCCCAGGCTTGTTCAATTGTTTGTTGTAATTCCATTTTTTGTTTTAATTTTCGATAATAATATCGGCATTTACTTTTTTAATTTCATTAATAAAATCGTCGCTTTTTTCGGGCGATACAAAAATATCGGTATCATTTGTTGTTATGATATATCCTTTGGTATCCAATGCAGGTTTGGTAATAACTGGCACATTTAAACCCGAAAAATATTTCATTTTTTTGATGTTTTTAATATTGATTCGGCTTCTGAATGGTCCAGAACGATAATACAAATTTTCGCCTTTTATAACATATCGAGTATCAAGCAATACCCAAATTAAAATGACTACTACCAACGATACGATGGCAATAGGCGTAATAGGCAATGCTTCTTTGCTATAGCCGATGAACAGCAACGCTATTAAACCGAAAACAAGAAACCAAAGCATTAAAATTGTAACAGTGCTTTTGGTTGAGAAATACTTTTTCATACTAATTTATAATCCTAAATTTGATTTTGTTTTTTTCAAAAGTCCGTCTTTGTGCAACAATACCGAAATACTTTTGAGTTTTACATATGGTACACTCATGTACACAAATCCATCTTTACCAGATTTTGCGCCCCACGAATTTTTAACTTTATAATAAATATTCCCTTTTTGATCTTTTACTTTGCCAACAATATGCATCAAATGATCATCGGTTGTATCAAAATTTTCAAATTCCGCTTGACGGTATTCTGGAGTGATACTTTTTTCGGGTTTTATTTCGGATAAAATCAATTTAGTATCTTCTTCATTGGCAGGAATTACAGCAATTCCGTTTTTCCCCGAAAAAGTATTTTCCGAAACATCAGCATCTATCGCCAGCGTATAGCCGTTTTCTAAAGCATTGTCAATATTTGCGACAAATTCATCTAACGGCAAATTGTAGAACAAACCATTTGAAAAATTATCAGGAATATCCAATAAAAAAGGTTTGTAATTCGGGAAATTAGTATACGATGAAATAGTTACATAATTATCAGGATTTATTTTGGTAAATTCCAAAAACGATTTGGGTGTATATTTTTTTCCTTCAAAAGTAAATTCGGTTACATTTTTACCCAAATACACATCTAGTACAGCATCAACTGCAGCTTTCCAATTTGTTGATAATTTTTTTCCCGGATTCGAAACATAAGTTTTCAACATACTTTCTAAAACGGCAACCATTTCTGTATGATTGTGTTTTTCCTCAATTTGATTTCCTTTAAAAACTTCATTTGGAACAACACCAAAATCGCGTGCGCTGTAAATAACATCGTGTGCCAATCCGCCTTCGCCAAATTGTGCTTTGCCTTGTCGCATTACATAATTCCACGCTTTTTTCGGATAGGTATTGCGCACATTGTACATTTCCGATAAGTCGATATGTTTTCCCGTTAAGCGGATAATTTCCGATTCTAAAAACGATGTTGTAGAAAAACTCCAGCAAGTTCCGGTAATATCTTGCGAAATTACAGGATTGGCTTCAATATCTTTAATCGTTGAAAATTCGTAACTTTGTGAAACAGCAATATTCGAAATGGCTACTAATGAAAGCGTTATAAAAATTTTTTTCATGTTGATAACTTAAATTTTTAGAAGAAAAAAAATCATCTAATTTTACGCTAAAATAATACATTTTATCAAAATAAAACAAATGAGCGAAATAAATTGGCAAACAGCTATAGAATTTGATGATATTACCTATAAAAAATGTAATGGTGTAGCCCGTATTGCTTTCAACAGACCCGAAGTGCGCAATGCGTTTCGTCCTAAAACTACAGCCGAATTATTACGTGCTTTTCATGATGCACACGAAGATACTTCGATTGGTGTAGTTTTGCTTTCGGCAGAAGGCCCAAGTCCAAAAGATGGAATTTGGAGTTTTTGTAGTGGTGGCGATCAAAAAGCGCGTGGCAAACAAGGATATGTTGGCGAAGATGGTTATCACCGATTGAATATTTTAGAAGTACAACGCCTCATTCGTTTTATGCCCAAAGCCGTAATTGCGGTTGTTCCGGGTTGGGCAGTTGGCGGTGGACATAGTTTGCATGTGGTTTGCGATTTAACTTTAGCAAGTAAAGAACACGCCATATTTAAACAAACCGATGCCGATGTTACCAGTTTTGATGGTGGCTATGGTTCGGCTTATTTAGCCAAAATGGTCGGACAGAAAAAAGCTCGTGAGATATTCTTTTTAGGACGAAATTATTCGGCACAAGAAGCAGCCGATATGGGAATGGTAAATGCTGTTATTCCGCACGACGAACTCGAAACTACGGCTTATGAGTGGGCGCAAGAAATATTAGCAAAATCGCCAATATCTATAAAAATGCTTAAATTTGCTATGAATCTTACCGATGATGGTATGGTTGGACAACAAGTTTTTGCCGGCGAAGCAACACGATTGGCGTATATGAGCGATGAGGCAATAGAAGGTAGAAATGCTTTTCTTGAAAAAAGAAAGCCCAATTTCGAGAAAAAATATATTCCGTAGTTAAGTCATAAAGTTGAAAGCCAAAAGTATAAAAGTCAAATATCTAAATAATCTAAAAAAATGAGAAAATGGATTGAAGCCGCACGCGTAAGAACACTACCACTTTCGGTATCGGGAATATTGGTAGGAAGTTTTTTTGCGATGTCTGAAAGTAGATTTAACTGGAAGGTTTTGATATTAGCTTTGGCTACAACAATTGGACTTCAAGTTTTATCAAATTTTGCCAACGATTATGGCGATGGTGTCAAAGGAACAGACAACGACGATAGAGTAGGACCCAAACGGGCAATACAAAGTGGCGACATTTCGCCGGGTGCCATGCGATTTGCCATTTTTGTCACGGCTTTTTTAACTTTGGTTTCGGCAATACTTCTAATTTATAAATCGTTTGGTCAGAAGTATTTTTTATATTCTATCATTTTCTTTGTGTTGGGTATATTGGCAATAGCCTCGGCAATACGCTACACAGTAGGTAAAAATCCATATGGTTATAGAGGTTACGGCGATATTTTTGTGTTTGTTTTTTTTGGTTTGGTTAGTACTGTTGGAGTTTCGTTTATGATTTTAAAATATGTAGAACCCGCCTTATTTCTACCAGCAACTGCCATTGGTTTTTTGAGCGTTGCAGTGCTCAATCTCAATAATATGCGCGATGAAGTATCTGATAGAAAAGCCAACAAAAATACACTAATCGTTAAAAAAGGCTTTGCTTGGGGAAAAAAATATCATTTCTTTTTAGTGGTTTCTGCCATGATTTTGTTTTTGGTATTTACCATATTATTTGATAGATTTTACGATGTAGATCCTCATCAATTTAATATCGATAATTATTTCTTTTTGGTTTTTTACATTCCATTAATTTTACATTTAAAAAGAGTTAAAAAAACGACGGAACAAAGGTTATTAGATCCAGAATTAAAAAAGGTAGCAGTTACAACTTTTTTGATTTCGCTAACCATTTCTTTTCAGATGATTTACCTGTTTTCAGATTTAGGTATTTATTTGATAGAGATGCTTTTAGATAAATTTAATTAAACATGAAGATTACATATTACGGACACGCTTGTTTAGGTATTACTACTCAAAATATTAATATTGTAGTAGATCCTTTTATTTCTGGAAATTCGTTGGCTTCTCATATCAATATCGATGAAATTCCTGCCGATTTTATTCTGCTTACGCACGCGCATCAAGACCATATACTTGATGTAGAACGCATTGCAAAAAGAACCAATGCACTGATAATTTCTACTTATGAAGTTGCTGTGTATTTTGAACAAAAAGGCTATAATGTTCACCCAATGAATCATGGTGGTAGCTGGCAATTTGACTTCGGAAAATTGAAAGTTGTGAATGCCGTTCATTCTAGTTCTTTTCCTGATGGAAGTTATGGTGGAAATCCAGCCGGATTTGTTTTAGAAGCTGATAAAAACATTTATATTTCTGGTGATACGGCACTTACAATGGAAATGAAATTGATACCAATGCGTACCAAACTCGATTTGGCAATTTTGTGTATGGGTAGCAATTTTACTATGGATGTTGACGATGCCGTGATAGCTTCAGATTTTGTAGATTGTAATCAAGTTATGGGCTATCATTATGATACGTTTGGTTACATCAAAATCAATCACGAAGAAGCAATTCAAAAGTTTACGAACGCTAACAAAAAATTGCATTTGTTAGAGATTGGCAATAGTATTGATTTGTAGTTATTTAACCTTGTTTTCGATATAATTTATAATTTCAGAAAGAGGCGTTGTATATTCAAACCAAGTGGTGTTTTCTGTTCGTTTAAACCAAGTAATTTGTCGTTTGGCAAATCGGCGCGTATTCATTTTTATTTGTTCAATAGCATCGTCGAGCGAAATTTTATTTTCGAAATAATCAAATAATTCTCGATAACCAACTGTTTGTAAAGCGTTTAAATTTTTATGAGGTATTAATTTCTCTACTTCTGCCAACAAACCTTCGTTCATCATACTATCAACTCTTTGATTAATTCGATTATACATTATTTCTCGATCGGCTTCAAGACCAATGATAATAGGAGTGAAGTTCCTTGTGTTTTTTCGTTTACCAATAAAAGAAGAATAAGGTTGTCCTGTACCCATACAAACTTCTACAAAACGCTTCATGCGCTGTGGATTTTGTAGCGTTTGCGGATTTTTTTCTTTTAAATTCTGATAATAATCTAAGTCTAATTCTTGCAATTTATTTTGAAGAAATTCAATTCCATATAAATCAAAATTTTTATTGATTTCATCTCGAATTGATGTAGCAATATCCGGAAATTCATCAAAACCTTTCAACACAGCATCAACATACAAACCCGAACCACCAACCATAATTTGGATATTATTTTTTGGAAATAATGATTCTAATTTTGCTAAAGCTTCTTGCTCAAAATCGCCTACAGAATAAGATTCAAAAACCGATTTGTTTTGTATAAAATGATGCTGTGCTGCTGCCAATTCGTCCTTGTTCGGTACGGCAGTTCCTATCTCCATTTCTTTAAAAAACTGACGACTATCGCATGAAATTATATCACAACCAAAATGTTGCGCCAAAGCAATACTCAAGGAAGTTTTTCCTATAGCTGTGGGTCCGATTATGGTAATGAGATAGTGCATTTTTTTGGTTTCAGGTTTCAAGTTTCAAGTTTAAATCTATTATCCTTAATCAACAATCATTAATCGTTAATCATCAATCGTTAATCGTTAATCATTAAAACTTGACAATTTTCAAAACTTTATTTTTTCGTAAATAACTTTGAATAATGCTTCTTGTATCACGATTACTTTGCATCGGAATTATAATGTTTTTTAGCACTTCAATATTGGTAATTTGATAGTTTAAATCATAAAAACAATAACCTTTGTAAATTCCGTTTTCAATAAGTACGGCGCTTCTTTCATCAATTTTTCTTCCTTTATCGATTATAATCATATTTTGATTTTGAAAACTCATTTCGTTCAAAAAATCTTCTACTCTTTGGTTATATTCCTTTTGGTTTTCTTTGCCAAGACAAGCACCATTACATTCTTTTATTTTGTACTGAAAACAACTGCTTTTAGTTTCATATAACACATTTATTTTTTGACAAAGTTGGTATTCGGAAGTGATTTTAAACAACATATTTTTTCCTTCTTGAACCGAACTAAAAGACGTAATTTCCTTTTTTCTGCCATCGGCTTTTTGTACTTGCAGACTTAGATAACCGTTTTCATCTAAAACTTCATAAAGCGCCCAGTGAAAAATGGTTTTGCGTTGCGACCGATTGTAAATGGGTTTGTTTATTTTTATCTCTTCGCTTTCTTTCAGAAGTGCAACGAGCTCGCTTCCAGTTTCTTCGAATGTAACCGTAAAAACTTCGTGTTGAATTTTTTTACTTTTTGATGAATTCCCTGTAAAATGCTGATTGACACGTTTTTTGATATTTTTACTTTTACCGATATAGATTAAATCGCCTTTTTCGTTATGAATGTAGTAGATGCCCGTTTTGGTTGGTAAACTTTCGATGATGTCTAAAAGTTTTGGCGCCATTCCCGATTTAATTTCGGTTTTTATCAAGCTTTTTAGAATCTCCTTTTCGACATCTTTAGACAAAAGCATTTTAAATAATTTTAGCGTAGCCATAGCATCGCCACTCGCTCGATGTCGGTCTGCCATTGGAATTCCAAGAGAGCGTACCAATTTCCCGAGACTATACGATGGTAAACCCGGAATGATTTTTTTGGAAAGTTCAACAGTACAAAGTGTTGCCTTTTGAAATTTATATCCTAATCGATCAAATTCGGTTCTCAGAATTCGATAATCAAAAGATGCGTTGTGTGCCACAATGATGCAACTTTCTGTAATCTCGATAATACGCTTGGCAACTTCGTGAAATTTTGGAGCCGAACGCAACATGGCGTTGTTGATTCCGGTTAATTTCACAACAAATGGTTGTATAGGTATTTCAGGATTTACCAGGCTAATAAACTGATCCACAATTTCGTGACCATCGAATTTATAGATAGCGATTTCGGTTATTCCTTCTTCGTTGTATTGACCGCCAGTGGTTTCTATGTCAAGAATTGCGTACAAATTAGTTTTTGGTTGTTGGTTATCAGTTGTCAGTTGTCGGTTGTCGGTTGTCAGTTGTTGGTTGTCAGTTGTTGGTTGTCGGTTCTCGGTTGTTAGTTTAGTATTATCATTAATCTTCAATCATTAATCATCATTCGTTAATCATCATTCGTTAATCATCATTCGTTAATCATCATTCGTTAATCATCAATAATTAATCATTAATCTTTTTCCTTTCGCCAAAGATACTACTTCCTATCCGAACCATGTTGCTACCTGATGCTATGGCAAGTTTGTAATCGGCACTCATTCCCATTGATAAAACGGTAAGTTGCCAATTATCAGCTGTGTATTTGCTAAATTTATCAAAAACCAATTTCAGATATTCAAACTCTTTTTGTATTTGATTTTCATTTTCGGTAAACGTTGCCATTCCCATCAAACCGATAATTCGGATGTTATTTATTTCATTTTTTTGATCTTGAATGAAATTGAAAATTGTGTTTAATTCTTCTTCATTCAAACCAAATTTACTTTCTTCTTTTGCGATATAAACTTGTAAAAGACAATCAATTACACGATTATTTTTTTGCGCTTGTTTGTTGATTTCTTCTAATAATTTTAAACTATCAACCCCATGAATTAGACTTACGAAAGGTGCAATAAGTTTTACTTTTCTCGATTGTAAATGACCAATAAAATGCCAGCGTATATCTTTGGGTAAAAGCTTTTGTTTTTCGACTAATTCCTGCACATAATTTTCCCCAAAAATATGTTGCCCAGCATTGTAGGCTTCCAAAATAGCAGACACAGGTTTGGTTTTTGAAACAGCAACAAGTGTTGCATTTTCAGGAAGTTGTGCTTTTATTTGAGTAAGATTTTCTGATATTGACATACAATAATGATTGTTGTTTTTGAAAGATTACAATTCTAAATCAAACAATTTTTTGAGTAATTCTATATTCGGGTTTATTTCTTTTAATCGATTAAATTTGTCTTGTGGTGTAAACGCAATTTTTGATTTAACATTTTCATTTACAATAACTTCTATTGCAATATCATGATTGTGTAAATGACCACGCAAATAACCTAAAAGATCAGGTTTTGCTCGTTCAAAATCTATTTTAGAACCTTCATTTGGTAATTCATATTGTATGATAACTCCATTGAGTTTTGGCTCGCTAATTCGCAATAACGATTCCATTATCATTTGCCCTTTATCATTTAAACGCTGCGCATATTTATACCAAAATTCCAACATTTGTGTTTCGGTAAATGGTTCGGTTGGTAGTTTTTCGTGCTGAACGGTTTTGCCTTTTTGAGCTTCTTGAAATTCTTTTTTTGCCTTGATGCTCGAAAGTGATAAAGACGATACTTTCCCTTCTAAATTAGCGATTGTTTCTTTTTTTACTATCTCTTTTTCAGGTTCTTTAACAGCTATAACTTCAACTTCTTCTTTAACTTGTTCTTTGGCTATAGAAGGTTGTTTAACTTCTTCAATAATTGAATAAGAAGAATTTTTAAAATATGTTGGCGGAATTATAAAGTTAGCTTTTTTTTTTCTCCATCAAAAGTGATAGAGCAAAGCTGCATTAAGGTTAATTCAACGAGAAGACGTTGATTTTGAGAAACTTTATATTTTAAATCGCAGTCATTGGCAACATCAATAGCTTTTAGTAGAAAATCAGTATCACATTTTTGCGCTTGTTCGCCATATAATTTTTGCGCTACTTCACCTGCTTCGAGTAAAGAAATTGTTACTGGATTTTTACAAACCAATAAATCTCTAAAATGCGAAGCCAAACCAGCAATAAAATGATGGCCGTCAAATCCTTTGACAAGAATTTCGTTGTAGCTCATTAAAACCTGTGGAATATTGTTTTCAAGAATTAAATTTGTTACAGCGATATACGTTTCAAAATCAAGAACGTTAAGATTTTCGGCTACCGCTTGTCGTGTTAGCTTTTTACCACAATAAGAAACAACTCTATCAAAAATAGAAAGCGCATCGCGCATCGCACCATCGGCTTTTTGAGCGATGATATGCAGTGCATCGTCTTCGTATTCAATATCTTGACTTTTAGCTACTTCTGCCAAATGTTCTTTAGCATCTTTTACTGTAATTCTTTTAAAATCAAATATTTGACAACGCGATAAAATCGTTGGAATTATTTTATGCTTTTCGGTAGTTGCTAATATAAAAATAGCGTGTTTTGGTGGTTCTTCTAAAGTCTTCAAAAAAGCATTAAAAGCAGCTTGCGATAACATGTGAACCTCGTCGATAATGTACACTTTGAATTGACCTGTTTGCGGCGGAATACGCACTTGGTCTATCAAACTGCGTATATCATCTACTGAATTATTAGACGCCGCATCGAGTTCAAAAACATTAAACGCAAAATCCTCGTTGGGATCATCATATCCTGGCTGATTTATTTTGCGAGCCAAAATACGCGCACATGTAGTTTTACCAACACCTCTTGGACCAGTAAAAAGCAAGGCTTGCGCTAAGTGGTTGGTTTCTATAGCATTGAGTAAAGTGTTGGTAATAGCCTGTTGTCCCACAACATCTTTAAATGTTTGTGGACGATACTTTCTGGCAGATACTACAAATTGTTCCATAGAATTTTTAAGAATACAAATATAAGGTTTGGATTTTATAAATTAAAAATTAACGATAAAAGTTTTGAATAACTCGATGAATATTTGTTTTGGATTTAGTCTCAATGCTTTCTAAAATCAAAATCGTTAATCAAAAATCGTTAATCAAAAATCAAAACCTTACCTTTGCGCCGCAGACCGTCTTATCGCTACGCTTCGGCGTAGAGGAAAGTCCGGACACCACAGAGTAGCATAGCGGGTAACGCCCGTCCGTCGAGAGACGAGGACCAGTGCAACAGAAAGTATGTACAGTTCGGCTGTAGTGAAACCAGGTAAACTCTATGCGGTGAAATGCCATGTACACCGGCAGTTAAGAGTTACTCGCTCGTTGCCGGGGGGTAGGCAGCTTGAGTTTGTTGGTAACAATAAACCTAGATAAATGATAAGATTTTGGCTTTGTCAAAAACAGAATCCGGCTTATAGGTCTGCTTTTTTATTTTTTATGTTTTGAAATAATAGATCTATCATCAAAAACTACCACAATTTCTCTTAAAACTTTAGTATTTTTGAAAACTAAGATCACACAAAAATGAACAACCGACAACAACAACTTGAAGCTTTTAATAGATTATTGGACATTATGGACGATTTGCGCGAAAAATGTCCGTGGGATAAAAAGCAAACTTTAGAATCGTTACGGCATCTAACTATTGAGGAAACCTACGAATTGGGCGATGCCATTTTAGATAATAATCTTAATGAAATAAAAAAAGAATTAGGCGATTTGCTGCTGCACATTGTTTTTTATGCCAAAATTGGTAGCGAAACCCGAGCATTTGATATAGGCGATGTTGCTAACGAAATTTGCGATAAACTCATTTCAAGACATCCGCATATTTATGGTGATGTGGTGGTTGAAAACGAAGAAGAAGTAAAGCAGAATTGGGAAAAATTAAAACTGAAAGAAGGTAAAAAATCAGTATTAGAAGGCGTTCCAAAAAGTTTGCCAGCATTGGTAAAAGCAAGTCGCATTCAAGATAAAGTAAAAGGTGTTGGTTTCGATTGGGAAGAACCGCATCAGGTTTGGGATAAAGTGCAAGAAGAATTACAAGAATTGCAAGAAGAAGTTAAAGCAAATAATCAAGATAAAATTGAGTCCGAATTTGGCGACGTGTTATTTTCGATGATTAATTACGCCCGATTTTTAAATGTAAATCCAGAAGATGCGTTGGAACGAACTAATAAAAAATTCATCAAACGGTTTCAGTATTTAGAAGGCAAAGCATCAGAAATAGGAAAGCCACTAGCAGAAATGACATTAGCAGAAATGGACGTATTTTGGGAAGAAGCTAAAAAACTTTAGGCAAAAGTTCTAAAAAGTCTAATAATCTAAAAAGTCTAACAAACTAATTAGACAGTTGTTTTAAAATGGCTCTGTTTTTTAGAGCTATTTTTTTACCGATAAGTTCGATATAGCCATTTTTATTGAATTCCGATAATAGTCGAATACAACTTTCGGTTGCAGTACCAATCATATTAGCCAATTCTTCGCGCGATAATTGCAATTTTAGCGCATTATTTTCATCGATACCAAAAGTATTTTCGATATATAAAAGTGTTTCTGCAAGGCGTTCTTTTACTGTTTTTTGTGCCATATTCACAGTATGATCTTCGGCTTCTTTTAAATCGGCACAAATAGATTTTAAAACCTGCATCGAAAAATCCTGATTGCTGTTAAAAAAAGACATGAGTTGGCTTTTCGGGATAAAACAAACTTCCATTTCTTCCAACGCAATAGCCGATAAGTTGGCAACTTCATCGCTTATCATAGAGCGTTGTCCAAGCAATTCGCCAGGCGCAATAAGTTTCACGATTTGATCTTTACCGTTTGAGCTAAGTTTAGAAAGTTTACAAACGCCCGATTTTACACAATAAACGCCATTCGTGCTTTCGCCTTCATGAAAAATTGAATCGCCTTTTTTTACAATGTAAGAAGATTTGTGTTCGGCAACTTTAAGCAATTCTTCTTTACTTAATGCTTTTAGCGAACTCAACTTTCTTACAATGCATTGTTCGCATTTTGTTTCAGAACATTTATGCATACCTAAAATTTCCAACAAAATTATAAAAAAATATGACAATTATCATAGTTTACAGTTTTAAATATTAGCGACCTTTGTGCAAGGTAAATGAGCAATACTATGGATTCAAAACATTGTTTCCATTGTGGTAACGAAGTTGTTGAAAAAGAGTTGATTATATTTGATTCTAAAGATTTTTGTTGTAATGGTTGTAAAACTGTTTACGAAATTTTTAGTCAAAATGATTTAACTTGTTATTACGATTTTCAATCAGCACCCGGTGCAACACCACAAGATATTTCAGGTAAATACGATTTTCTTACAAACGAAGAAATAATCGTCAAACTTCTCGAATTTCAAGAAGACAATATTCATATTGTTTCGTTGTATATACCGCATATTCATTGCAGTTCGTGTATTTGGATTTTAGAAAATTTGCACAAATTAGATAAAGGAATTTCTGCTTCGCAAGTAAATTTTGGAGAGAAAAAAGTACGCATTACTTTTTCGCCCAATGAAACTTCTTTGAAGAAAATTGTAGAAATGCTTTGCTCTATTGGATACGAACCTTATATCTCACTCGAAAATTTTGGCGAAGCTCAAAAAAATGTTGATCGAAGTTTGATATACAAAATTGGGGTAGCATTTTTTTGCTTCGGAAATATTATGCTTTTGTCGTTTCCCGAATATTTTGAAGTAGAAGAATATTGGATAAATCAATATCGTGGTTTTTTCCGATGGTTAATTTTTGCTTTGGCATTACCAGCTTTTTTGTATTCGGCAAGTGGCTATTATGTAGCCGCATGGAAAAGTATCAAAGCAGGTTTGATGAATATCGAAATTCCTATTGCTTTAGGCATTGTGGTGATGTTTGTTCGTAGTACTATTGATATTATTTTCGACTACGGACAAGGTTTTTTTGATAGTATGGCAGGCTTGGTTTTCTTTATGCTTTTAGGAAAATTATTCCAACAAAAAACCTATAGTTTTCTTTCGTTTGAGCGTGATTACAAATCGTATTTTCCTATTGCAGTAACCAAAATTGATACTAATGGAAACGAAATTCCTGTACAAGTTTACGACATTCAAAAAGGCGATAGACTCTTAATACGTAACCAAGAATTGATTCCCGTAGATGGAATTTTGATTTCTGAAAATGCTGCTATTGATTATAGTTTTGTAACAGGTGAAGCTGTTCCTATAGAAAAAAAATCGGGCGACAAATTATTTGCCGGCGGAAAACAATTAGGCAAAGTTATCGAAATGGAAGTATTATTTTCGGTATCGCAAAGTTATCTTACACAACTTTGGAGTAACGATATTTTTCAGAAACAAGTAGATCTTAAGTACAAAAACATCACCAATACAATCAGTCATTATTTTACACCAGCCTTGCTTATTCTGGCTTTTGTATCGTTTTTATATTGGATTTTTATCGATGTAAATACAGCCTTTAATGTTTTCACAGCCATTTTAATTGTGGCTTGTCCGTGTGCATTGGCGCTTACAGCTCCGTTTACTTTAGGAAATGTACTTCGTATAATGGGCAATCGCAAGTTTTATCTCAAAAATGCAACTGTAATAGAGCAACTTGCCAAAGTAGACACGCTTGTATTTGATAAAACAGGAACTATTACTACCAATAAAAAAACAGCCATTACCTACGAAGGAAATGATTTAGATACTAATGAAATACTGATTTTAAAAAACGCATTAAGAGGTTCAAATCATCCGTTAAGTCGCAGATTGTATGACTTTCTTCCCGATTGCGAAAAAGTGGATATTACTGAATTTGAAGAAGTAATAGGAAAAGGAATTGTTGCTACAGTAAAACAGAATTCAATTAAAATTGGTTCATCGCAATTTTTGCAACACATGAGCGAAAACACCCATAAAAAAACCAAAGTACATATCGAAATAAATGGTGTTTACAAAGGTAGTTATATCTTTAATAATCAGTATCGAGTAGGGTTGGAGCCGCTATTCGAAAAGTTAGCACTAAAATACAATTTGGTTGTTTTATCGGGCGATAATGATGGAGAAAAGAAAATCTTGGCAAAAATGCTTCCGCCCAAAACAACATTAGTTTTTAATCAAAAACCCGAACAAAAATTAGCATTTATAGAAAAATTGCAGCAAGAAGGAAAAAATGTAATGATGGTAGGCGATGGTTTAAACGATGCCGGAGCCTTAGCCCAAAGTAATGTAGGAATTGCAATTTCAGAAAATGTGAATGTTTTTTCGCCAGCATGCGATGGAATTCTTGATGCTTCGCAGTTTTCTAAAATTGCATTTTTTATGAATTATTCCAAAAATGCTATGAAAACTATTTATATGAGTTTTACCATTTCGTTGCTTTATAATGTTGTGGGTTTGAGTTTTGCTGTAAGTGGTAAACTTTTGCCAATAGTTGCAGCTATAATTATGCCACTGAGTACCATTACAATAGTAGGTTTTGTAACCATTATGAGTAATTGGTATGCCAAAGAAAAATAATGAAAATCGGTTGGTTTTATGTAAACACAATTTGCGTATAAATATTTACGAAGTATGACAAAAGTCATATTTTTTAGAGCAGCATCTCTATAATTTTGTTGCATAGATTTATAATTAAAGGTATGAGCGTAATCTATATGTTAATCTCCATCAGTATAGTAGTAGCAGTAGTGTTTCTATACTTTTTTATTCGGGCTGTTCGCACTGGGCAGTACGACGACGACTACACGCCATCGGTTCGAATGCTATTTGACGACGAATTGGTGAAAGAAAAAAAATCAGAATCTAAATTAAATCAATCTAATAAACACTAACAATTTGAATATGGAAATGCAACAATTTTATTATGACAACAAAATTGTAAAGAAGTTTCTCTACGCAAGTATTTTATTTGGCGTAGTAGGAATGCTGGTAGGTTTGATACTTGCCTTCTTGTTTATATTCCCAAATCTTACCAGCGGTATTCCGTTTTTGAGCTTTGGTAGAATAAGACCTTTACACACCAATGCTGTTATTTTTGCTTTCGTTGGTAATGCTATGTTTGCAGGTATTTATTACTCTATGCAGCGCTTACTAAAAGCAAGAATGTATAGCGACTTTTTAAGTAACTTACATTTTTGGGGTTGGCAATTAATCATAGTAGCAGCTGCCATAACACTACCAATGGGCTTTACTACATCAAAAGAGTATGCCGAACTTGAATGGCCAATAGATTTTGCTATTGCCTTGATATGGGTAGTATTTGGTATCAACATGATTGGTACAATTATAAAAAGAAGAGAACGTCACATTTATGTAGCTATTTGGTTTTACATAGCAACGTTTGTTACTGTTGCAGTGCTTCATATTTTCAATAGTTTAGAATTACCGGTTTCTGCTATGAAATCGTACTCAGTATATGCAGGTGTACAAGATGCCTTAGTGCAATGGTGGTACGGGCACAATGCTGTGGCATTTTTCTTAACAACACCGTTCTTAGGAATGATGTACTACTTTGTACCAAAAGCAGCCAATCGACCTGTGTATTCTTATAGATTATCAATTATCCACTTCTGGTCATTAATTTTTATATATATCTGGGCAGGACCACACCACTTGTTATACTCTGCATTACCAGATTGGGCTCAAAATCTTGGAGTTGTATTCTCAGTAATGCTTATTGCTCCATCTTGGGGAGGTATGATTAATGGTTTATTAACCCTAAGAGGTGTTTGGGATAAAGTGCGTGAAGATTCTGTTTTAAAATTCTTTGTGGTGGCTATTACAGGTTATGGTATGGCAACTTTTGAAGGACCAATGCTTTCGCTTAAAAATGTAAATGCTATTGCACACTTTACCGATTGGATTATTGCACACGTACACGTAGGAGCATTGGCATGGAATGGTTTCTTATCATTTGGTATGATATATTGGTTAATACCGCGTATGACCAAAACAAAATTGTATTCAGAAAAATTAGCCAACTTCCATTTCTGGATTGGTACTTTAGGTATTATTTTATATGCTTTACCAATGTATGTTGCTGGTTTTATGCAAGCATCAATGTGGAAACAATTTAAAGCAGATGGTAGTGCATTAGAATACGGAAACTTCTTAGAAACAGTTACACAATTAGTACCATTGTATTGGATGCGTGCCATTGGAGGAACATTGTTTTTTATAGGGATTTTAGTATTGGTTTACAATATTGTTAAAACTGTAGCTCAAGGACAAGCGGTTGAAGACGATTTGGCAGAAGCTCCAGCTTTAGCAACCATTTCAAGTTCAAGATTACGTGGCGAAAAATGGCATACTTGGTTAGAAAGAAAACCAGTTCAATTCATGTTATTAACCACAGTGGCTATATTAATTGGAGGATTAGTACAAATAGTTCCTACACTATTAGTAAAATCAAATATCCCAACTATTGCAGCAGTAAAACCCTATTCACCACTTGAATTACAAGGTAGAGATATTTATATACGCGAAGGATGTGTAAGCTGCCACTCGCAATTAATTCGTCCGTTCCGTTCAGAAGTTGAACGCTATGGCGATTATTCAAAAGGAGGAGAATATGTTTACGATCATCCATTCTTATGGGGATCAAAACGTACAGGGCCAGATTTGCATAGAGAAGGAGCCCACGGAAAACCATTTAATGGTGGTAGAACCGATGATTGGCATTTCAATCACATGTTCGATCCGCAAAGTATTTCTCCAGGTTCATTAATGCCAAGATACCAATGGTTAATTAAAGATAAATTAGACAATTCTACTATTGAAGCTAAAATGAAAGGTTTAGCTGTCTTAGGTGTGCCTTACGATAAAGAAGCTATTGCAAATGCTCAAAAAAGTATTGCCGAGCAATCTACAAAAATCGAGAAAAGTTTAATGACCAATGCCGAAATCAAAAAGTTTTTTGAAAAAGAAACGGCTGTTCCATTAAAAGATAGAGAAATAGTAGCTTTAATAGCCTACTTACAACGATTGGGTACGGATACCGAAGTTAAAAAATAATTAAAATATACATCATGCTGAAATTTGTAAAACACGAATTGGAAACCATAGACGGAGTTTCGGTCTATCCAATAATTTCAATGGGAATTTTTATCACAGCGTTTGTGCTCTTCACTATTTGGGCTTTTACCTATAGCAAAGAAACTATAAACGAGATAAGCAACCTTCCTTTAAATGATGAAAAATAAAATTTTAAAATAAGAAATAATGAAAAAATTAATTCCTTCATATGTAAGAGTTCCGCTAATATTTGCCATAGTATTTGCAGCTCTGGAATATTTTATCGACTCAGGAGATCAGCCAGCTTTTATCAAATACCCAATGGTATTGGCATTTTTAGGAGTATTTTTATTCTTCTTGGTAGCCTTAGAAATAGTCATGGGAGCTGTAGATAAAGTAACCTATCATTTACTATCAGACGAGCAGAAAAAACAACTCGATGAAGCACAATCATTACCATTTACAGAAAGCGCATTTTATAAAAATATTGCAGCCAAACTTACACGTTCTAAAGACGTAGAAAGCGAAAAAGACATTATGCTACATCACGATTACGATGGTATAAAAGAGTTAGATAACGTATTGCCACCTTGGTGGGTACATCTTTTCTATACCACTGTAGTATTTGCTTTTGTCTATATAATTCGATTCCATTTTATGGGAGCCGATAATCAAGCACAAGAATTTACACACGAAGTAGAACTGGCAAAATTAGAACAAGCAAACAATCCTGTAAAAGAAGAAACAATTACCGCAGACCAAGTAACATTATTAACAGATACCGAAAGTTTGTCTAAAGGTAAAACCATATTTGCAAATACCTGTGCAGCTTGCCACCGTGCCGATGGTGGTGGTACAGTAGGGCCAAACCTTACAGATGAGTTCTGGATAAATGGCGGAGGTATCAAAAATGTATTTACACTAATTTCAGAAGGTAGTAAAAACAACCCAACCATGGTAGCTTGGAAAAGCACTCTCAAACCAAAAGAAATCCAGAGTGTAGCCAGTTATGTGCTAAGTTTACAAGGAACCAAACCAGCCGGAGCTAAACCAGCCGAAGGTGATAAATGGGTAGAACAAAGTACTCCAAAAGCAGATGCCACAGCCGCAGAAAAACCTGCAGATACAACACAAACCGCTGCACCTACAGATACAGCAACAAAATAAACAGTAATAGCTAAAATCCTGCAAGAAACAATTTTTTTTGCAGGATTTTAAACTAAATAAATTCTATATCTATGTCGTTAGAAAATAATGAAGAAAGCTTTAGAGATAGTATAAGCACCATAAACAAAGACGGAAAAAGAGTTTGGATAAACCCTAAAATTCCGAAAGGAAAGTTCTATGACAAACGTAAAATAGTAAGTTACATATTACTCTTTTTTCTAATCGTTTCGCCTTTTGTAAAAATAAACGGTAATCAATTCTTGATGTTCAATGTACTCGAACGCAGATTCAGTATTTTTGGAGTTCCGTTTTGGCCACAAGATTTTCACATATTTGTGATAATCATGATTATAGGAGTTGTCTCATTGGCACTTTTTACAGTGGCATTTGGTAGAATATTTTGCGGTTGGTTATGTCCGCAAACTATTTTTATGGAAATGCTTTTCAGACGTATAGAATTTTGGATAGATGGCGATAGAGGCGCACAAATACGTCTCGAAAAACAAGAATGGAATTCCGAAAAAATCAGAAAACGCCTCACAAAATGGTTTCTTTTTTTCATTATTTCATTTATCATAGCCAATGTGTTTTTGGCGTATTTAATAGGAAGCGACAAACTATTTTTGTATGTTTCTGAAGGAATTTCAAAAAACACAAGCACGTTCATTGCTTTATTAATTTTCACAGCAGTTTTCTACTTTGTATTTGCATGGTTTAGAGAACAAGTTTGTATCATAGCCTGTCCTTATGGTAGATTACAAGGCGTTTTATTAGACCGAAAATCAATCATTGTTGCCTACGATCATGTACGAGGCGAAGGAGAAAGCGGCAGAGCCAAATTCCGAAAAGGAGAAGACAGAGAAGCACTTGGCAAAGGCGATTGTATCGATTGCAAACAATGTGTTAATGTATGCCCAACAGGAATTGATATTCGTCACGGAACGCAGTTAGAATGTGTAAACTGTACCGCTTGTATCGACGAATGCGATAGCATGATGCAAAGCGTAGGCTTGCCGTTAGGACTTATTCGATATGCCAGCGAAGACGAAATTGTAAAGAAAGAAAAGTTTGTTTTTACAACCCGTATGAAAGGTTATGTAGCAGTACTAACCATTTTGTTCGGAGTTTTTATAGGAATGTTATTTCTCCGTACCGATATAGAAGCTACGATATTACACGCACCAGGACAACTTTTTATTCGCGAAGGCGACAAAATTGCCAATTTGTATAATTATAAAATTATCAATAAAACCGAAAAAGACTTTAATAATATTACCTTCAAATTGATAGAACCTGCCAACGGAGAAATAAAGGTAGTTGGTAATGTTGTAAAGGTGAAAAAAGACGCATTATCACAAGGTACATTATTTGTAAGAATAAAGGCGACTGAGGTAAAAGATGAAAAATTGCCATTAAAAATTGGTATTTATAATGACAATAAGTTAATAGATACCGAAACTACTAATTTTACAGGACCAAGAAGTTTTAACTAAATAGATAAAAATATGAAATTAAATTGGGGAAAAAGTATTGTGCTGGCATTCATATTGTTTATGAGTTTTATCTTGTATTTTGTTCTAAAAGTACAATCCAATTCTAAGTATGATAACGAATTGGTAACACAAGATTATTACAAAAAAGAATCTTTGGCGCAGTCCGACATTGATAAACAAAATAATGCCAATGCGCTAAAAAATAAAGTAACCATCAATAATACCGAAGCAGGAATTACAGTAACATTTCCTGCCGAATTTGATTATAAAGAAATAAAAGGAAAAGTATCCCTATACAGACCGTCAAGTCAAAAACTCGATTTCGAAGTTCCCATTTCGTTATCAAGCCCACATTTGCTCATACCTAAAAGTGTTTTGGCTGGCGGTCGTTGGGATATTTCTATAGATTGGAACTACAAAAATAGTTCTTATTTAAATAAAGAAACCATATTGTTGTAAAAAAATGTTGTACTCGGCACTCATATTTGGGCTTGTAAGTAGTTTGCACTGCATTGGTATGTGCGGCCCTATAGCCATGATGTTGCCTGTAAATCATAAAAATCCAGCAATAAAAACCATTCAAATATTCATTTACCAATCAGGCAGAATCACAGCCTATGCCATTTTAGGATTGATAATTGGAACACTTGGCAAGCAACTATCCTTAGCAGGATTTCAACAAAGCTTATCAATAGCCATAGGAATATTTATGATTGTATTAGCAATTATACCCGAAAAAGTATTTGCCAAATACAATTTTTCGAGACCAATATTTAGAATTATTTCTAAAGTAAAACAAACATTGGGCAAACAACTCAAAAAGAAATCGCCCGATGCACTTTTTACTATTGGTTTACTCAACGGATTTTTGCCTTGCGGAATGGTGTATGCAGCTTTATTTGGAGCTATGGGAATGCAAAGCACCACTTGGGGCGTAGTTTATATGATGCTCTACGGCATAGGAACCATACCACTTATGAGTGCTGTTGTTTATTTTTCATCAATGCTCAGTAATCCAATCAGACTAAGAGTACAAAAACTAATACCATTTGTCGTAATTATTATAGGAAGTTTATTTATTTTACGAGGATTTGGATTAGATATTGCGTATATTTCACCAGGAAAACTCGATTTGTATGTTCAAACCAGTGCAAATTGTCATTAACACAAATATTAAAATTATAAAGTATGGAAAGACACGATTTAATTAAAGAATTCCCAGAGTTTGAAGAAAAAATAACCGATTTAAAATTGCACGATGCGCATTTCAGAAAATTATTTGATGCGTATGACGAAACCGTACACAAAGTATATAACATCAACAACGGAATAGAAAATGTAATTGATGAATATGCTCACGAAGTAAAAGCTCGTTTGCTACAGCTCAAAGACGAGATTTACAATTATCTGTCTAATAATTAATTTTTTTAGGCATTTTTAGTTTTTAGTTTTTGAAAACAACCCTTTTTTGGGTTGTTTTTTTTTTGAATAATACAATTAAAAAGTTTTGTAAATTAGTACAGAAAATAAAAGGAATTTAAAACAAGTAAATTATACACTTTTGAAATATTAATACCAAAAATGATAAAATTCCTAACTTTTATATTTTTAATGTTTTCAATGATAATTTCTTTTGGTCAATCAATAGACCAATCTTTTTCTAAAGAAGAAATGAAAAAAGATTTAGAAATATTTAAGGAAATTAGAATTAAAGCCAATTCGGGACTTTATAAATATCGAACAGAAAAACAGATAGATAGTATATATAATTGGGCTGAATATCAAATAGGAAAGTCTTGTACTTATATTGATTTTTACAACATTATTTGCCAATTAACAGATTTTGAAGGCAGTTTACACAATAATACATTTTTTCCAAAAAAGTTAAAAGAAAATTTAATAAATGAATCAAATGGTTATTTTCCATACCCAATAAAATGTATTGATAAGAAATGGAGAATTAATTTTGATGTAGGAGAAATTCCTTTGGGTGCAGAAATAATTTCGATAAATGATATTCCTATCTCAGAAATTGTTAAAAATCTATACAAATATTTTACAACAGATGGAGATAATATTACCGGAAAACAAATAGGAATAAATACTCATTTCAGTAAATATTTCCGATTGCAGTATGGGTTAATAAATGATTTTAAAATAGGTTTCAAGCAAATTAATTCTGATAAAGAAGAAAATGTAACAGTTAAAAGCATTAGTTATTTACAATATTACAACAATTTTAGAAAAAGACATTCTAAGCCTTTTGACCAAATCTATTATGCTGACCTACAAGAAAATCAAAAATATATATTTAAAAAAATAGACTCATTAACTGCAGTTTTAACAATTTATACATTTGATTTAGGAAATGAAAAAACACTTGAGCATAAAAATTACATTACCTTTCTTGAAAATATTTTTTCTACTTTAGAGAATGAAAATTTTAAAAATTTAATTGTTGATGTCAGACAAAATGGTGGAGGAACAGATCCTAACGATATTGTGACGTATTCATATTTGACACAAAGAAACTTTCAAGAAAACAAACAAGCTTGGATTAGTTTCAAAAAAATTCCATTCTTAAAATACTATGATACAACTATTCCTATATTTTTAAGACCATTTGTTGTTAGAAAATATAATCGAGAGTTTCAAGAAATTTTTCCCTTCCAAAATAATATTGGGTATTATCAAGATGAAAACAGTGATGACCATAAAATAAGAATACCTAATATGAAAGCTTTTAAGGGAAATATTTATCTTTTAATAAGTCCTGCTGTAGCTTCGGCTGGAAGCTTATTTGCTGCTATGGTTGCAGGTAATGAAAATACTATTGTTATGGGAGAAGAAACAATGGGTGGTTATTTTGGACATAACGGGCATATTCCTATAGAATATAAATTACCAAATTCTAAAATTAGTTTCTCATTTTCTGTTGTTAATTTAGAACAAGATGTGCCAAATAAATCAACCCAAAAATTTAATCGAGGCATTATTCCTGATTATGAAGTTTCGCAGAGTTTCGCTGATTTTATAAGAAATGAAGATACATTAATGAATTATGTCTTAGAATTTATTAAGCGAAAAAAAACCGCCTCATCATCGAAGCGGTTTTTCATACGTAACCAACTAAAAACTAAAACTATTATCTTGTATCAATTTATCGGCAATACAGTTTCTTAGCGCAACCACATTCGGTAAATTGTTATACTTAGTAAATCTACGCAAGCCAACAAGCATCATACGTTGCTCATCGCCTTCGGCAAAAGAGGCAATACCTTCTTTACCCTTGGTATACACTATATCTACAGCTTTATACAAATACAATTGCGCCATCGCAATTTGTTCTTTGCAAGCCGCCTCGCCTTTATTCTTTGCCATTTTTTCGGTACGCAATAACGTACTTTCGGCCATATATATTTCAATCAAAATATCGGCTGCCGCTGTCAATAACTGCTGATGATTATCCAAATCAGGGCCAAACTTTTGTACGGCAGCACCTGCCACCATCAAAAATGCCTTTTTAAGTTTCCCTACAATCTCTTTCTCCTCAGCAAAAAGCTCCGAATAATCGGGTATTTCAAAATCCGGAATCCCCATCAACTCCTCCTGTACTTTCATAGCAGGTCCCAATAAATCAACATGACCCTTCATCGCTTTCTTAATCAGCATTCCTACCGATAACATCCGATTAATTTCATTCGTACCCTCGTAAATTCTCGCAATACGAGCATCACGCCAAGCGCTTTCCATAGGCGTATCTTCAGAAAAGCCCATACCTCCCAATATTTGAATTCCCTCATCAGAACAATTTTGGGCATCTTCCGAAACAGCCACTTTCAGTATCGAACATTCAATAGCAAATTCTTCAACTCCCTTAAGCTCCGCTTCTTGATGCGTGGCACCTTCTTGTTCTCTGAGCTTAATACGTGTCTCAATGTCTTTCGCCGCACGATAAGTTGCACTTTCGCCAGCGTAAGCTGAGGTTGCCATTTCGGCTAATTTATACTTGATAGCACCAAAACTTGAAATTGGTACATTAAATTGTATTCTCTCATTGGCATACACTATCGCATTGCTAGTAATACGACGTTGCGCGTCTAAACAAGCTGCCGCCAATTTGATACGACCTACATTCAAGGCATTCATCGCAATCTTAAATCCTTCACCACGGCTACCCAACATATTTTCTACAGGCACTTGTGTGTCATTAAAAAACACTTGTCGGGTAGATGAAGCACGAATCCCTAATTTATGTTCTTCTTCCCCTAATGAAATACCATTCGAAGGATTATTCTCTACAATAAATCCGGTAATGTTTTTATCATCTTCGATACGAGCAAAAACAATAAATACAGAACAAAAACCAGCGTTGGAAATCCACATCTTTTGTCCGGTAATCTTATAATATTTCCCATCATCAGACAAAACAGCTTTGGTTTTCCCCGAATTAGCATCACTACCAGCCCCCGGTTCTGTAAGACAATAAGCCCCAAACCATTCACCCGAAGCCAATTTTGGTACATACTTTAACTTTTGTTCTTCAGTGCCATACAGCGTTATAGGCATTGTTCCAATACCGGTATGAGCCCCAAACGCCGTAGAAAAAGATCCTGTTGGCCCCGAAATATAATCGCAAACCAAACAAGTATCTACAAATCCCATTTCCATACCGCCATAAGCAGCAGGAACAGCAACGCTCAAAAAGCCTAAATCGCCTGCTTTGCGCATACATTCTTCGGTAAACGCATAGTCTTTGTTTTCAAACCGATTTTTATGAGGCCAAATTTCTTTATCTACAAATTCCTTCACAGAATCACGCATCATAATTTGTTCCTCAGAAAAATCTTCTGGAGTAAATATGCTTTCGCACTTGGTTTCTTTTACGAGGAATTGTCCTCCACGAGTTATGTCTTCCATTTTTTTTATTTTATTTAAAAAGAAAAAAGAGATAAGAAACAAGATTATACTTCTAGTTTATTGATAAAACCAGTCATCATTTTTTGAAATTCAATAATCTTAGTTTCAATTTCTATTGTCTTTTCATTGGTTATATATTTATTTTGATAAGCTATTAATAGTTGTGTTTGTAATTCAAATGATGATTCTAAACTGATATTTAAATAATGTTTAAAATGAATATCTCCTCTGTTAGATCCCTCAGCAATATTCGAAGGCATCGATACAGCAGCTCTATTCATTTGACTTGATAAACCATAAACTTCATTTTTTGGAAAATTTAAGCAAAGTGTATAAATATCAGAAGCAATTTCCATTGATAAAATCCAAACTTTTAAATTCTTGAAATTATGCCTCATCATTATTAGTTAATTTCTAGCTTCTTGCATCTTGTATCTTGTTTCTTGCATCTTGTTTCTTGCATCTTGTTTCTTGCATCTTGTTTCTTGCATCTTGTTTCTTGCTTCTATTTTCTAAAGCAGCTCATAAACCCCTGCTGCGCCTTGTCCTGTTCCAACGCACATAGTTACGATACCGTATTTACTATTGCGACGTTTCATTTCGTCAAATAATTGAACAGAAAGTTTGGCTCCTGTACAACCCAGCGGATGCCCTAAAGCAATAGCACCTCCGTTTACATTAATGATTTCAGGGTTGAGGTTTAATTCTTTTATAACAGCCAACGATTGCGATGCAAAAGCTTCGTTTAGTTCAAACAAATCAATATCTTTGAGTTGTAAGCCAGCTTGTTCCAAAGCTTTCGGAATAGCTTTTACCGGACCAATTCCCATAATGCGAGGTTCTACACCCGCTGCGGCATAACTTGCCAAACGTGCAATAGGAGCGAGGTTTAACTCTTTTACCATTTCTTCGCTCATTACCATTACAAAGGCTGCACCATCACTCATTTGCGATGAATTTCCTGCTGTAACCGAACCATCGGCTGCGAAGACTGGTTTTAATCTAGCCAATGCTTCGATTGTAGTATCGGCACGTGGTCCTTCGTCTTTAGAGACTGTGTAGGTTTTACTTTCTTTTTTCTCTTTATCATTGATAAAAGTTTGTTCGATAGCAAGCGGAACAATTTGATTATCAAACTTTCCTTCAATTTGTGCTTTTAAAGCTTTTTGATGCGAATTGAACGCAAACAAATCTTGTTCTTCGCGCGTAACATTGTATTTTTTGGCAACAGCTTCGGCAGTGAGTCCCATTCCCCAATAATAATCTTCGTGACCTTTGGCAACTACATCATAATCAGGAGTTGGCTTGTATCCGCCCATTGGAATAAAGCTCATACTTTCGGCACCACCGGCAATAATGCAATGCGCCATGCCACTTTGGATTTTTGCGACTGCCATGGCAATTGTTTCCAAGCCTGACGCACAATAACGATTTACGGTTACACCTGGAACATCAGTGATTTTTAATCCCATCAAAGAAATTAAGCGTCCCATATTAAGCCCTTGTTCGGCTTCTGGCATAGCGTTCCCAACAATGACATCGTCTATTCTCGATTTATCAAAATCGGGAAGTTGCTCCATCATGTATTGTATGGTTTCTGCTGCTAATTCGTCAGGACGTTTGAAACGAAATACGCCTTTTGGTGCTTTTCCTACGGCTGTTCGATAGCCTTTTACTATATATGCTGTTTTCATATTAGCCCCCTAGCCCCCGAAGGGGGAAATTCCTATTAGGGGTCAATAGGATTTTAAGTTATTTTTAGTTACCTCCCGTGTTCCCCCATTGGGGGTTAGGGGGCTTAATTACGTAATGGTTTTCCTTTGGTTAGCATGAATTGAATTCGTTCTAACGTTTTCTTTTCAGTACAAAGACTTAAGAAAGCTTCGCGTTCGATGTCTAATAAATACTGTTCGGAAACGAGAGTTGGTTCAGATAAATCGCCACCAGCCATAACATACGCTAATTTGTTGGCAATTTTGCGATCGTGTTCAGAAATGTATTGTCCTGCCACCATTTGGTCTGTACCTACAAGGAACATTCCTAACGCTTGTTTTCCTAAGACTTTTATATCTTTTCGTTGTACAGGTTGGGTATACCCTTGTTCTGCCATTTGAAGTGCTACTTGTTTTGCTGTTGCAATTTGTAAATCTTTATTTACCACAACAATATCTTTTCCTTTTTGTAATAATCCTAAGTCGAAGGCTTCGTAGGCAGATGTTGCTACTTTTGCCATACCAATCGTTAAGAAAAATTCTTGAAGTACATTCAGTTCGACATCATTTTTGCGGAATAAATCGGAAGCACGCACGGTCATTTCTTTAGAACCACCGCCGCCAGGAATAACACCCACACCAAATTCTACCAAACCGATATACGTTTCTGCAGCAGCGACAACTCTGTCGGCATGAAGCGAAAGTTCGCAACCGCCACCCAACGTCATTCCGTGTGGCGCAGCAATAACTGGAATTGCAGAATAACGACAACGCATCATGGTGTTTTGAAACATTCTGATTGCCATATTCAACTCGTCGTAATCTTGTTCTATCGCCATCATAAATATCATACCGATATTGGCACCAACAGAAAAGTTGGCTGCTTGATTTCCGATAACTAAACCAGCGTATTCCTTTTCGGCTAAATCTATCGCTTTGTTGATACCTGCTAAAACGCCACTTCCAATCGTATTCATCTTAGAATGGAATTCTAAATTCAAAATACCATCGCCTAAATGGAAAACCGAAGCTTCGTTATTACCCCAAACTTTTTTAGTAGTTCTAATATTATCAAGGATAATAAAACTTTCTTGACCTGGTTTTTTAACTTGTGATTTTGATTGAATGTCATAATAATGTGTCAATCCATCTTTAACGGTATAGAAAGATTGATTTCCAGAACTGAGCATTTCCAAAACCCAAGCTGCAGGTTCAAAACCTTCGGCTTTCATCATTTCAACACCGTTTTGTACGCCAACAGCATCCCAAATTTCAAAAGGTCCATTTTCCCAGCCGAAACCAGCTTCCATGGCATCGTCTATTTTATATAATTCATCTGATATTTCAGGAATTCTGTTTGAAACATACGCAAACATCGAAGCGAAATTTTTTCGATAAAATGCTCCGGCTTTATCAGTTCCTTTTATTAAAACTGGAAAACGATCGATTGGTTTTTCGATAGTTTTAGTAAGTTCTAATGTAGCAAAAGAAACTTTTTGCGACGGTTTGTATTCTAATGTATTGATATCCAAAGCCAGAATATCTTTGTCTACTTTTTTGTAAAATCCTTGTTTGGTTTTGCTACCCAACCAATTGTTTTCCATCATTTTTTTGATGAATTCTGGCAACGCAAATAAGTTATGCGCTTCATCGTTTGGACAACCTTGATACAATCCATTGGCAACATGCACCAACGTATCTAAACCAACAACATCAACTGTTCTGAAAGTAGCCGATTTGGGTCTACCAATTACTGGCCCTGTGAGTTTATCAACTTCTTCGATAGTGAGTCCCATTTCGTTTACTTGATGAAAAAGGCTCATAATTCCAAAAATCCCAATACGATTTCCTATAAATGCTGGAGTATCTTTGGCAATAACAGCCGTTTTTCCTAAGAATTTGCTGCTATAATTGAATAAGAAATCAATGACTTCTGTATCGGTTTTTGGACCAGGAATTATCTCGAAAAGCTTTAAATAGCGCGCCGGATTAAAGAAGTGTGTTCCGCAGAAATGCTTCTGGAAATCTTCGCTTCTGCCTTCATTCATAAAATGAATTGGAATACCTGAAGTATTGGAAGTAACCAATGTTCCTGGTTTTCTGTACTTATCTATTTGTTCAAAAACCAATTTTTTAATATCCAATCGCTCTACCACAACTTCAATTACCCAATCATAATCTTTTATTTTTGGCATATCATCGGTGGTATTACCCGTAGTAATTCGCGATGCAAATTTTTGACTGTAAATAGGCGAGGGGTTCGATTTTAAAGCATTGGCAAGATGTTCGTTTACGATACGATTTCGTACAGATTTACTTTCAAGCGTTAAGCCTTTTTTCTCTTCGTTTTCGGTAAGCGCATTGGGTATAATGTCTAAAAGTAACACTTCCAGCCCGATATTGGCAAAATGGCATGCAATACCAGAACCCATGATTCCTGAGCCTATCACTGCCACTTTTTTGATTATTCGTTTCATTTAGTTTGTGTTTAAAATATTTTTTTAGATGCTATCAATTCGTTTATAGTTTCGGCAACTTCAAAAAAAGTATTGAGTTGTTCGGTAGTAATATTTTGTTTAATGATGTCGTTGAATTTAATTACTGTATTTTTTGACAGTTCTCTTTTTTCTTTGCCAAGTTCCGTAAGATATACCAAAACACCTCTGCCATCATCGGGATTTTTCTTTTTGATGATTAATCCTTTTTCTTCTAATGTTTTTAGAGTTCGAGTAAAACTTGTGGCTTCCATTCCCATTTTGGCACTGATGCTGCTTGAGGGCGTTCCTATTTCTTTATCGATACTTAATAATGCAAAACCTATTGCCATTGAGCCGCCAAATTTGGCTCCTTCCTCGTTATACATTCGGGCGATGGCTTGCCAAGTGGTTCTTAAAATATGATCTATGGTTGCTTCTTTTACCATAATTATAAATTAGTATGGTACAAATATAACAAAAAATAGTATGCACGCATAATAAAAATGTTAAAATTTTATGCACGCATACTATTTTTTATTTATAATAGTTCAAAAAACAAAGAGCTACACTTGGTAGCTCAATGATTGGGAATTAAAAATAAACTTTAATTTTCGTTTTCTTCAACTTCTTGATGCACTATCACTTCATCGTTTTTAACTGTATAAGGTATATTTTGCAAAATGTATTCTAATGCTTCGATACGGGCTTTGGTTTTACGATTTGCTTTTATGATTTGCCATGGTGCATACGGTGTACTGGTTTTTTCAAACATTTTTTCTTTGAAGGCAGTGTATTCGTCCCAAAGATGCAATGCTTTTTGATCTACCGAAGAGTATTTCCATTTTTTAAGTGGACTATCTTGAATTTCTTGAAATCGAAATTCTTGCTCATCTTTACTGATAGAGAAATACAATTTTAATAATATAACCCCCGATTGTATAATCATTCGTTCTACATCATTTACTTGTTGCATAAAAACATCGTATTCTTCGGCTGTACAGAAACCGTTTACAGGTTCTACAACCGCTCTGTTATACCAACTACGGTCAAAGAAAACCAATTCGCCTTCTTTGGGTAATTGATTTATATATCGCTGAAAATACCATTGTCCAGATTCTATTTCGTTTGGCTTTGGCAAAGCCACAACTCGGTGTTCTCGTGGATTGAGATGTTCCACAATTCTGCGAATTGCACCACCTTTTCCGGCAGCATCACGTCCTTCAAAAATAATAACAACTTTCTTTTTGTTGTTTACAACCCAACTTTGAAGTTTTATTAATTCTTCTTGAAGTTTATCAAGTCGGTTTTCGTATTTTACAAAGCGAACTGCTTTTTCGATATCTAATTTTTCTTGACTAAGCAAAGCCATCAAACCATCTTTGCTGTTTAACCATTTTAATTCTTTTGCTGATAATTCTTTCATAACAAGTTTTATTGATCTATTTGGTTAATTAATCTAAAATAACGGTGAACAATGTTTGGATCTACCATAAGGCTGCATTTTGCCTGACTTTTTTCGTCATAATCAAATAATGATAGTACGTAGCGGATACTCTCTAATCGAGCTGTTTTTTTATCATCAGATTTTACAATAATCCAAGGACTAAAAGAGTGATGTGTACGTGTAAACATTTGATCTTTGTAATAACTAAAAGAATTCCAAAGTTCTTGTCCTTTTTCGTCTACAGGCGAATATTTCCATTTTTTGAGTTCGCTGTTTAATCGTCCGCCAAAACGCTTTAATTGTTCATCTTTTGAAACCGAAAACCAGAATTTTATAATAATAGTGCCACTTTCGTACAACATGTGTTCAAATTCGGGAACTTGTACCATAAATCGTTCGTATTGGTCTTGCGTACAAAAACCCATAACAGGTTCTACCACAGCGCGGTTGTACCAACTACGATCAAAGAATACAATTTCGCCAGCATTTGGTAATTCTTTTATATATCGATTAAAATACCATTGATGTTTCTCGATTTCTGTTGGTTTGTTGAGCGCTACAATACGCATGGCTCTTGGGTTGAGGTGTTCTGCAAAACGGCGCACGGTGCCACCTTTTCCTGAAGCGTCGCGACCTTCAAAAATAATAGCAACTTTCTTCTTGTTTTCGATAACCCATTTTTGAAGATTTACCAATTCGGCTTGTAGTAAGCGCAATTCTTCTTCGTAAATAAAACTGTCATAAACTTTTTCAAACAACGGATTTTCAGACTTATTCTCTTTTAAATAATGTAATAAATCTTTACCAGTTTCAATGTTTTCCAATACTTGTGGTGTAATCATTTGCATTGCATTTTTAAGATTAAAATGCAAAAGTAAAGCGTGTCATTTGCAAAAAAAATGACCAATGTTTGGTGTTTTTAAAAAATAATTTAGTATATTTTCGGAGTATTACAGAGCCAGCAAAAACTGCAAAGTATCTACATCATCGGCATAATCCCAAAGATTGGGTTTTTGTGTTTTTCCAAATGCGATACTTTTTGCAATTAAATCATTAGAAACAATACATTGAATTTGATTTTTGTCTGCTTCCAACTTTGATTTTACAATTTCTAAATCGTCATAATATTCATAAAAAATAGATGAAATAGGCGAGGCGTAACTCGAATCTTCTTTAAGTGTTACAAATCCATTATCCAAAAGTTTGTACAAGCTCATCAAAAATACGGCTTTGTTGTAGTCGTAGTTGTTGGCGTATTTTTCATACTGTATAATGTCTTTATACTTGAAAATAGCATTGAAAAATTTATCGAAATCATAATCTTTAGGAACAAAAAGTTTGGAAACATTGCGACAACCCAATCCAAAATATCTAAAAATATCTTCGCCTAAATCTTCTAAATTTTCTTTTGTTTCTTTTCCGTTAAGAATGGCAACAGAATTTCTGTTTTTGCGAATAATATTGGGTTTGTTTCCAAAATAATATTCAAAATAACGCGCTGTATTGTTGCTTCCGGTGGCAATTACGGCATCAAAATTTTCCAATTTTCCATCGATGATTGTTATTCTTTCTGCAAAACGATTGTCTAAAGCAATCAAATAATCAATCATAAATTTAATAAGCTGTTGATCGTTTGAAGAACGTTTTACCAAAGCATGATGCCCAGAAATAAGCACACAAACCAAATCGTGAAAACCAACCATCGGAATATTTCCGGCTAATATCAATCCAACTTTTTTTGTGTTTTGTTTAGTATCAAAAGTATAAGCAGCAAGCCATTTTGTTAAATTTTCATCGGTTAATGCTTCTGCCCAACTTGTTAGTGCAAACAAGATATTGTCTTTAGTAAACCAGCCATTGTACGATTGCGACATTTCAAGTAACTGAAGCATAGTATCATAAAACAAGTCGTTGTTTTTTACAGTTTCTTTCTTTTCAATACCTTGTGATTGAAATTGGCTTAAAAATTCTCCAAGCGCTATAAAACTGGTTTTAATTTCATTTTGTAACATTAGTAACTTGTTTATGTTGGGTTTTGATTGTATTTTTGCGCAAAAATACGGATTTAGTTGCTGGTTTTAAATGCTAACTTCTAATTTCTAAAATCAAAAAATAATTATGGCAATTATAATAACAGATGAATGTATAAACTGCGGTGCTTGCGAGCCCGAGTGTCCAAATACAGCAATATATGAAGGTGCCGATGATTGGCGCTACAGCGATGGTACCAAATTAAAAGGAAAAATTGTTTTACCAGACGGTACCGAAGTAGATGCCGATGCGCCACAACGCCCAGTTTCAGACGATATTTATTACATCATTCCAGGTAAATGTACCGAGTGCAAAGGGTTTCACGAAGAGCCACAATGTGCCGCTGTTTGTCCTGTAGATTGTTGTATTCCAGACGATAACCATGTAGAAAGCGAAGAAGTCTTACTCAACAGACAAGCATTTTTACATAATGAATAACACCAAATCCCGAAAGGGATTTTTTAATATAAATAAAGTTTAAAATACAGTATATTTGCAAACTTTTTAACTGAAAAACCGATAACTGAAAATATGAAAGCAGGAATTGTAGGATTACCAAATGTTGGAAAATCAACCTTATTTAATTGTTTGTCTAATGCCAAAGCGCAAAGTGCTAACTTTCCGTTTTGTACCATCGAACCCAATATTGGTGTGGTAAATGTACCCGACCCAAGAATTGCCCGTTTGGAAGAATTGGTAAAACCCGAGCGTGTGCAAATGGCAACGGTAGATATTGTAGATATTGCCGGATTGGTAAAAGGTGCAAGTAAGGGAGAAGGTTTAGGAAATCAGTTTTTAGGGAATATTCGCGAGTGTAATGCTATTATTCACGTTTTGCGTTGTTTCGATAATGATAATATTGTGCATGTTGATGGAAATGTAAATCCTATTCGCGACAAAGAAACTATTGATATCGAGTTGCAACTTAAAGATTTAGAAACAGTTGAAAAACGTTTAGACAAAGTGAGTCGTATGGCCAAAGCAGGAAACAAAGAAGCTTTGGTAGAACAAGCACTTCTAAATAAAATAAAAGACGCATTGTTACAGGCAAAATCGGCTCGAACCATCGTTCCACAAACGCCCGATGAAGAAGTTTTGATGGAAGATTTTCAATTAATTACTAATAAACCAGTACTTTATGTTTGTAATGTAGATGAAGCATCGGCAGTTACAGGAAACAAATATGTAGAGCAAGTTAAAGAATTAGTAAAAGACGAACAAGCAGAAGTTATCGTATTATCGGTAGGAGCAGAAGCCGATATCAACGAGCTGGAAAGCTACGAAGAACGTCAAATGTTTTTACAAGATTTAGGTTTAACTGAGCCAGGTTCGGCAGTTTTAATTCGTGCGGCATACAAATTATTAAAGTTACAAACTTATTTTACAGCTGGTGTAAAAGAAGTTCGTGCATGGACAATTCATGAAGGCGATACAGCTCCAAAAGCAGCAGGTGTTATCCATACCGATTTCGAAAAAGGTTTTATCCGTGCAGAAGTTATTGCTTTTGAAGATTTTTCGAATTTTGGTTCAGAAGCCAAAGTTAAAGAAGCAGGAAAACTTCGAGTAGAAGGAAAAGAATACATTGTAAAAGATGGCGATGTAATGCATTTCCGTTTTAATGTATAGTCATTGATAGACCAATAGAATTTAGAAATCTGCAAAAGAAATTTTGCAGATTTTTTTTTGGCATAACTTTTGAATTTGTTAAAAAAATCTTAAAAACGAATACCATGAAACAACTTATTGCCCTTTGTGTTTTTTTAATGTTGGTTTCATGTAAAAACCAATCAAATCCTGCAAACTCATATATTTTTTTCGATTCGGCACAACCCCAAGATGTAGCTTCTATTGCTGAATTTTCAAAAAAATTTATTGGAATTTACACACTCGATGCAACGACTAATATGGAAATTCAATCAAAATATATTATCCAAAATGATGCTGAAGTATTTAACGTTGCAAAAAATGAAATAGATTCTATTCAGGAAATTGGTTTTAGAAATAATGTAGTATTTGATAAAAACACATTGAAACCTTATAAAACAACAATAAAAAATGATACTATTTATTGGGAAGTAGCAAAAAGAGATACTGTATTTTCGTTTCGACCCAATCAAATAGCCAAGGTTTTTAAAAACAATATTTTTTTAAATACAGAAATCAATGGAAAATATCAGGTAGATTTTATCGATTTTGGTACTTTAGGAACCAAATATGTTTGGCTTGGCACCAAAGAAGATTTCAAACGATTAAAATCAATTATGACATCAAAAGTGGATTATATAATCGAAAACCAAGATACCCTTTCGGTTTTGTTGCATAGTGATAAAAAGGAATGGAAAAAGTTTATAAAACAAGAAGCTTTTGACTTTGAAACGCTATATCATTTTTAAAATTATACAATATGAAATTCATAAAAAAGATTTTAAAGTATCTACTAATTTTAATTTTTGTATTAGTTGGATATTTATTTATTGTTACTGTAATATCATATATACCAGTAAATTCGAACCCAAAAGCTGTTGATAAAAACACTAAAATTCCTGTTTATATTCTCACGAATGGTGTACATACTGATATCGTAGTTCCAATTAAAAATGAATATTACGATTGGTCAAAAAAAGTGTCTATTTCTGACACCAAAGCCAAAGATTCGTTGATGAATTTTGTAGCATTTGGTTGGGGCGACAAGGGTTTTTATTTAGATACCCCAACATGGGCAGACTTAAAGGCAAGTACCGCGCTTAAAGCCGTTTCCGGATTTAATACCACGGCAATGCATGTTACTTTTTATAAAGATTTAAAAGAAAATAAAAGTTGTGTAAAATTCTTTATCAATCCAGAAGATTACATAAAATTAACAACTTATATCGAAGCATCATTTCAACAAAAAGATAATCATTTTATCAAAATTGAAACCGATGCAGTTTATGGTAACAACGATGTTTTTTACGATGCCTTTGGTCATTATTCTTTGTTTTACACTTGTAATTCTTGGGCAAATCAAGCCTTAAAAGCGGCTAATCAAAAAGCTGCCTTATGGACAATTACCGATACAGGAATTTTTAGACAATACCAATAGTCTAAAGTCTAAAGTCTAAAGTCTAAAGTCAAAAAGTCTAACGATTATTTAGAATCGTCTAAAAATCTTAAAAATAATTTTGTCAAAAACATTCTTAATAACTTCCTGAATTGTATTGAAACCGTAGTGTAAAAAGCCGTAAATTTATGCGTTAAAAAAGCTAACAATGGCAGAACTTACGCAGTATAACGAAGACAACATACGCTCACTCGATTGGAAAGAACATATCCGAATGCGTCCGGGTATGTATATTGGTAAACTTGGCGATGGCTCTTCGCCCGATGACGGTATTTATATCCTTCTTAAAGAGGTGATAGACAACTGTATCGATGAATTTGTAATGGGTGCTGGTAAAATTATTGAAGTTACAATCAAAGAAAAATTAGTTACGGTTCGCGATTACGGTCGAGGAATTCCGTTGGGAAAGGTCGTTGATGTAGTTTCTAAAATGAATACCGGTGGTAAGTACGATAGCAAGGCTTTTAAAAAATCAGTAGGGTTGAATGGAGTTGGTACCAAAGCCGTTAATGCGCTTTCTAATTATTTTCGAGTGGAATCGGTTCGAGATAATCAACAAAAAGCTGCCGAGTTTAGCGAAGGAAATCTCACAATCGAAGAAGAAATTGTTGAATCTACCAAACGAAAAGGAACCAAAGTTTCGTTCGTGGCAGATGATACCATTTTTAAAAATTATAAATACCGAACCGAGTATGTGGTTCGTATGCTTAAGAATTACTGCTATCTCAATACAGGATTAACCATTTATTTTAATGGCGAAAAATATTCATCTGATAATGGTTTAAAAGATTTATTAGAAGAAACCATTACTGAAGAAGACATGCAATATCCAATTATTCATTTGCGTGGCGATGATATCGAATTGGCACTTACGCATAGTAAATCACAATATTCAGAAGAATACCATTCTTTTGTAAACGGGCAAAACACTACACAAGGCGGAACACATTTGAATGCTTTTCGCGAAGCGGTAGTAAAAACCATTCGGGAATTTTATAACAAAGGTTTTGAGGCTTCCGATGTTCGAAAATCAATCGTTGCGGCAGTTTCCATCAAAGTAGAAGAACCCGTTTTTGAATCGCAAACCAAAACCAAATTAGGTTCTACCGACATTGGACCCAACGGACCCACAGTTCGTACATTTATCAATGATTTTGTATCTACAAAACTGGATAACTTTTTACATAAAAATCCAGAAACTGCCGACGCTTTACTCAAAAAAATATTGCAAGCAGAACGCGAACGTAAAGAACTTTCGGGTATTCGAAAATTAGCTCGAGAGCGCGCCAAAAAAGCAAGTTTACATAATAAAAAATTGCGTGATTGTCGTATTCATCTTCCTGATAGCAAAAACGAACGTTGTCTTGAGAGCACCCTTTTTATTACCGAGGGAGATTCGGCTTCGGGTTCTATTACCAAAAGCCGTGATGTAAATACACAAGCGGTTTTTAGTTTGCGAGGAAAACCATTGAACTCCTACGGAATGAGTAAAAAAATTGTGTATGAAAACGAAGAATTCAATCTACTGCAAGCTGCTTTGGATATTGAAGAAGATTACGAAAATCTACGTTATAACAATATTGTAATTGCTACCGATGCCGATGTAGATGGTATGCACATCCGGTTGTTATTGATAACTTTTTTTCTGCAATTTTTCCCAGAATTAATTAAAGAAGGACATTTATTTATTTTGCAAACACCGTTGTTTCGTGTACGAAATAAAAAAGAAACCATTTATTGCTACACCGATGAAGAACGCAAAAATGCCATCGAAAAACTAAAACCAAAACCAGAAATTACTCGATTTAAAGGATTAGGAGAAATTTCGCCCGATGAGTTCAAACACTTTATTGGCGAGAGTATCCGCCTCGATCCGGTGATGCTCGATAAAGCCACGACTATAGAAACATTACTCGAATTTTATATGGGTAAAAACACACCCGACAGACAAGAATTTATCATCAATAATCTAAAGGTTGAATTAGATACAGTAGAAGAATTGGTAAATTAATTTATTTGAAAATTCAAAACTTAGAGTAACATTGTGATACCAAGAACATGAAAGACGAAGAAGAAAATATAAACGAAGAAAACGATAACATTCAAAACGAAAATTCAGCTGAAGAATCTTCAGAAGAAAAACAATTTGAAGGCGGTCATTTCTACGAAAACGACGAAAACCCCGAAGACACCATAACCAAAGTAACCGGTATGTACAAAGACTGGTTTTTAGATTATGCGTCTTATGTAATTTTGGAGCGTGCCGTCCCAGCTATCGAAGACGGATTCAAACCAGTGCAACGTCGTATTATGCACTCCATGAAAGAGTTAGACGATGGGCGCTACAACAAAGTAGCGAATATCGTGGGGCACACCATGCAATACCACCCACATGGTGATGCCAGTATTGGTGATGCCATGGTGCAAATAGGGCAAAAAGAATTGCTCATCGATATGCAAGGAAACTGGGGAAATATCCTTACTGGCGATGGTGCTGCAGCTTCCAGATATATTGAAGCTCGTATCTCAAAACTCGGTCACGAAATTCTATTTTCTCCAAAAATTACCGATTGGCAACTGTCATACGATGGTCGTAAAAACGAACCTATAAACCTACCGGTGAAGTTTCCGCTCTTGTTAGCACAAGGCGCAGAAGGTATTGCCGTAGGTTTGTCTACCAAGGTTTTACCACATAATTTCAACGAATTAATAGACAATTCGATAAAGATTTTAAAAGGAAAACCCTTTACACTTTATCCCGATTTTCCAACGGCAGGTATTGCCGATGTGTCTAATTATAACGACGGTTTGCGTGGCGGACGTGTGCGTGTGCGTGCCAAAATTTCGCAGTTAGATAAGCAAACATTGGTTATTACACAAATTCCTTTTTCTACCAATACATCAACCTTGATTGATAGTATTCTGAAAGCCAATGAAAAAGGGAAAATCAAAATCAAAAAAATTGAAGACAACACCGCTGCCGAAGTTGAAATTCTAATTCATTTATATCCAGGTGTTTCGCCCGATAAAACCATTGATGCCCTGTATGCTTTTACGGCTTGCGAAACTTCGATTGCGCCATTAGGCTGTGTTATTCAAGACAATAAGCCGTTGTTTATTGGCGTTTCGGAAATGCTTAAAATTTCTACTAATAGAACAGTAGATTTATTAAAAAAAGAACTCGAAATTCAGCTTGATGAACTCGAAAACAAATGGCACTTTTCTACTTTAGAAAAAATATTCATTCGAGAAGAAATGTATATCGACTTCAAATTATATGATAATAAAGAGTCGTTATTTGAATATTTGTATAAGCAATTTGAACCTTTTAGAAAAGATTTTATCCGAGATATACACGACGACGATTTGCAAAAACTAACGCAAATCCCGATGATTCGTATTACACGTTTCGACTCATTTAAAGCAGACGAAGGCATTGCCAAACTGGAAGCCGAAATGGAACAGGTAAAACACGATTTGGAGCACATCATCGATTTTGCCATCAATTTTTTTCAAAATCTAAAAGACAAATTCGGAAAAGGAAAAGAACGCCAAACCGAACTCCGCAGTTTTGATACCATCGAAGCAACCAAAGTGGTTCTTAGAAACACCAAACTCTATGTAAATAGAGAAGAAGGTTTCTTTGGAACAGGTTTAAAGAAAGATGAATATGTAGCCGATTGTTCTGATATTGATGATATTATTGTTTTCTTAAGAGATGGAAAAATGATGGTTTCTAAAGTTGATGAAAAGAAATTTGTTGGAAAAGACATCATTCACATAGCCGTTTTTGATAAGAACGACAAGCGTACCATTCACAACATGATTTATCGCGACGGAAAAAACGGGTCTACTTTTATTAAAAGATTTAATGTTTCGGGTGTAACGCGCGATAAATTTTACGATTTAACACAAGAAAAACCAGGAAGTCAAATACTATATTTTTCTACCAACCCCAATGGTGAAGCCGAAACCGTAACCATTTTATTGCGCCAAGTAGGTAGCGTTAAAAAACTTAAATGGGACGTAGATTTTGCCGAAGTTGCCATCAAAGGGCGCGCCAGCAGAGGAAACACCGTGACCAAATATCCAATCAAAAAAATTGAACTCAAAGAAAAAGGAATTTCAACGCTTCGTCCAAGAAAAATTTGGTTTGATGATACAGTACAACGCTTAAATGTAGATGGTCGGGGCGAGCTTTTGGGCGAGTTTAAACCAAACGACCGCTTGTTGATAATCAATCAAAGTGGAAAACTAAAAACCATAATTCCGGAACTTACTACGCATTTTGAAGACGATATGATTGTTTTGGAAAAATGGAATCCGAAAAAACCTGTTTCTTGTATTTATTACGATGGCGATAAAGACCGTTATTTTGTAAAACGCTTTTTGATAGAAAACGAAAACAAAGAAGAAATTTTTATTTCAGATCACGAAAAATCGCAATTAGAAATTGTTTCTACCGATTGGCGACCTGTTGCCGAAGTTATTTTTACCAAAGTAAAAGGCGTCCAAAAAGAAAATCAAATCATAGATTTAGAGCAATTTATTTCGGTAAAAGGTATCAAAGCTTTGGGTAACCAATTAACAACAGATAAACTAAAACAAGTGAATTTGTTAGACCCACTACCGTATGAAGAAATTTTGGATATCGAAGAAGAAGTTGCGAGTGTTGCAGAAAATGGAGAAACAGATGAGGAAGGCAAAAGCATTCAAGATTTTAATATCCAACTTGATGATGATGGACAAATTACGCTGAGTTTGGATTAAAAAAAAGTTAATAAAAACCCTGTTTGTTTGAATATAAAAGCAATTTTAAAAATTAATTTTCACAAATATGTCATTTCCTTCGGATATAGAAATAGCTCAAAACGCAAAGATTTTACCAATAAATGAAATTGCAAAAAAGTTAAATATTCCAGAAGTTGATTTGGAATTTTATGGAAAATATAAAGCAAAACTTCCATTATCATTACAAAAAAAAAATCAGAAAGGAAAACTTATTCTGGTATCTGCAATGTCGCCCACCAAATATGGTGAAGGAAAAACTACAATGTCTATTGGTCTTACAGATGGGTTAAATTATATCGGTGAAAAAGCAAAGCAACCGATGTGCTTGTTGCACAACTCAAATATACAAAACTTTGGAAATAAATTTGATTTTTTTAAATTTACTCATGCAAGGAAAAAAGACTTTTACACCCCAG
>Ga0209792_1000080_pt1 | contig 151744 bp, 133 predicted proteins | sample EBPBio142005_DNA_FD_185860 | JGI IMG/M metagenome (GOLD analysis project Ga0209792, IMG submission 185860) | Wastewater treatment Type I Accumulibacter community from EBPR Bioreactor in Madison, WI, USA - Reactor 1_6/14/2005_ DNA (SPAdes)... | ecosystem: Engineered > Bioreactor > EBPR >...
CCAGCTTCGCCGCCACCGCAGCCGTCAGATGAACCTCTACGATCCCGAAGCCCCTTGGAGAATACCTCCAGGCGAGCCCTTCTAGCCCTCTCGTCCCACGCTGACGCCGGAACCTCTTCTTCCGGCCTCAGCGTGGGATTTTGCCATCACCTCAACCTCGAATGGCTCGGGTTGAAGAGTTCCAGATATCGCGGGACGTAACAGCGAGTATTCGCGAACTGCTGATGGAAATGTTCGAGTTGACGCTGAGTACCGGCGTCATCGACGAAACGATCCGGGAAGCGGGCCGCGCCAGTCTGCCGCTGGAGGATGCTTTGGTGGCCGACATCGTGCAGGCAGCGCAACTGCATGTCGATGAGACCTCGTGGCCGGAGTCCGGCGTGCTGCTGTGGCTGTGGGCGCTGGTCACCACCCACACGACGCTGTTCCTGATCGGCCCGCGCAGCCGGGAAATGCTCGAGAACGCCCTGCAGGACGGCTTTCCGGGCATACTCATCAGCGATGGCTACGGCGTCTATCGCGCCTGGAAAAACCGCTTGCGCTGCTGGCCGCACCTGATGCGCAAACTGAGGGGCCTGGCCGAATCGAGCGATGCGCGAGTCTCCGGGGTTGGACAAGAGATGGAAAGCATCATGAAAACGCTGATGGCTGCCATCTACGCGGCGCGGATCGATCCGCCACCGGAAGAAGGACTCCCGGCCCGCTACGCGAAGGCAATTGAGCGACTACGGCACGTGTGCCAAGCGCATCGGATGGATGACCACTTGGTGCTGCGTAGCGTGGTGCGCGAATTCCTGTACGACTGGAACGTGATCCTGCGTCCAGTCGCCGAGCCCCACCTGCCGCTTTCCAACAACGCTGCGGAACAGGCGCTGCGGCACTGGGTGATTTCGCGCTACATTAGCCACGGCACACGCTCTGAAGAGGGGTCCCGTGCCTTCGGTTTCCTTGCCAGCCTCATCGAAACCTGCCGCCGTCGCGGCGCATCCGCCTGGCAGTACCTCGGCACCGTTATCGCCGCCGCTCGCAAAGGCTTGCAGCTCCCCACGATCCCCGCCATCCCGGCAACCGTGTAGGGGAGTGAGTGATTACAGCGCTACCGTGCGCCTGCCGCGCCCTTTGCACGCAAGTACACCGCCGTCGACGTGGCGTTGCTCGTGGAGATGGACCAGGCCCATGAAGACGTCTGCGGGCCGGCCATCGCGCACCTTCTGCAACGGGCCTACCGGGACTATGACGATCCTCGTTACGCGCGCCTGGCCAAGCTGTCCGTCTCGCACCTGTACAACCTGCGCAAGAGCGCCGGCTATCAGGCCCGGCGCAGGAGCTTCACCAAGACCCGCCCGGTGTGCAACGCGATCGGTGTTCGCAAAGCCCCCGGCCCGGAGGGACGCGCCGGCTTTGTACGCATCGATACCGTTCATCAGGGCGATCAGGATGGCGTCAAGGGCGTCTATCACATCACCTGCGTCGATGCCGTCAGGCAGTGGCAGGTCGAAGCCTGTATGCAAGGGATCAGCGAGGCGTATTTGTAGCCGGTGCTGGCTTTGATCATGGCCCAGTTTCCGTTCGTCATCGCCGGATTTCACTCCGACAACGGCCCCGAGTACATCAATCACCACGTCGCGAGCCTGCTCGAGAAGCTGCGCATCGAGCAGACCAAGTCACGCTCCCGGTACGAGCAGTGTGGTGCGAGATGTTCCTGTCCGACCACACCTGGTCGCGTCCGCGCCTGATTCTGGCGACCGAGACCGAGCTCTCGGCGCAACAGGTGGTGGAGATCTACGCCGAGCGCTGGGGGATCGAGCCCTTGTTTCACAACCTGAAGCGCTGGTGGGGAGTAGCCAATCTGTGGCAGCGGTCAAAGGCTGCCCTGGAACTGTGGATGCAGATTCGCTCCACGGCCTATGCCTTGATGCAATTGCTGGCTCTGCAGTTGTGGCAGTCCTTTCCGCTGATGGCCATCGCGCCCTGGCGAAAGGGCGCCATGATCACCGCGGGCCTTTTCGCCCAGTGGCTGCGGATTCAATTTATCGGACTTCCCGTGCGTGACGCCTGTGACCCGAAGTCCGGTCAATTCGTGATGCCTTTCCCCGGTCAGGATCAGCGTTTGCAGTGTTGAGGTGTCTGGCCCAGCGCCGATCGGCGCTGGGGAATGCCATCGTCGTGCCCATCGTCGATCGCCTCCGCGGAAATCCCGACCGGCGGGACCCGCGTGTGTCTCCGTCATGGCGCGCGCTTCAGCAGTCCCGGCAGTCCATATGCCATGGCAATCGGCCCGGTCGCATACGAAAAGTTGCCAAGAGGAAAAGCGGCCGGATGTTCCATGACGAATCGCGCGATCAGCCGGGCCACGCCACCGTCGAATTCATCCAGGATGACCCAGCCCGTTAGCCCCTCGTGAAGCCCACTGCCGATAATCTGGCCGCCGCCGGCCAGGTCCGCAGCCCAGTCACCCTGGTTCTTGCGGACGTTTAGCAGGAGCGTCTTCGCGAGCTTCGCCATGTCGTCCTTCGTGATCACATTGCCGACCTTATAGCTTTCATAAGCGAAGTGGACGTTGATCTGCGCGTGCGTGACGTCCTCCGCAGTCGCCGACTTGTGCTTCGCCTGCTGCGCACCGGCCCAGTATTCCCATTCAACGGAGCCATTGTTTCGATCTTTCCAGTGATGGCGGAAGAACCGGGCAAGCTTGATGGCGCGGTCCTTGTGGCCACTGGCCCCGAGCTTCTGCAGCTCTATGTGCACGAGGCCCAGCGTCAGCATGTGGTTGAGAGGGGCAATGTCCTCCAGATAAGGGTCGACGTAGAACCCCCCGCCCGACGCCTCGTCATCCCTCCAGTAGGGCCCGTATTCGGCGAGCGCCTCCTCAGCAACCTTGCGGTATTGCGCGCACAACCGCGCCGCACTAGGCATCCCGCGCGCGACCACGCAGTATTTGACCAGGGGGTAGACGGCCATGCCGGCGAATGCGTCCCACGCCACCCACTTCTGCTTGTTGGCGCTGTAGCGATTGGATCCCCACGATTTTGCAGGGCGACCGCGGAGGTCGTCCACCACGCCCAAGCGATCGTCCCGCATGGCGATCAGCCTGTCGGCGGCGCGTTCGAACAGGGCCAGGAACCGTCCGTCCTTCGTCCGCTCGTAGGCAAGGACGGCGGCGCGCATGTCGTACGCTAGGTTCCACGCGACGTACTTCCCACCGAGCTCGCGGCCAGCTTCTCGTGTGGCCATCGAGGCATTGTACGGCAAGGCAATCGCCAGATAGTCGAGCAAGAGTTGGTCCGCCTGCCGCCGGTCTGCGCCGGCGCTGGCAATTGAGGGCAATCGCCCCACGACCTTCTCGTTCAGCCGGTACGAGTGCGGATCCTCCGCCTCCTTGCCAGCTGGCAGTGTCGCGAGCGCCCAGGGGACGTTTGCGATTTCCCAAGGCGCTCCCGAGCGCGCGTACTTGTGCGCGACGGTGGAGTGGTAGCCGGCGCGGGCGCCGTCCATGTCGAGCGATCGTGCCGCGAACGGATATACCTCGCCGCGCATGATGAGGTCACGCGCGCTGACCGCGAATCCCTCACCACCGGCTTCCGCGACATAACCGCGGGCGCCCAGCACCGACATCAGGTCGATCGTCCGGAAGGAAATCCATGCAGCGGACTTGTCGCCGACATACGAAGGGGTGTTGAGAGAACGGGCCGAAGCCTCGTCATAGCCATCGTAGGCATGGCCCCACCAGTAGTCCCACGCCAGCGGCTCGGGGAATCGCCCATCCTTTCCGAGCCTGGAGATGAAGTGACGGATGATCTCGCGCTGTGCCTCGACCGCAGGGTCGTCGGTCTTCCCACCGGCGGCGCGGTGCGCATCGAGAACGCCATAGGCCCATTCGTTCTGGTGGTTGTAGGGAACGGGCATGCCGTCGTAATAGAACGCGCTTCCCTTCGGCCACCGCAGATGCCGGGTCCCGGGCGCAAGCCACTTTTCCGCCTCGCCAGCATTCGCCATCACTTCGATGTGCCCCTGGAGCGCCTTCACTTCGCGCTCGAACTTCCCGAGGTTCGCCAGCGGAGGCGCGCCGGGAAACTCCTCGAGGTAACGCGTGAGCAGGAGCAGCGCGCGGCTGGTCTGCACGCCGAACAGCGCGAGGGACCGGTCCTTCGTGAAGGCCCGCGTGCGCAAGCCCTCGGGCGCCCCGAGCTGGCGGTCGATCAGGCGCACCTCCAGCTCGATCCGCAGGCGCAGCTTTTCCAGCAGGGGATAAAACACATCGAACGCCTGTTGTTCGCGGCGCGCCAGGTGGACCGCGTCCATGAAGCCGTTCAGGTAGTAGATCTGCGACCAGGCGATCCGGCCTTCGATGTTGTTCGAGCCGAGTTCCAGCATTCCGCCGTTCTGGCCACGCTGGATGTCGTGTTCCATCATCTCGCCGTACGACTGCGTATCGGTCGCCTTACGCCATGCCAGCCTAGCGGCGGCCTCGTCCCACGAGAGCTTCCAAGGGATGCCTTGGGACAGCGGCAGCACCTCAGGCGGTTCGCCAGCGGGATGGACGACGGTGTAGGCACCCAGCGTATCCACGTTCTTGCGGTTGCAAAGTATCCCGACACCGGTAGGTGTCGCGATGGCCTCGAGCACTTTCGCGCAATCCTCGATGCGCTTGACTTCTATCCACTCGGCACCCGCCTTCGCATTCAATGTGCCGGCGAGGATCCGCAGCCCGTCCTTCTCCCCGAAAAGGAACACGGGCGGCTCCATCTCGTAATGCGTCCCCGCCGGATCCTCCATCGTCGGAAGTTCCAGTTCGGGACCGGCAGCCACCCATTGATTGCCTTCGAGCCTCAGGCGACGCAGGTAGTTCTTCGCCGCGTGATTGTCGTACAAGACGAGGTTCAGCACGCCTTCGTGGAACAGCGCGGCTCTGAACATCAGGAACTCGACGCCAGGGCGCTTCACCTTTGTGAAGCGCATCCCCTTCGCGGCGTTGGTCCAGTCCGCGAGCCACAGCTCGCTGTCTGGCAAGCTCCGGACGATGGCACCCGTTCTGGCTTCGCCGAGGTCGAGAAGGACCACAGGAACCCCAGGCCGCGCCAGCGGAATGCGCTGTCCGTTGTCCATCCGCAAAGTGGATTGGTTCGCCGCGATGTCGAGCTCCACGGTGGCCGCAGCCTTGCCGGCGCGCAGGACGACGAAAGGAACCTCCACCGCGCCGCGAATCCGAGGAGTAACGACAGCGTCTTCCACGAGCGGCTTGCGGTAGGCTGAGAGGGGTGTCGACGCTTCAAGCTTGATATCCTCGGGCGGCGCAACCGGGGCACGAGCCTGCGGATTCTCAGCCTGCCCGCCGCAGCTGGCCAAGAGAAGGGAAACAACCATCGCAGCGGGTACGGCAAACATGCGCCAGCTCATTTCGCGCCTCCAACGGGATGAGCTAAGCAGGTCTCGAAGCCCCTCAGCAGGTAGGTTTCATACTCCCGAACGACGAAGTTGCGTTCTTTCGATGCGGCGGGATACTTGAGGTACTGCCCGTCCGGGTCCTTGTACGCGGGCGTTGCCGCGATGAGCCGTGTCCTCAGGCCCGCCATTGCGGGCTCCGTGCACGCGACGTGCAGTGCCATCCCAATGTCGTATGACCTTGCCGCCAGCGTCACATCGGGGCGAAGCCTCGGCCAAGCGCGGATGTCCGGCGTCTTCTCGCCCAAGAATTCGTCCAGATGGGCGAGCACCTTCTCGCGATCGAACGCCGCGGCCAGCCGGCCGCCGTGCCGGATGTAGGTGCGGATGCCGTCCACGACGTAGGACGCATGCGGCAGGTCGTTAGAACTATCTTCCTGCACGGAGTAGTTCCAGTACCAGGAGCCAGTCGCTGGATTGACCTTGCGGTGGTCAAGCAGGGCCTGCATCGTCTGGTCCGCGGCCTGGCGCAGCAGCTCTGCCTGGCCGGGATCGTTGACCAGCCGGCTGAGGCGCTGCATCTGTCCGGCCATGTAGGCCGCTGGATTGAAGGTGTCGTAACGGCGGTCGGGCGGCGACAGCGAGTACGGCAGCAGTCCGGCCGGCGTCCGCATCGATGCATCGAAGTACGGCTGCGAGGCGGCCAGCACGACTTCCATGATCCTGTCCCTCGGCGCGGTCCCCGGCTCTCCCGCCCAGTCGAGCAGCGCGTGGACAGCAATTGCCGTGGCGATCGTGTACTCGGTGCTGGCGGGGTTCTCAGAGCCGTCGCCATAGGCATCCCAGGCGACCGGCACACCCCAGCCCGTGATGCCGTTGCGATTCTCGTCGGCGTGGTCAAGCAGCCATAGGCCCGACACCGTTCCCGCCTCCGGGAAGCCTCGCCCTGCCCGCTGGGCGTCGACAGCCGCCAGGAGGATCATCGCATACGCCTTTGGAATGTCCGCAGGGCCGTCCGAAGGGTAATCGACCAAGCCCTTTCCTGGAGAAGGGCCCGCCATTCGTACCCACATGAGGGGCAGTTCGGCCTTTAGCAGGGCCGCCTCGTCCACCTTCGAGCATGCGGCGAGCGACGCGACGACCATGCCCAAGAGCAGGCTCTTGGCAGCCCACCGCGCGTGCGCTGGCCTCATCGGTGTAGCCCCATCGTGTCCAGCTCGTTCACGCGGCGGATGGTCTCGTTGAAATCGAGTCCGATGGTTGCAAGGTACCACCGTAGCGACTCCATACGCGGGCGATTTTCCACGGCAATTGATTCGAGTGCCATCTCTCGCGTAATCATGCCTTCACGGATCTGATTGCTGCGGAAGGTATCGAACTCGCTAAAACCGCGCGCGGTCATGTAAACGTAGTTGTAGAACGGCGCCGTGCCATCACCGATCCGCCACGTACTGGGCGAATCAGGGGAAAGCTCCCAATCGTAGGTAGACAATAGCGTCTTATTGACTTCATCCTCGTTCCAGATGAAATGGTCGAAAATGAAGTAAAAGTCGCGCCTAGGTTCAAAATAATAGGCAACGAATGCGCCAAATGTATCGAGAAGGGAAGCGTTGAGATAACCCGTATTTCTCAGGAAACGGGCCCCATAGTAAGCCGCCATCTGCGCCTTGCGCCCGATGGAAAGGTAGTCGACGCGGCTCTTATCAAAGTCGGGGCGTACCCCACAGAAGCCTGACTTAAAATCAGTATTCTCGAGCGGATTTGCGCACCACAGGTCCAGAGCAATACCGGTTTGACGTTTGAGTTGATTGACCACCCGGAAAAAATGCTTGTCCCCGGCCATGAACAAAGGGACCATTCCCAAGTCAGGCTTTTTCAGCCATGCAGCAACATTCTTGCGAATATTCTCTCGCTTGGCCTTGATGTCGGCCGACACCAGAATATTCGGGATCCCCAACTGCCCACACATTCGCGCGACATTGCGGCGCGCGAGATCAGTCACCATCCCCCAGTCGTAGGTGAAAGTAATCGGGCGCAAGCCGAATTCCTCATGGATCAGGTGCAAACCGTAGCTGGAGTCACGACCGCCGCTGAACGGCACCAGCACATCCGGTTCCTTACCATTGCGCCGGTACTTGACTAACGAATCGATAAAGGTCTTGCGCGTCTCTGTAGGATGCATGCCGGCATAACGAGGTTTGTAGCTGCGACAGTAATTACACACACCCTTCTCGTCGAACTCAATGAAAGGGAATGTCTCTGGCAACACGCAGCAGGTACAGCGGCGCAACCCACGAATACGCTCCTCTCCGTAACGCACCAGCTTTTCATCTACCTGGTTTGAGAATCCGACTGGCGCTGGGTTGCTGCTTGCCGCGCCAATGTCGTGTTGGCGAGCCGCCAGATGGCGCATACAGGCCATTGCTACGAGGTCGGCATCCGGCGCAAGACCAAAGTGTCTGGCAGAACCAGCCGCGTTGAGGTCGAAGACCAGCCCGTTACCCGCCTGCAGCCATTCCAAATTACTCATGATGGACGCAGCCCCTTCCCTACCCAATGTCTTTGCCAGGGCTTCGGTCAGGATGTAGCGCTCCGATGCAAAAACCAGACCCATTTCTTCTGGCAATGTTGCAACGTAGAGGTCACCGGTGTTGGTCGCCAACGTCACCGTGGAGGCCTCTTCGTGTACCCAGGCAACCGAAGCAGCGCCTTTGATCGCTGAGAAAACGGTTCGAGTAGCCTTGATAGGATCGAATTCCTGACGGAGAGATCGATCAATCACGGCCGCCATCACCTCGGTATCGACTTCCGCCGCGCGCTTCAAGTCTGGGTTGGTTTGCCAAAGCTTGTCGACATTCACCACAATTCCGTTGTGAATCATGCTCACCCCGCCCCAGCGCACCGGCTGATTGTTGCGATCCAGCGCCGCAGTGCCATTTGTCACCAAGCGGGAATGTGCCATTACGATCAGCGGCTGCGCCAAGGAGTCTTTGGAACTACCATAGGCGAGCGTCAGGCCCTGCGACAGCGCCTCCTTATAAGCCTTGGTTCGCAACAGTTCGGTGGCAGCCTGGGCCCCCTTGAGGGTCCAGGCACTTGCAGCATCAGGAAGGTACAGGTGAAGTCCCGCAGATTCCTTGCCGCGGCTTTCCGAAAAAACATAGAGATTCGTAAGCAGTTTGCGCACCGTGTCGGGTAGCATATCTGCACCTTGCCGCAACGCTATTCCGAAAATTCCACACATGATCTATTCACTCCAAAGGCGTCAGGACCGGAACGGTTCGCCGATACTCATTGAAACGCGGATTGTCCAAGCCATCCCGCGGCGAAATCCATGTACCCAGACGTTGCCGTAGCCAGTAGTACTCAAAGGTTGGTCGATCGTCCGTGTTGAGGTCGATCTGCGGCCGCGGACTCCGGGCGTCGAACTGCATGATTTCCAGAGCGCCGTTGCGCGACGGGCCTAGGGCAGCCGCACCCGGAAGTTCCCGTCGCCATGCATCAGCGATATCGGGTGTAACCACAGCCTGCTCGACTAAAGGTATCTCGCCATTCTTGAAAAATAGATGGTAGTAGCCCGGATAAAGGGCTCCATCGAACACTTGCATGCCATCCGACAGGTGGCCGACCAAGGGACGCACTCCGAGATAGCCGCCCTCCGCGAGCAATCCCTTGATCATGCGGAAGAATTCCACCGAAAACAGGTTGCCGGAGCCGGCATGCCACGGCTCATTAATCTTGATCTGCACGAGATCGAAGCGCTCACCACGCTTCAGGGCTGACTGAGCGTAGCGCCTGCCATCAGCGATGACGATTCTGACGCGAGGATCGCTGAACACGCGGCGGGCGGAAGTCGCGGTGTGCTTCTTCACCGCACCGACGATTTCCGGAGACAGGTCGACCACCACAATTTCCTGCACGGAGGGCAGGTCCAGCAGTGCATGCGGCAAGTAAGCGTGGCCGATGCCGATCACCAGGACGCGACGGGGCCGAAACGACGGATCGAGCGCCATCAACTCCGAGTGATTCCAGCGCCAGGCTTCGTAGGAATCACCGGGACCCGGCTCGCGCACCATCGCCGAGGCCGAAGCGGTCCGGCTCATGTCGACGATATGATAGAAGCGGGTTGTAGGGCTTACCGTGGCGACACCTACCCGTCCTTCGAATACGTCCGAGATGCTGTAGTTGTCGAGCTGGAACTTGCCATAAAAATTCGCAGGCACGAGCAATGCCGCCAAGAGTCCTACGGCGGCCAAGCCTCGGCCCAGCGCGGGCTCAGGTTCCGCCTCGCCACGGCCGCCCAGCAGCAGCCAGGCGCCAGCCCCGACCACCACGATCGCGCAGGCCGCGGCTCCCGTCGTGCCTACCCAGGCGAGGATCAGCGCGCCGGTAAGGAAGGTGCCGGCCACGTTGCCGACCGTGTACATACCGTAGAGGTGGCCAAAACTTGCGCCGGCCTCGTCGATGTGGCGAGTCGCCACCTTCAACAGCACCGGGAACAGAGCCGACCAGGCAGCCACCGACATCATGAACAGCAGCGAGAAGGAAAGGGCACCCAGGACAGGCGGGTCGCCGATCAGGTGGCGATTCTCAAGTAGCAGCGAACCATTGAAGGCAGTAAAGCGCAGCGCGCCGAAGGGGATCGCCCAGTTCGGCGGCATGTTCAGCGCCGCCACCATCAGCAACGAGCCAGCGGCGAACAGAGCCGCGGCGATGGCAGCCAAGCGGCGTTGAAAGCGGTCCGCCAGCCAGCCACCCAGCCACTGGCCGAGCGACATCAGCAACAGGTAGGCAGAAAGCACTATCGGGAATACTAGCGTGGACAGGGTAAGGTAGGCATGTAGTATGCGGAAGTAAAGTACCTGCATGGCCAAGGTACCGAAGCCGAACAGAATGGCGGCCAAGTCGATGCGCCCAAACGGCAATTGTCCTTCTGGCGCTGGATCGGCAGCATCGGGCGGAAACTTTCGCAGTGCAAGCAGCACAGCACAAGCGGCCAGCATGTTGAGAACAGCAGCCAGCTGCGTGACGCCTTGCAATCCTAGCCATTCCAACAACACCAGGCCGCTGATTAACGCACCGGCAGCTGCACCAAGGATGTTCAAACCATAGATATAGCCGACAGTGCGGCCGAAGTTATCAAGCGCCTGGCGCGCAGCATGTACGATCAGGGGCGTGGTCATACCCATGCCAATGATGGGTATCGCCAGCACCAGGAGATTAAGGGCGAAGTCGGCCCACACCGAGTCGATGCCGGTCAGCGCGAACGCACCGTTGGCTGCTCGCAGCACCGGTACCGAGACCAGCCCGCACATCGAGATGACCATTTCCACCACGGCATAGTTGAAGGCGATGCGGCGACGAGATCGGCGCAAAAGACTGCGTGCCAGCGCGGCACCCACACCAAGCCAAGTCATGAATATGGTAACGACCAGAACCACCGCGATTGCGTCCGCGCCGATGGACTGGGTCAATGCCCGCTGCCAGGTGACCTGATAACAGAGGGCCGCGAACCCCGACAGCAGGATGGCCGCGCCAAGCAACCCGGAAATGAATCTCGTATTACTCACTCGGCAGACCTTATGGTGTTGGTGAACAGATTCCAGCCCAACAAACGGTTGGCGAAAATAGCCATTGTCAAGACACCAGCAACGTAACTGACAGCAGTACCCAACGCAGCACCCTCGATACCGAGCAGGGGCAACAACAATACAGCCACGGTTATATTGGTTACCACCAAAACCAATTGCTGCAGTGTCTGGTATCCGGGGTGACCAGAAACCATGAGCAGGTTGTCGAAAGGAACCAGAAAGCAAATCAGGGTTAGCCCACCAAGCAGGATTGCCAGCGAAGGCAAACCTTCCAGCAGACCCTTTTCAGACGGCATCACCCAAGCCGTGAATACGTAGTAGGTAGCGATCAGGCCGAGTGCCAGGACAATGGTTACCGGCAGCACAATCCGGCGAGCCTGCCGGCGCAGGTTTAGCACAGTTCGCCAGTCCCTGTCGCGTATGGCTGCCACCAGTATCGGATTGAAATTGATCCGAACCATGGCCAGCACATGGTAAACGCCATCCACCAACATCGCTGCAAAGCTGTAGATCCCGGTGGCACGGTCGGACAGGAAGATGCCGATCATCAGCACATCCACCCGGGAGTTGACTTCGGTAAACAGCCCGGCTGCCAGCGCCTTGGTGCCGAACTGGTAGTGGCGTACAACCCAGGACCGCCTGAAACCCAAGGTGCCGACCAAACGCCTGCTGGCGATGTACAGGCACGCCGTTACTAACGTAAGCAGCTCGGCAACGAAGAAGCAGAACGTGGAAACCTCGATGGGCAGGGACGATGCAGCAACCAGCGCCACAAGCGCCATGATCATCAGGTAACGGAGTGCCTGCAGCACGGCGTAGGCCCTCATTTCGCGCAGGCCGTTCAAGTAGGCAATCAACACCTTGTTGAGTGGGAAGACAGTCAGTCCCAGAGCAGTATTGCGTATCGCTGCTCCGGTCGTCTCGCTGTTGAACGCAACTGCAAAGAGGGGCTCAGCCTGGAAGACAACCGCACCGGCCCCCAAGCCCATGGCGATTGAGCAGACCGCTGCAGTCAGCAGCATGTGCCCCCGTGCCTCCTGATCGCTCGCATGATAGGCTGCATGCCGAAGTACCGAGTAGTGAAGGCCCCATACCGCAACTTGCGACGCCACGATATAGACAGCGTATGCGATATTGAAGACACCAAGCGCAGCCGCATCGCGAAATACGGTGATCACTATATTGATCACGATGCCGCTGATCGCCAGAACGGCAAAACTACCGAGCGAGAACGCTATGTCCTGCGATAGTTTTTGGTGTCGAAGACTATGCAGAGCCTGCGCGATGAGCGGGCGTATCATTCCGCTTGAGTGGACTTGCGGCGTGTTTCACGATGTTTCAGCGGCGGATTCAGGTGCTTGTTCTCGTCATAGTCGAACCACATGGCGAAAAAAAGTGAATTAACACTGAGGGAGAATGAAAACAGACTTCCGAGAAAAGTGATTTCTGGAACATTGCCGCTACCGATCCACATCGAAAGCATGCGCACGAAGAGGATCGAGCTCAGCGCCAACCCGCCAAGCCCCATGGCATAAAAGAACACCAAGGGATGAAAGTTGCGGATGATGTATTTTTCCTTGAGTCGCCAGAAGAACAAGCGCACCAGCAAAGAGCCGATGGTGAAGATAACCTTGCGAACCTTGATGCCCGACTTTTCTCCCACGTTGTAGACTGGTTCGATGGGCACATCCACAACTCGCATGTTGGCTACGTTCAGCTTGACCAGCAGGTCGTTGGGTTGCCCGTACCGCTTGTACATGTTATCCCAATCGATAGCTTGTAAAGCTGACTGGCTAATGGCCGTGTAACCTGTTTGTGAATCGGCGACGTGCCAGTATCCCGAAGCGATCTTCGTCAGGAGTGACAAGGCGGAGTTGCCAAAGAAGCGGATCTTGGGAATCTTCTTGAAGGCTTCTCCCGTAACCAGCCGATTACCCTTGGTGTAATCGGCCTCACCATCCACCACTGGATCGAGAATAGCGGGCAAGTCGTCGGGGGCCATCTGTCCGTCGCCAGCCATTACCACCGCAACATCGTAGTTGTTATCTCTAACCCATTTATACCCTGTGGCAATGGCGCCACCAACCCCTTGGTTTTCTGCATGCTCCAGCAAGACGATTCTTCCGGAGCCAAATTCAGAATGCCGTCTTACAACTTGGGATGTCTGATCCTTGCTGCAATCGTTGACTATGACAATCACATCAACAATATCTGGCATGGATTCAATAACCACGGCTATTTGTGTTTCTTCGTTATATGCAGGAACGACTACTGCTACCGAGCAATTCTTGTACATTATCACAAAACCCTTCGTTGATTAATACTCAATAACAATTGTCACTAACTGTTTCATAAGAAATGTCAGTCGTGCGCATATTGGCACTCGGGTTGGCGAAAGAACAATTTCGCGCAGGGTTCTCGCGCTCGAACATACTACAATGGCTGAATCCCGAGGATGCTGCGCATGGTCGAACAATCCAAGGGGCGACTCATCGCTTCTACCGCCCCAGTATCGCAAACCCAGTGCGCTACGCATTTACAGAACATGAAATAAGCCAACGCCACCCCATTGGTTAGTTCCTGACAACCTCAAGCGCTGCAGCCACGACTCTTTCTTGGTCTTCTACGGAAAGATCGGCACTCATCGGAAAACTCATTACCCTTTGCGCCATCCGTTCGGCGGTCTTGACTCCGCCATGCACTTGGCAGCCTCCCCTGTATGCCGGCTGCAGATGCAACGGCACGGGGTAGTGTACCGCAGTCGGCACCCCCGCCGCCTTGAGTCTTTCCTGAACCTGTTCGCGGTTCTCAATGAAGGCCGTGTATTGGGCAAAGACGCTGGTCCGGTCCGGGCGCTGGGTGACGGTCTGCACCTTGCCGGCAAACAGTGCATTGTAGCGGGCACCAATTTTCAGGCGCTGCTCAACTTCCCAGTCGAATCTTTCCAGCTTTGCAAGCACCACGGCGCATTGCAGTGTATCCATGCGCCCACCCACCCCGATGCGCGTATGCACGTAGCGCTTCTCCTGGCCGTGCACGCGGATCTCGCGCATGGCCTTGGCCAGATTTTCGTCACTGGAGAAGATCGCCCCGCCGTCGCCATAGCAGCCCAGCGGCTTGCTCGGGAAGAAGCTGGTGCAGGCGATGGTCGACAGATTGCAACTCTTCCTGCCCTTGTATTCGGCGCCAAAACTCTGCGCGGCATCTTCGATGACCGTCAGGCCGTGCCTAGCGGCGATGGCATTGATTTCGTCCATGTCCGCCGGTTGACCATAGAGGCTGACAGGAATTATCGCGCGGGTCTTCGAGGTGATCGCGGCTTCGATCTTGCTGGCATCGATGTTGCAGGTGTCGGGTTCGATATCGACAAAAACCGGAACGGCACCCAGCAGGACGATAACTTCGGCGGTGGCGACGAAGGTGAAGGGCGTGGTGATGACTTCCTCGCCTGGTTTGATGCCCAGCGCCATCAGGGCAATGAGGAGTGCTTCGGTGCCAGAGGCGACCGTGATGCAGTGCTTGGCGCCTGTATAAGCGGCGAGCTTGCCTTCGAGTTCGGCCACTTCAGGACCCATGATGTATTGGCCGTGGTGAAGAACGCGATGCATGTTGCGTTCAAGCTGAGGGCGTATGCAATGCTGTTGCGTGGTTAAATCCGCAAAAGGGATCGGCTGGCCTCTAGACTGCCAAGCGGTCAAGCCCCTTTCAATAATCTCCTTGGGGTGAGCCGCCGCCAGAGAAGAATGCTGCAAAAACCACTTATCGCGCGTGACAACCAGCGGATTGGGTAGATAGCTACTTGCCAGATGAACAATCAGGAGGTCTTCCAAATCATCACCGGGCATCGAGTGAATGCGCCGCAACTCGTCACCAACTTGCGGCAAGGGTCTCAGAAACTGGAGCAATTCGCGCAACAATGTTTGCGCTAGATCTGTCGCGGTCTTGCGGTTTTGCGTTTCTGCTGCAAAGGCACGCTCCAGCAAGTAATAAACCGAAGTAAGCGTATGATGCGCATACCAGCCTTCAACTTTGCCATTGCGCACCATCTCCAGCAAATCGACCGCGCAGGCGAAATATTGCCCGCGCGCGGTCAGTGCATCGACCAGGACATTAGTGTCGAATACAAGCTGTATGTCAGTTTGCTTGTGTGTATTAACGTCCACAATAACGTTCCTCCATTGCATCTTGAACTGTTTGATAATCATCCCCAATGCTTGCGCTGGGCCTTATTCTTGCCAGGGGACCAAGTAGTTGGTTCAGCCGCTCTTGCAAGCTGCCCGGTCGGGCTGGGGGCACTGTTGCAACATCGGCTGGCCGGGGCTGTTCTTCAAGATAGTCGCGAGCGTCGAGGAGCGCATCATCAGGCACTTCAATGTGGTAATGGGTGGGTGCATCCGGCTTCAGGTAGAGTGGATTTAGCAATTTGGCTTGGCCTAGTTGAATCAAAATCTCCGCACGCACGACTACGTCTCCTTATAGCTGTTTCAGGTCGATGAAGTGAGCTTCCATAGTTTCTCTCAATACTGTGATTTCGTGACGACTGCTTCGGCAAGGGCCCGCGAGGTGGTCCACTTGCCGCCGAAGACGTTTATCAGCCTGCCTTGGCGCTCGATGACCGATTCCCGGCTGGCCGCGGAAAAATCGGTCTTGCTCGCAACAATCGGTCGAATTCCGGCGAAGCTTGAGATTATATCCTGACGCGCAACGACCTCAAAAAAGCAACGGTTGTAGTTGGTAGTCAAATAGTCGATTTCCTCATCGCTGGGCAGGCAATGATCGGGGTCGGCCTGGCTGACTTCGGTAGTCCCGAGCAGGGTGTTTTCTCCGTGCGGGAGAACGAACAGGATGCGTTTCTCACCCGGCACCTGCAGAACGCAACCGTGCTCGAGCTTGCCAGGCACGACGATGTGGCTGCCACGGATCAAGTCAAGCCGGTAGGCGCTTGCCACGCCTGACCTGGCGAGGAGTGTTTCCGCCCAGGGGCCGGCGACGTTGACGATACGGTCGTAACGGGCACTGGATCCGTCCAGGGCAACCTCTCCCGTCGCCGGATGGACCTTGAGCACGGCGGTGAACTCGTGGAGCCTGGCACCTGATTCCCCGGCTCTTTCTGCTGCCCACAGGCCAAGCCGGTAGTCATCCATACGGGCATCCCAGTAACCGTAGGCGCCCAGCAACTCGTCGCGTTTCAAGCCGGGAAAGCGTTCGACCACCTCGTCGGCGCTGTACCAACGGCCCCGCGGGAACCCCGATCCGATTGCGAGCAGATCGTAGAGCCTGATGCCTGCGCCGACCAGCCACTTGGCGCGCTCGCCGTTCCGGTAAATTGGAATCAGCAACTCAAGCGGTCTGGCAAATTCCGGCGCCTGTCTGATCCACCAAGAGCGCTCCTGGAGTGCCTCGCGAACCAGCCTCAGATGGCCGTGTTCGAGGTAGCGCAAGCCGCCGTGCAACATCTTGGAGGAGGAGTGGCTGGTGGCCGACATCAGCCGGCCCTTTTCGAATAGGTCTACGCTGTCGCCGCGCCGGGCGAAGGCCCAGGCGGTCATGACCCCGTTGATCCCGCCGCCGATGACCGCTACCTTCATTCAACCGCCAGCGTCGTCCCCGTCAGCTTGTAGGTCTCACCCGTCACCGGGCATTGCGCTACTCCGTCTCCCTCCAGGGGCAGCCGTAGACGCTCGCCATGCTTGCTGATCCAGCCTATCTGTCTGGCCGGCACACCAGCCATCAGAGCATAGGGCTTGACGTCACGAGTCACCACCGCACCCGCAGCGACAAAGGCGAATCTACCAACCGTTACCCCGCAGACGATCGTACTGTTCGCCCCAAGAGTCGCGCCCCGCTTTATTGTCGTCGGGCGATACTCATCCTTGCGGGTGACCGCGGAACGCGGGTTGTACACGTTGGTAAACACCATGCTTGGGCCGCAGAAGACGTCGTCCTCGATCTGCACGGCGTCGTAGATGGAAACGTTGTTCTGCACCTTGACGTTGTTGCCGATCGCTACGTCGTTACCGACGAAGACGTTCTGGCCGAAGGAACAGTCTGTGCCAATCCTGGCACCAGCGCAAATGTGGGCAAAATGCCAGACGCGGCTACCATCGCCGATTTGTGCGCCCTCATCGACAATTGCAGAAGGGTGTATGGAGAGCACCATGTTCAGTAATCCAGAGGCAGCGCAACTCGCTTGCCGTCACGGGCAGCGAGGTACGCCGCAATCAGTGTTTCGAGCGACTTGAGGCCTTCGCGGCCATCGGTTTCCGGCTCCGCTTCACCGCGCATGACCTTGATCACGTTGTCGTAATAGAGCGGGTGGCCAAAGCCATAGATGGATGTGGTTTCATAGTTTGCGGCGGAAATTTTATCATCTTCAGGCATCTTCTCGGCGAAATCCCAGTGCTGGATCTCGTTGACCGCAACGCCGCCGACGCGGACTGTGCCTTTCTCCCCGAGTATCGTGATGCTGCCCTCGAGATTCTTCGGGTAGGTCAGCATGGTGACGTTCATCGAGCCCAGCGCACCGGAACGCCAGCGGACACTGAGCACGCCGCTGTCCTCGACCTGGATATCCCGTCCCAATGTGGCCGTGTAGGCCTGAATGCTCTCGATGGGGCCAATCAGCCAGTCGAGCAGATCGACATAGTGGCTTGCCTGATTCATGAACGCGCCGCCGTCGAACTCCCAGGTGCCGCGCCATTTGGCGCTGTCGTAGTATTCCTGTGGCCGCGTCCAGAAGACGTTGATATTGACCATGTAGATGCGTCCGAACCGTTTCTGCTCGACGGCACGCTTCAAGAGTTGCAAGGTGGCGTTACGCCGATTCTGCTTGACGACAAACATCCGCACGCCGGCTTCGTCGCAAGCCTTGACCATGTGCAGGCCATCATGCCAGCGCGTGGCCATCGGCTTTTCGGTCATCACATGGCGCCCGGATTCCGCGATTTCAATCGTCTGCTCCGGATGCAGGCCACTGGGCGTCGTGAGCACGACGAGGTCCGCCGTGCTCGCCTTGAGCATTTCGGTCATGCTAAGGTGTCCATGGGCAAGAGTCCGCTGGACAGCCTTGTCGAGCGCGTTGCGGTCAACGTCGCAAACATCGACGATTTCAACATCTTCGGCGTGCTGCTCCATCGCCGCGAAGTGATTGGCCGCGATTCGCCCGCATCCGACAAGCGCCAGGCGGATCTTCCGGCCGGTGATGGTGGGGTAGTTGCGCATTTTTCCTCCTGCGGGCGAAATACTGTGAAGCCGGCATCAGGGCTGGCTGGGATGGCGGCAAGAAAGGCATGTCAGCACGGTAGAGCGAGCGAGATTCCGCATGAGATTCAAGCCTAAGTTCGTTGAGCCGGACAGAGAGAACCAAACCGTCCAGCAGATGTGCAGCATCGACGATTCCACGTGATAAACCATATTCGTTGGCCAAATCGTCAGGATATGCCCATGCATGAGAAACGACGATCCTGATGCTCCATCCCTCCAGCTCACGCACCAGATCGGCGACCTTCCTGGTGCGGACATCCGGACGACTAACTCTCCTCCAAGGTCAAGCCCAAAAAGCCGATCGTACCGCGCGCGATGTCGATGCCGCTACTCAGTATCAGCGTGACCACATGGGGGACAGCTTCAAGCAATGTTGTTATAGTCCGTCGCTCCGCAACCATAACCTGTCCATGATAGCCCAGTTCATCAGCCGTGTGGGTCACATACTGCCCCCTGCAAGGATCCGGGATGGCCGCAAGAGGAAAGGCGCGCCTCATGGCCACGCAGCGCACGAGAACGAGATTGTTCAGACGCTTACGAATCGGGATTGACCTCGGCGGTACGAAGATCGAACTCGTCGCTCTCGACGAGTCCGGGAACGTGCTGCGGCGGCGCCGTCGTCCGACCCCGCAAGGCGATTACCTGGCGACAATCAGGGTCGTCACGGAACTGGTTGCTGCCGCCGAAGACGATCTCGGTGGGCGAGGCAGCGTCGGGATAGGAATTCCCGGTACCGAATCCGTTGCGGCCGGTCACATCAAGAATGCCAACTCCACCTGCCTGATCGGCAGACCACTGCGGGACGACCTTCAGAGGCTGCTGCAGCGCGAAGTACGTTTGGCCAACGACGCCAACTGCTTTGCCCTTTCGGAAGCGATCGATGGTGCTGGACGAGGTGCGGAGGTCGTTTTCGGGGTCATCCTCGGCACCGGTGTCGGCGGGGGAATTGTCGTCAATCAGCGGGTACTGACCGGGGTTAACCGGATTGCCGGGGAATGGGGCCACAATCCGCTGCCGTCGGCCGAAGAGGAAGGCCTGCCGCCACCAGCGTGCTACTGCGGGCGTTCGGGCTGTGTCGAAACGTGGCTCTCCGGTCCCGCGCTCAGCCTGGACCACTGGCGCCACCACGGGGAATCGCTGACTGCCGAAGCCGTCGGCGCTCGCGCCGGCGCCGGTGACCTTGCTGCCAATGCGTCACTGCAGCGCTACGAACGGCGCCTGGCGAAGGCGCTGGCCCAAGTGATCAACATCCTGGACCCGGACGTGATCGTGCTTGGCGGCGGCCTTTCCAATCTTGAGCGCCTGTATCGAAGCGTGCCGATGTTGTGGACAGCGCACGTCTTCTCCGACGAGGTGCGCACCCGCCTGCTGCCCAACGTGCATGGGGACTCCTCCGGCGTGCGCGGGGCCGCGTGGCTGTGGGACGAGGCGTGAAACAACCGGACTCCTGACCAATCCATGCTCTGGCTGAAACTATTCCTGCCCTTCGCAGGCGCCTACTTCTTGTCCTATCTGTACCGGACGGCTAACGCCGTTATCGGGCCGATACTGACTGCCGAACTGGCACTTGGCGCCGGCAGCCTGGGCCTGCTGACCAGCGCCTACTTCCTGTCCTTCGCCGCCGCCCAGCTGCCGCTGGGGATGTTGCTCGACCGCTTCGGCGCGCGCCGGGTCGAATCGGGGCTGCTCCTGATTGCCGCTACCGGTGCCGCGACGTTCGCCATCGGCAAGAGCATCGGCGACCTGGCCTTCTCGCGTGCGCTGATCGGGCTGGGCGTTTCGGCGTGTCTGATGGCCGCCTTCAAAGCGTTTTCGCTGTGGTTCCCGGCCGACCGACAGGCATCGCTGACCGGCTGGATCATGACCTCCGGCGGTCTCGGAGCGCTCGCTGCGACGGCACCGCTGGAAGCAGCCTTGCAGGTAGCCGGCTGGCGCGAGATCTTCGTCGGACTGGCCGGCCTGACCCTGCTGGTTGCCATCTGGCTGTTCCTCAGCGTCCCCGAACGCACGGACGGCGCAAAGCCGGAACCGCTCGCGGCGCAGTGGGCCGGCGTCAGGCAGGTCTTCGCCAGCGCCCATTTCTGGCGCTTCGCGCCTCTTGGACTGACGCTGGTCGGGGGCTTTATGGCCGTGCAGAGCCTGTGGTCGGTTTCCTGGCTGATGCAGGTGAACGGCTACGCGCGCGCGGTCGCCGCCGACCATATGGCGGGGATGAGCGCGGCGATGCTGATTGCCTATCTCCTGATTGGCCTCCTCGCCACCGGCTTGGCCAGGCGCGGCATCAAGCCGCTGATGTTGCTCGCTGCCGGACTCGGCCTTTCGCTACTGACGCTCGCCCTGATCGTCACCCAGGCCGTCGAACACACCCACCTCCTGTGGATCGCCTATGGCAGCTTCTCGAGCTTTGGCACGCTCGCCTATTCGCAGGCGGCCGCCGGCTTTGCTGTGGCGCTATCCGGCCGCGCCAACACGGCATTCAACCTGATGGTCTTCGTTGGCGCCTTCGGCGTCCAGTGGGGGCTCGGGCTCTTGATCGACCTGCTGCAGGCGCAGGGACAAACGGCCGCCATGGCTCACCGGAACGCTCTCCTGTCCTTGCTGGGAGCACAGCTCGCCGCTTATCTGTGGTTCCTGCTTGCCGGTCGACGGGTGCGCTGAGCAGCACGCGCCGAGGGTGGCCACGGGCGCACAGGGCAGCCGATCAGCGATACAGCGGCAGGGCCGCCAGGCGACGCTCGATTTCGGCCATTACCTGCGCATAGGCGGCGTTGCCGCTGCCGCCGAAACGCCGCTGGAACTCGCTTTCCGACAGATACTCCGGAAGCCCGCCAAGCGCTGGCGCCAGGTCCGCATCGGTCAGCGTTCTTCCCAGTGCAGCGTTCAGGCGTGGCGACGCGTCGGCAACCAGTTGTCCAAAACGGGTACCGGCACGATCCGCGGCAAGATCCGCAAACGAGAAGCCGCTGCCATGGCGCGCGTCCTCGACTTCCTTGTAGACGCCGATGGCGTTGGCCGCCGGCTCGCCGGCCCAGGCAGCCAGGGCGGCTGAAATGGCGAAATGCTGGGCGCTGTCGCCGCGGCCGAGCAGGATCAGCTTGACGGGTCGTGGGCGTGGCCATTGCCTCGCCTGCGGCAACAGCCTGACCAGGCTCTGTCCCGACTGGTGCGTGGCCAAAACCAGTAGTGCCGCACGACGCTGCACAAGGGATCCGTCGCCGGTGTGCGCCAGGAGGGTGCCGAGAATTTCCGGCAGGGGCACGCGCGCGCGCGGCCCGTGGTGATCGAGAAGGCCCGCCAGGGCTCGCTGGGCGGCTTCGAGATGGAGCAGATCCTCGGGCGTAAAGGCCAGCGCCAGCGCACGATCGAGGATTTCTGGTTCCCAGACGTAGGTGATGACCACGACGCCCCGCCCGGGCTCGAACATCAACCGCCGGATGCTCTGTCGGGCCAGCTGCCAGTCGTCTCCAAAACCGGCAAGCTTGATCGCCGAGGCCATCAGCAGCTCGATCAGCGCGGCCGGAACGGGCAACGAACCCAGGGTCGCCGAGGCGACATGCGGTTCCCCCTCGGCTTCCTTGAAGACCGCGCCAAGGTTCAGAAAACGGGGTCCGGGCAGACCGGGAACGCGGACGCTGAGGCGGATCTGCGCCGAGTCCTCGCCCATGACGAAGGCACCACGTCCGTGCAACAGCCGGTTCGCCAGGTGATTGACGCCATCATCGATCAACGCCGCCGGGAGATCTGCCGTTCGTTCATCGCCGCGCGCCAGTCGGCGCGGATCGTTCCTGGCCAAGAGAAGTTTGGCCTGCGCAATCGACGCGGGCGAGATCGTCTCGCCACGGGTAACCAGGGGCGCTGGCTCAAGCGCGGCGACCAGCAGAAAGAAGACGACGAGCAGCGACAGCAGCAGGGATGCAGCCAGCCAGGCGAGAAATCGCATCACCGCGACCCGCGCGTCACGGCCGGTGTGCCGTTACGATGCCAGCCCTGGTCAGGGACGAAAAGGTGACTGGTGCACTGCACAGGCGGTCATTGCCGACGGTCATGGCAAGCCCGCGGCCGGTGCCGGCGGCAGCGTCACCGGTCCACTGCGGCCGATCTCGAGATCGAAGCCGGCCTTGCGAAGTTGCCTGGCTTCGATCTCGAGATCGGCACGCGTCAGTGGGTGCTGGTCCAGCCAGCCCGCCGGAAGGCGCAGAACCAGTCGCTGCCGGTCGACGCGCAGGCTGATCGCGGGCAACGGCTCGCTGCTGCGACCCCGGTGGAGAACCACCGCCAGACGCAGGAGAACGCACAGGCGGCGTGCCGGCCGCGCCCAGTCCTTTGGCAGATGGGAAAACGCATCGGCCGGAAACGACCGCCGGTGGCGCCCGACCAGGGCCGACAGCAAACGCTGATCGTCGCGCGAGTAACCGGGCAGGTCGGAATGCTCCAGCACGTAGGCGCCGTGCCTGTGATACTGGTCGTGGGTCAGCAACAGGCCGATCTCGTGCAGGCGGGCGGCCCGTTCGAGAACGTGCCGCGCTTCCTTGCCGGTCAGTTGCCATTTCGCGCGTACCTGTCGGTGCAGTTCCAGCGCCGTGCCGCTGACTCGCCCGGCCTGAGCCTCATCGAGGCCGAAGCGACCGATGACATCGGCGATGGTTCGGTCGCGCACATCCTCGTGCCGGATGCGGCCCAGCAGGTCATAGATCAGGCCCTCGCGCAAAGCGCCTTCCGAGACCTCGAGCTGCTGCACGCCGAGCGTCTCGCACAGACCGTGCAGGATGACGAAGCCACCGAAGAAGACGCGCGCGCGCGCGGGGTCGAGTTGCCAGCGACTGGCGATTTCGGCCGTGTCGCGCACTTCGAGCAGTGCCGTGCGCAGTCGGCGCAGGGCGTCGAGACTGATTCCCTCGCGACACCAGCCTTCGCTGACGACCACATCCTGGATCGCCTTGATCGACCCCGACGCACCGGTCACCACCTCCCAGCCGCGCGCCAGGTATTCCTCGCGCACTGGTTCGAGATTCAGCTGGACAAGCAATTCCGCCTCGCGCAGGCGGCCCGCGGTCACTCGACCGTTACCAAAACAATGGCGACTGATGCTGACGCAGCCCATGCGCAGGCTCGCCAGATGCAGGGGATCGAACTGCTCGCCGATGATCAGCTCGGTGCTACCGCCGCCAATGTCGACCACCAGACGTTGCCCGGGCACGTCGCCGACGCTGTGCGCAACACCGAGGTAGATCAGCCGCGCCTCCTCCTGGCCGGCGACGATCTCGACCTTGTGGCCGAGAACCTGCTCGGCGCGGGCCACGAACTCGGCGCTGTTGCGCGCCTGTCGCAAGGTGTTGGTGCCGACGATGCGCACGCGGGTTGGCGGAATGTGGCGTAGTCTCTGGCCAAAGCGCGCCAGGCAGTCGAGCGCCCGCTGCTGCGACTGTGGCGACAGGCGGTTGCGACTGTCGAGGCCCGCAGCCAATTGAACCATCTCGCGCAGGCGGTCGAGAACCTGCACCCGTCCATTGGCGATACGGGCAACAATCATGTGGAAGCTGTTCGAACCCAGGTCAATCGCGGCTACGAAATCGGAAGACACGTCAGGACTCCTTGGTGGGTGGCGCCAGCAGACGAGGCCCGTCTTCGTCGCGTGAGCGCCGAAGCGGCGCGGGCGTGGCAAGCGCGACCCCCATCTACCGGCACCCGATAGAATAGCTGGCGGGAATTCGCCGCGCTGTGAAATGGTGCACGCTGGGGAGCTGGCCAGGCTGGCTTTCGAGGAGAGTATCCCTGGGCCCGGCGGCTTCGTCAATCCTTGCCGGTGCGCGACAGCGGGCCACGCGGCGGCTCGCTCGAGCGGCAAAGGGGCGGGGGCCACGAGGGCGCTACCGTGGCACAGGCGAGGTGCAGCGCCCGCACACGCGCTGGCCGCGCCGCCAAGTCAGAACTCGAGCGGGTCCACCTCCAGGTGCCAGCGCAGGCTGCCCGGCGCCTTGATGGCTTCGATCTGCACCACCCAGCCGGCAAGAAACTGCTGCAACACGCGACGTGACGACGACTCGACGAGCAACTGCCCGCGTTCGCGGCTGGCTCTGCGTGAAAGGCGCATCGGCACCGCGTCGTAGAAGGTCACGGCGTTCTCGCAACCGGGTGGCGGACAGGCGCGCGCCGTATTCAGGAAGCTCAGGGCGTCTGCCATGCGTGGCGCTTCCGCGCGCAGCATCGCCTGATGGGTGTAGGGTGGAAAGCCTGCCTGCTGCCGTTCCTTGAGATGGGCCGCGGCGAAGGCCGGATAGTCGTGGTCGACCAGGGCGGCATACAACGGATGGTCGGGGAACTGCGTCTGGATCAGCACTTCCCCCGGGCGGTCCGCACGCCCCGCGCGACCGGCCACCTGCATCAACTGGGCAAAAAGTCGCTCGGGCGCGCGCCAATCGGCGGCAAAGAGCGCAGCATCGGGAGAAACGACGCCGACCAGCGTCAGCTTCGGGAAGTCGTGACCCTTGGCGAGCATCTGCGTGCCGACAAGAATATCGACCTCGCCGGCGTGGATCCTTGCCACCAGCGCTTCCCAATGCGTGCGGCTGCTCGCCGAGTCGCGGTCAACACGCAGGACGCGTGCCTGCGGAAAGCGCTCACCGAGAACCACCTCCAGGCGCTGCGTGCCGCGACCGAAGGCGCTCAGATCCTGGTTGCCGCAGGTCGGGCAGGCCTTCGGCACGGCCGCCGCATAGCCACAGTGGTGACAACGCAGGCAACGGTCGGCAAGATGCAGCACTAGATGGGCAGCGCAACGCCGGCAACCGGAGGTCCAGCCGCAGGCCATGCAGGCGAGCACGGGTGCGTACCCGCGTCGATTGAGAAACAGCAGACTCTGCTCACCGCGTTCCAGGCGTTTCTCGATCGCCTCGAGCAGCGCGCCGGATAGCCCGTCAATCGGTTTGTCAACGCGCGTGTCGACGCGCCGCACCACCGGCAGGCGAGCCCCCTCGACCGCGCGCGCGTGCAGCGAGAGCAGGCGGTAGCGGGCGCGCGCGCCATTGCCCGCGCCGTTGCCAGCGGCGTTTGCCCAGCTTTCCAGCGACGGCGTCGCCGAACCGAGGACGATCGGAATTCCGCACTGGCGGGCACGGAACACGGCCAGGTCGCGCGCCGAATAGCGAATGCCGTCCTGCTGTTTGAAAGAGGCATCATGCTCCTCGTCGACAACGATCAGGCCCGGTTCCGGCAAGGGAGCGAAGACGGCCAGGCGCGTGCCGAGAACGATTCGCGCGGCGCCGCTCAAGGCTGCCCGCCAGTTCCGGTTGCGCGCGGATTCCCCGAGTTCGCTATGCAGACTGACCAGCCCGGCAGCGGGGAAACGCGCCATCACCCGCGCCTCGAGTTGTGGCGTCAGGTTGATCTCCGGCACCAGCAACAGCGATTGCCGTCCGGCAGCGAGGGTACGCTCGATCAGGCGCAGATAGATCTCGGTCTTGCCGCTGCCGGTGACGCCATGCAACAGGTAGGCGTGAAACCCCGGGCCACCGGCCGCAATCGCGGCCAGCGACATTTCCTGTTCGGCGGTCAGGGCCGGCGCCGCGATCGCCCGGGTGTCGTCGGGCAACCGCCGGACCGGCCGGGGCTTCGCTGGAGTGGTCGAGCGCAGGCCGGCGGGCAAGGTGGACAACATGACCTGACCCACAGGAGCCTGGTAATAGGCGGCGCAGAACTCGACCAGGCGGAACCAGTCAGCGGGCAAGGGCGGCAAGTCGCGCAGCACCACCTCGCAGGATCTGAGCTGGGCGAGCGGAACTGCACTCTCGCTCGGCAGTCCGACGATGATGCCGATCTTCCGTTGCTGGCCGAACGGCACGCGCACGCGACAGCCGATGTCGTCCACCGACAGGCACTCTCCTTTCGGTACGCAGTAGTCGAAGAAGCGGCGCAGAGGCACGTCCAGGGCGACGCGGACTATCTGCGGCATGCGCGTGCAATCTCGAAACGGGTTGAAGTCCGGGGGGAATCAACGGGCCACTTAGCGGCGGAAGCTCGCGCCAGTTCTCTCAAAGCCGCCTAACATCCTCAGTTATCAGAGCTTTCGACCCGACGCACAGTTCCTGTGGATAACTCTGTGGATCGTGCGTCAGACAAGTGCCGCAAAGGCCCTTCCCACAAGGGTTTCAGGTCGTTGCCGGAAAAATAAGCGATAACAAAACTCCCAATAAATCAGCGCATTATTGATAGACCTCTGATTCTTGGGAGATTTCCTGGCGGGCGCGATACATGCACGGCATTTCTGTGAATAAGTCAAGTGGTCAACCGATGTTTATTCGCTTCTGGTGCGCAGCAACACGCTATGCGCATGTACTTCCTCTACCAGTGCCGTGACGTTCTCCGGCGGCGTAAACTGGGAGATGCCGTGCCCCAGATTGAAAACGTGACCCGTGTTCTGGCCGGCGCCATAGCTCTCCAGCACCCGTCGAGCTTCGGCGGCAACTTTCTCGGGCGAGGCAAAAAGCACGGCCGGGTCGATGTTGCCCTGCAGCGCCACGCGGTCACCGACGCGTCGGCGCGCTTCCCCGATGTCGATTGTCCAGTCGAGGCCGACCGCGTCGCAGCCGATGTCAGCGATCGCCTCCAGCCACAGACCGCCACCCTTGGTAAACACGATCGAGGGAACGCGCTCGCCACCTCGCTCCCGGAGCAAATTGCCGACGATACGCTGCATGTATTGCAGCGAGAACTCCTCGTACGCAGCCGCCGACAGCGAACCGCCCCAGGAATCGAAAATCATCACCGCCTGTGCGCCGGATTCGATCTGCGCATTCAGATAGGCGGTGACGGCGTCGGCGGTGACCGACAAAATGCGATGCAACAGGTCCGGCCGCTCGTAGAGCATTCCCTTGATGCAGCGGTAATCGCTGCTCGAAGCGCCTTCGACCATGTAGCAGGCGAGCGTATAGGGACTCCCCGCAAAGCCGATCAGCGGTACCGAGTTGTGCAGCGCGCGTCTGATCTCGGCGACGGCGTCCATCACGTAACGCAGGTGATCCCAAGGGTCGGGCGCCGTAAGATCGCGGATCGCCCACTCCTCGCGCAAGGGACGTTCGAAGCGCGGCCCTTCGCCATCGGTGAAGTAGAGGCCGAGGCCCATCGCATCGGGTATCGTCAGAATGTCGGAGAAGAGGATCGCCGCATCGAGATCGTAGCGGGCGAGCGGTTGCAGCGTCACCTCGCAGGCCAGGGCAGGGTTCTTGCACAACTGCAGGAAGCTGCCGGCCCGCTTGCGCGTCTCGCAGTACTCGGGCAGATAGCGCCCGGCCTGACGCATCAGCCATACCGGCGTGTACGCGGTCGGCTCCTTGAGCAGGGCGCGCAGGAAACTGTCGTTGCTTGGTCGGGTCACGGCGAACTCCACCGGCGAGGGAAGTACGCCGGAAAGTCCCGATTATCCGCTTTTCGCCGTCACTTGCGCCAGAAGGCCGAAGGCATCACTGGCCCTGCGAAAGTCGCTGTCAGCCGCTGGGGCCGGCGGCGACAGCCACCCGGGGCCGTGTCACGCGCAGACGCTGACCGCCAGTGGCGCCATTTCCTTGTAGAGCAGAGGTAGCGGCGGCTTGAGCGATACGGTGATGATGCGCGTCCCCGGAGGGTAGATGAGGTGGTAGGTCAGGAACATGTGCGTTTCATCGCCGGCGAGCAGCAACTCGCGCAGCGCCGCATAGCCGGAATGCCCAAGAACCTCGACCTCGTCGTAGTCGTAACGGTTGAGGCTCAGCGAGCGCTGCCGGAACTCGAGGTGGGGCTTCTGTGGTCCCAGCAGTTCGTGCATCAGGAGGCGGCGAACCTCTGGCAGGACGATCACGCCAACGCAGCCCTCGCCGACCAGCCACTCGACCGCCCGCCCTTCGCCGCCCGGATCCGGGAGATGGTCGCCGAAAGCCTGGCACCAGCGTGGGAAGTGGGCCGCATAACGGCGCACGATCTTTTCCATGGCGTCCCGAACCTAGCGATCGCGCAACGCACGTTCAATGAGGCTGGTCACCACGTCGGTATCCGAGACGAAGCCCTGCAACTCGTTGTTGTCGATGACCAGCACGCGCTTTACCGAATACTGGATCATCAGGCGCGCCAGATAGCGGATTTCCAGGTGCTGAGAAACCTGTAGCGCCGGTTTCTGGGCAATGTCGTAGACGTTGAGAAGGTCAATGTCGCCATCCTCGGCGATGACCGACTTGGCGACGTCGCGATAAGCGATGAGGCCGTAGGCGTCACCGGAATGGCGCTTCTCGACGACCAGCGAGCGCACCCCGCGAGCCTTCATCATCATCAGCGCCTCGCGTACGGTGGCCAGCGGGCTGATGGTGACGACATCCTTCTTCATGATTCCGGCAACCAACATGACAAGAACTCCTTCAGTCAATCATAGGGGTCAGCGACCCGACAGCGGGCTTGAGGCCAATGGCCGAGGGCGACTCACAGATCCTCCTCGACTTCGCGGCGAAACGCCTGCATCTGCGCCAGACCGATGCCGACGACACTGCCCAGCGGCAGCGAAAAGGCGAGACCGCCGCCCGGCTCATCGAGTTTCATCTCGGTCTTGACCGAGCGCAAGATGCGCATCGCCAGTTGCTTCTCGACGACGCACAACAGCACCGACTCCTTGCGCTCGAGGCCAAGGCCGAGAAAGGTCTTGCGCTCGTTGTGGCGCAGACCCTTGCCCTTGAGAATCGTCAGGCCGGTAGCGCCGGCGTGCTTGAGAATCCCCACCGCGCGGTTCTCGTCTTCTTCCGGGATGATCAGGACGACAGCAGAAAACTTCATCGTGTCTTCTCCTTGGCAGATTTCCTTGACATCAGCCAGGAGGCGAGGATGCCATAGGACATAACGATAATCATCGGCAGCAGCGAAGCGAAGGCGATCAAACCGAAACCGTCGATCATCGGGTCACGACCGGGCGTCCGTTCGGCCAGCCCAACGCCGAGGGCGGTGACCAGCGGCACGGTCACCGTCGACGTCGTCACGCCGCCGCAATCATAGGCGATCGGCACGATGAAGCGCGGCGCCACTTTGGTCATGGCCAGGACCAGCAGGTAACCCGGAATCAGCCAATAGGCGATGTTGATTCCGTCGATGATGCGCGCGCAGCCGATGACGATGCCGATGCCGACACCGATCGATACCAGCGAACGCAGCCAGATGCCCTTGAGTTGCCCAAGGCTCACTTCGTCGGCCTTGATCGACAGGGCGATCAAGGCCGGCTCCGCCATCGTTGTGGCGAAACCGATGAGAAAACCGTAAAGATAGACCGCCCACATGGCGACGCCGTCGCCCATCAGGCCTTTGGTCATCTCGTCGCCAAGCGGAAAGAGCCCGACTTGCAGCCCCTCGTCGAAGAGAAAGAGACCGACAGCCACGAGGACCATTCCCACGGCCAGGCCTTTGGGATCGGCGAGCGGGCGGCGAAGGATGACGAAACTGGAGAAGAGGACGACGACGATGATCGGCAGCAGGTTTCTCACCATGATCAGGAAGTCGAAGAGCAGTTCCAGGGCAGCATACTGGTGCTGGTCGTCGGTCGGCATCATCACCACCGCCGTGCCGGCCGCCGCCGGCACGAAGAAGACGATGCCGTAGATCTGGATGATGATCATCGGCGCGAGCGCGCCGAAAGCGATCAGACCAAAGCCGTCGAGCATCGGGTTGCGGCCACGAATGCTGGTCGCCAGGCCAACACCGAGAGCCGTCAACAGGGGGGCAGTGACGGTCGAGGCGACAACGCCACCCGAATCGAAAGCCAGACCGACCAGTTGCGGCGGTGAAAACACCGTCAGGGCGATGACGATCAAGTAACCGGGGATCAGGTAGTTGCCGATCGAGTGGCCGAGGACGATGCGCCATACGCCAACCACCACCGCCAGACCGACGCCGAGCGCCGCAACCATGCGCAGGGTCAGCGCACCCATGCTGCCACCCGACACCGCTTCCGCCTTGTAGGCCACGGCCATCAGCGCCGGCTCGGCAGCCACCGAAGCAAAGCTGATGCAGAAGGCAAAGAGCATCAGCCAGAGAAACGAACCGCGACGCGCAAAGTCGAAAGCCATCGTCTCGCCAGCCGGGAAAATCGCGGCGTCGAGTCCCTTGACGAAGAGTGCCAGGCCGAGAAGGACAGCGGCAAAGCCGCCGATCAACCCCGCCGGACTGTCCGGCATACGCTGGATGAAAAATACCTGAAAGATCGCCACAACGACCAGCGTCGGCGCTAGGTCGCGCGCCGCTTCGCGCATCAGTTCGCGGGCGATGCGCAGCAGGGAACCCATGCGCCCTAGCCCGCGACGACCGAGCGCAGGGAGCGCTTCGGCGACTGTGAAGGAGGGGGGCAAGCGTGCGTCATCGGCTCTCGAAGGAATCAGCGCATCTACGGGCCAACATCGGCACGGCCACGAATCATGCCGCAGATCGCCCGGTACGACAAGCCCTTGGCAAGTGATGCCATATGGATCAAACGTTCCCTGGGGGGCGCAAACAACTCCAGAGACGAGAATACGGCGAAAGTTGGTGCAGCCAGCACGAGAAGACGAGATCCGCCGGCGATTGACCCTACCGCCGTCTGGCGCGATACTGCCAAGGGGGAATTTACCGTCGCCCCTTCACGCGCCTGCACACCGCTGCACGCTATCCCTCGATTGCAGAGCGCCCTCTTTGATCGCCCACATACACTGGAAGTGGATGCGAGGGAACGCGATCGGCCGGCGGATCAGCGCTCGTTGACCGCTCTTCGGAAAGGCTTCGCATGATCAAGCGTTTCGCGCCGGTGCTCTTCGTTCTCGGCATCCTCATCCTCGGTTTTGGCTTCCTGATGCTGGTGCCGCTCAGTCTCTCATGGCTCAGCGCCGACGGTGCGCACGGCGCCTACGACGAAGCGGTGCTCATCACGATGGCCAGCGGCGCACTGTTGTCGCTGTCCGTTCGCCGGCAAAAGCGCGAAATACGCGTGCGCGAGAGCTTCCTGCTGGTCGCGCTGATCTGGTCGCTGCTGCCGGCCTTCGGGGCGCTGCCGCTGTATCTGCACATCAAGGAACTGTCGTGGACCGACGCCTACTTCGAGGCCGTCTCCGGTCTGACGGCGACCGGCGCGACGGTCCTCTCCGGGCTCGACACTCTGCCCCTGTCGATCAACTTCTGGCGAACCTTCATGCACTGGATTGGCGGCCTCGGCGTCGTCGTTCTCGCGGTCGCCATCCTGCCGATGCTCGGCTTCGGCGGACGCGGCATGCTCAAGGCGGAAACGCCGGGCCCGATGAAGGATGCGAAGATCACGCCGCGCATCACCGAGACCGCGAAGGGACTATGGGTGGTCTACGTGATCCTGACCATTTCCTGTGGGGTGAGCCTGTATCAGGTGGGAATGGAACCCTGGGACGCACTGATGCACGCCTTCTCGATCATGGGGCTGGGCGGCTTTTCGACCAAGGACGCGAGCCTCGGCCACTTCGACAGCCTCGACATCGAGCTGGTGGTGATCTTCTTTGCGCTGCTCGCCGGCATCAACTTCAGCACCCACTTCCTGGTCTTGTCGCAACGCTCGCTGCGCGCCTATCGCTTCGACATCGAAGCGCACTATTTTCTCGGCTTCCTTGCCCTGAGCAGCGTCGCGCTCGCGCTCTACCTGTGGCCTGACGACGTCTACGAGGATTTTCTGACGACCCTTCGCTACGTCGCTTTCCACTCGGTGTCGCTTGCCACTTCGCTCGGCTTCGCCACCACCGACTACGCGCAGTGGCCCTTGTTCGCGCAACTGTGGATCCTCTTCCTCGGCAGCTTCGTCGCCTGTTCCGGTTCGGCCGGCGGCGGCATCAAGATGATCCGCGCCGTCGTCCTCTACAAGCAGGTGTCGCGCGAGTTGATGCGTGCCATGCACCCACGCGGTCTACAGACCGTTCGCTTCGGGGCGACGGTGGTTCCCGACCCGGTGCTGCATTCGATTCTCGGCTTCATGTTCATTTACGTCGTGACGATCGTCATACTGACGCTGCTCTTGATCGCCACGCGCCTGGACGTCATCACCGCTTTCTCGGCAGTCGTGGCGTGCATCAACAACACCGGCCCGGGTCTCAATCTGGTCGGTCCTTCAACGACCTATGCGGTGCTCACCGACTTTCAGACCTGGGTATGTACCTGGGCAATGCTTCTCGGCCGGCTGGAGATCTTCACCCTGCTGGTAATCTTGATGCCTGCCTTCTGGCGGCGCTAGTTCGTCCGCCAAACCGGCGCTCCCGATGTTCCCCTCCGGCTACTTGCGCCAGAACGCCGGTGTCAGGACAACCAGCAGGGTGAAGATCTCCAGTCGGCCGATCAACATGGCGAAGGTGCACACCCAGGTCTGGAAGTCGGTCAGCACGGAAAAGTTGTTCGCCGGACCGACCTGACCGAGCCCGGGTCCGGTGTTGTTGATGCTCGCGACAACCGCTGTAAACGCGGTGATGATCTCCAACCCCGAGAACGAAAGAAGCAGGGTCATCGACGCGATGCAGACCATGTACATGAAGCCGAAGGCGAGCACGGCGAAGAGGATGTTCGGAGGGACAACCTCGTTGCCGACCTTGACCGGATGAACGGCGTTCGGGTGCATGGCCCGCGCGAGTTCGCGGTAGACCTGCTTGTAGAGGACGATCGCGCGGATCATCTTGATGCCACCGCCCGTTGAACCGGCACTGGTGGCGAAGCTGGAAAGAAACAACATCCAGAGCGGTGCGAAGAACGGCCACAAGGCATAATCGGTGTTGGCAAAGCCGGTGGTCGTCGCGATCGACACGACATTGAACGCCGAGAAGCGCAGCGCTTCGGAAAACGTCGGATAAACCTCGTGCACATCGAGGAAGATGGCGATACCGACGACACTGCCGAGGGTCACCAGCAGGAACATCCCGGCTTCCGGGTCGGTCGCGTAGGGCCGCAACGATCGGCCGCTGAGGACGACGTAGTGGGTGGCGAAGTTGCAGCCGGCGATCAGCATGAAGAGAATCGCCACCGCCTCGATCAACGGCGAGTTGAAGTAGCCATAGCTCGCGTCGTGGCTCGAGAAACCGCCCAGTCCCATGGTGGCGAACATGTGCATGATGGCATCGAGCCAGGTCATGCCCGCCCACTGGTAGCCGAGCACACAGCACACCGAAATCAGCGTATAGACGACCCAAAGGCCTTTCGCGGTCTCGGCCATGCGGGGAGTCATCTTCGAGTCCTTCATCGGTCCCGGCGTTTCCGCCTTGAACATCTGGCGGCCACCGATACCGAGCAGCGGCAGGATGGCGACCGCCAGGACGATCAGGCCCATGCCACCCAGCCAAACGAGCTGCGTGCGCCAGAAGTTGATCGACACCGGCAGATTGTCGAGCCCTTCGAAGACCGTCGCGCCGGTCGTCGTCAACCCGGAAACGGCTTCAAAATAGGCGTCGGTGAAACTTGCATTGAGTTGAATCACCAGCGGTAGCGCCGCGTAGACCGGCAGCACCGTCCACACCAGGGCGACCATCAGAAAGCCGTCACGAATCGTCAGATCGCGTTTCTCCTTGCGCGTCGCGTACCAGAGACCCGCACCGGTACCGACCGTCAATAGCACGGCTTCGTCGAAGGCGCTCTCGGCACCGTCGTGCATGAACCAAGACAACCCCCAGGGAACCAGCATGGTCAGGCCGAACATGACAATGACCATCGACAGCACCCGAATGACCGGGTAATAGCGTTGCATGCTTCGCTCTCAGAAGAAATGGAAGCCGACGGCGAACAGCTTCTCGACCTGCTTGACGACCTTCTTGTCCAGGCAGAAGACGATCACGTGATCGTCGGTCTGAATCACCACGTCCTTGTGCGCGATCAGCACTCGACCCCTCTGCTTCTTCTTGGCCAGGCCGAGGAATCCGACATCCTGCGTCTTGTCGAGATCGCGGACGACGGCGGCGATGAACGCGCCCTCGATCGTCGGCACATCGCAGATCCGCCGGCCAACGACGCGCGAAGTCTTCTGATCGCCGTGGGCGACGACCTCGAGCGCCTCGGCAGCGCCGCGGCGCAAGCTATGCACCTGCGCCACGTCACCGTGGCGGACATAGGTCAACAGCGTGCCGATCGAAACCTGCGCCGGCGAAATCGCGATGTCGATCGGCCCGCCCTGCACCAGATCGGCGTAAGCCCGGCGGTTGATCAGCGCCACCACGCGCTTGCTGCCCATCTTCTTGGCCAGCGACGCGGCCATGATATTGTCTTCATCGTCGTTGGTCAGCGCCAAGAAGAGATCCATTTCGTCGATCGCCTCCTGTTGCAGCAACTCCTCGTCGGTTGCATCGCCGTGCAGCACCAGCACCGCCTTCAGCGAGGTCGCGACAAACTCGGCCCGCCGCCGCGAAACCTCGATCAGCTTGACTTCGCACTTGCCTTCCAGCGCCTGCGCGACGCGATGGCCGATGTTGCCGCCACCGGCGATCATCACCCGCCGCACCGGCTCGACCGAGCGGCGCAACTCACGCATGACGGCCCGAATGTGTTCCTCGGCGGCCAGCAGGAAGACCTCGTCGCCGTCTTCGATGATCGTCTCACCGGTCGGTGTGATGGCGCCGTCGCGGCGATAGATGGCGGCGATGCGCCCGTCGATCTCGGGCGGTAGATGGCCGCGCATCTCCTTGATCGGGCTACCCACCAACAAACCGCCGGCGTAGGCGCGAAGCCCCACCAGCACCAGTCGGCCATCGCCGAAGTTCAGCACCTGCAAAGCTTCCGGAAACTCGACGAGGCGCGCGATGTACTCGGTAATGACCTGCTCCGGACACAGCGCATAGTCGACGGCGAAGTTCTCCGGCGCCAGCAGCTTTTCGCTCTCCAGAAAGTCACGCGCGCGCAACCTGGCGATGCGTGCCGGGACGTTGAAGACGCTGTGCGCCACCTTGCACGCCACGAGATTGGTCTGGTCGCTCTGCGTCACGGCGATCAACAGGTCGGCATCGTCCAGGCCGGCGCTGGCCAGTACCGAAGGATAGGCGGCGTTGCCGGTCACCGTTCGCAGGTCGAGACGATCCTGGAGGTAGGCGAGACGATCCTGGTCGCTATCGACGATCGTGATATCGTTGTTTTCCGAGACAAGACTCTCGGCAACACTCGCACCGACCTGGCCGGCACCAAGAATGACGATCCGCATTTCTTTTTAATCTCCCTGACGGTGCTGCGGCGCGATGTCATTCGCGCTCGTCGCTGCGCCGCCCGATGTTCAGACCGAGCTGCCGCAACTTGCGATAGAGATGAGTTCGTTCAAGACCCGTCTTCTCCGCCAAGCGCGTCATGTTACCCCTCTCGCTGCTCAGATGGTATTCGAAGTACAGGCGCTCGAAGCCTTCGCGGGCCTCGCGCAACGGCAGATCGAAGAACAGTGCCGCGAGCGGCGTGGCGGCGCCGCTGGCCTCGGTCTGCAAGGTACGGGCGACATCGTCGGCACTGATCTCCTCATCGAGCGCCGACAGCGCGAGGTTCTTGACCGTGGTCAGGAGTTCGGCCCATTCACCCTGCCAGCGATGCAGACGTAGCGCGTTCTGCGCGCCACTGGAAAAGTGACGCAAGGGCACTTCGCCGCGTTCGGCGAGATCGGCGAGCAACAGGGTGGCGATTTCGGGGACGTCGTCCGCGTGTCCCGAAATCTGCGGCAGTGCCACCCAGACTTCGCCGAGGCGGTTGACCAGCAGCGGGTCCCAGCCAGAGTCAACGAGTGCCGACAGCGAGCGGCTCGAAGCCGCCACCAGTTGCAGATTCTGCCGCTCGAGCCGTTCGATGGCGAAAACGAGATTCATCTGCTGCAGCTTGCCGAACTGTGCCAGATCGGCGATGAAGACGATGCCGCCGCCGGCGTTCTGCAACATTTCCTGTGTCAGCGGCGTGCTCAGCGTCGACAGGTCGAGCCAGGGGGTACGGTGCGTCTGCAGGGTACGCGCGCAGATTTCCGCGATGCTCCCCGAGGCGCTCTTCAGGAGGAGCACCGACGTCTTCGCCGCCGCCTGTTCGAGGCGCCGCTTGAGGTCCTTGAGCAAGGGCGAGCGCGTGAAGGCGTCCAGCGTCAGCGGCCGCTTCTGGAGAACCGCCTCGTGCTTGAGCGCTTTCTTGACGGTGGCGAGCAGTTTCTGCAGGGCGATCGGCTTTTCGAGGAAGTCGGTCGCGCCGATGCGTGTCGCTTCGACCGCCGAGTCGATCGTGCCGTGCCCGGACATCATCACCACCGGCATCGTCAGGAGCCCGCCCGCCGACCATTCCTTGAGCAAGGAAATCCCGTCGGTATCCGGCATCCAGATGTCGAGCAAGACGAGATCCGGCCGTTTCTCGGCGCGCATGCGGCGCGCGACGGCGGCATTTTCCGCCAGCCAGACGGAGTGACCTTCGTCGGCAAGGATCTCGGACAGCAACTCGCGGATGCCCATTTCGTCGTCGACAATCAATACTTGCGCCATGCTCAGGCCTCGGAAGATAGTTTGCTGGGGTGGCGGCGAGCGCTCGGCTGGGAGACGAGCGGCAGCATGATGCTGACCTCGGCGCCGACCCGCTGGCGGTTGTTGATCCGGATGCGGCCGTGATGTTCATCGACGATCTTCTTGACGATCGCCAGGCCGAGGCCGGTACCACGCGCCTTGGTGGTGACGTAGGGTTCGCAGACCCGGGCAAGGATTTCGGGCGGGAAACCCGGCCCGTGATCGGTGACGACCATCTCGGCCATGCTGTCAGTGCATTGTGTGCTGATCCCGATGCATGGCGATTCAAGCGCTTCCTGCGCGTCTTCGGCATTGCGCAACAGATTGTGGATGATCTGCCGCAATTGCGTGACATCACCCCAGACCAGCGGTAACCGGGGGGCGAGCTTCAGCTTGATCGTCGCCCGCGAGGTTTCGTACAGGCCGAGCACTTCCGAGATCAGCGCGTTGAGGTCCACCGCGGCGAGCTCCGGTGCCGGCAGACGGGCATAGTCGCTGAAGTCATTGACCATCCGTTTCATCGCCTGCACCTGGGTGATGATCGTCTGCGTGGAGCGCGCCAGCATCTGGGCGTCGGCGCCGGCCAGCCGGTCGGCCAGTTTCATCTGCAGTCTCTCGGCGGAGAGCTGGATCGGTGTCAGAGGATTCTTGATCTCGTGAGCCAGGCGGCGCGCCACTTCACCCCAGGCGGCACTACGCTGAGCGGCAATCAGCCGGGTCACGTCGTCGAAAACAACGACGTAGCCGCCATGCGAACCGGCGGGCAGTTGCGTGCCGCGCAGGAGAAGAATCTGCGGCAGGCCGCCGGAATGATCGAGTTCGATCTGTTCCTGCCACTCGCTGCTGGCATGGGTGTCAAAGGCACTGCGGATGGCCTGGCCAAGCGTTTCCTGCCGCGGCCAGGCATCAACCGGGTGGCCGAGCAGATCGCTGAAGTCGTCGTCCAGAATCGTCAGCGCTCCTTCGTTGAAGGTACGCAGCACGAAACGGTGGTCGAAGACGAGCACGCCAGCCGAAAGATTGGCGAGAATCGATTCGAGATAGGCGCGCGCCGCTTCGAGCTCGGCGCGATGACGTTCGTTGTCGCGCCGAGCTTCATCGAGCTGGCTGGTCATCTGCTTGAACGAGCGGGTCAGAACGCCGAGCTCGTCACGACTATAGACAGCCTGACGCGGGGTGTAGTCGCCCGCCGCCACGGCTTGTGTGCCCTCGGCAAGGATAGACAGCGGCGCCGACAGGCGGCGAGCCAGCACGAAAGCCAGGGCAATGGCCGTGAACAAGGCCAGGAGTACCGTCAGCGTCAACGTCATCGCGTAGATGCGCGTCAATCCCTCACGGCCGAGCGAGAGTTCCTGATAGTCGGCATAGACCGCCTGCACGCTGTCGGCGTTCTGGGCGAGGCTGGTGGGCACCGGATCGGTAAGCTGCAGGATTCGCGTCTCGATGCCGAGGCCCGGCGGTGTTACGGCGACCAGGACACGCAGTGTCAGGTCTTTCTCGCTGTGGCTCTCGATCACCGCAAGTCGGCGCTCGGCAAGTGCCCGGCGCAATTGTTCGGGTGCCGGCTGTGCCGGCAACAGGGTGGCCAGTTCACCCGTCGCCGTCGCCACGAGCGTACCTGTCGTCGAGAAGAGTGCCGCCGATTGAACGCCGTGCTGTTCGCGCAAGCGGTTGAGTTCGAGCCGTCGCTGCGCTTCCGAGCGGTCCGCAAGTTCCAGCGCCATCGATTGTCCTTTGGCGGCCAGATCCGCCAACAGCGAATCGAGCGCACTGCGGCCTAGATTGAGGCCCGCTTCGAGGGCCTTCTCGACGCGCACGTCAAACCAGGTGTCGATACTCTTGGTGACGAACTGGACCGACACGGCGTAAATCAGTACGCCGGGCACGACGGCCATCAGGCCGAACATCAGCATCAGCCGCAGCTTGAGCCGCGAACCGAAGACTCTGGCCCGGTGTTCACCCCAGAGGATGCGCAGCTGCCAGGCAATCAGCGCCAGCAACGACAGGGCGACGATTGCATTCAGACCCAGCAGCCAGGGGTAATGACGCGCAAAGAGCGCCGTGTTGGCGCTCGCCGACGCCAACAGGAAGAGAAGAATGCCGCCAAACGAAGCGGCGGCGACGATCAGACTCTTCACTTGCTCTCACCGGTGGCAGGCGCAAGCGTGGCCGCTACGCCGAGGGAGGATACATCGCCGGGCGTAAGGTTCCAGCGAGCCCACTCGGATGTCAGATTCCAGTCACGATTGGCGAGTGCGTTCACCTGGAACGTCTTGGGCATTTGTGTGAGGTCGAGACGCATGCGTAGGGCGAGCTGATAGGTCTGGCCGGCGGCGAGCGAACCCTTGTCGAGGACCGGCCAGTTGCGCAGTCGTGTGAGGATGCGCAGCGCCTCGTCGAGCGTGGCGAAGCTCTGGTGCAAGGCGCCGCTCGACAAACGGTACTGGCGAGTCAGCGCGTGGTAGGAGAGCTGGTACGACTGACTCCGGCCGACAACCTGTTCGTCCAGCCAGTACCAGCGGGAGCGGCTGAGTTCGAAGTCGACCACGAAATAGAGCGCGACGCCCTTAGCGACGACTTCTTCGAGCCGGGCGTTCAGATTGATGGTGAAATCAGCCGACAGGACATAACCCTCGTCGCCGGCCGACAGCTGCGGGTTGCGGATGCTGATGTCGGCTGCCTGCGTGCTCGATGAGGCAATCAGAATAAACAGGCCGACAAGGAACGAACTAAGGAGCTTTCCGCAACAGCGCATAATAGAATCCGTCATGTTCCTCCCGCGGTAGAAGTCTCTCCTCCACGAGTCGCCGGGCCGTCGGCTGGCGAACCAGGAAGGCATCGATCTGTCCTTCGTTCTCTTCCGGGAATACCGAGCAGGTGGCGTAGAGCAGGCGGCCTCCCGGCTTCAGCAGCGGCCAGAGTTGGTCGAGAAGGTCAGCCTGCAGGAGAGCAAAGCGCCTGATGTCGCTCTCCCGGCGCAGGTACTTGATATCGGGATGGCGACGCACGACGCCCGAGGCAGAGCAGGGCACATCCGCGAGGATGGCATCAAAAGGCAGGCCATCCCACCAGTCGCCCGAGGCGCGGCAGTCGGCAACCCCGACCTTGGCGACGAGACCGAGGCGGCGCAGGTTGTCTTCGATGCGCCGGGTGCGCGTGGCGTCGATATCGAGTGCCAGCAGGTCGATATCGGCCGCTTCCAGCAGATGTGCGGCTTTCCCCCCAGGCGCGGCGCAGGCGTCCAGGATGCGCTCGCCGGCAACGGGCAGGAGCAGTTGGGCAGCGCGCTGCGCGCCGGCATCCTGGATAGACACCAGCCCATCGGCAAAGCCCGGCAGGGCATCGACGGTTACCGGCTTGGCCAGGAGCAGCGCGTTCGCCGCCACCTGCCTGGCAGACGATCCGGCCTCCAGCAGACGTGCCGCGTAGGCCTCGCTGGTGGCGCGACGCCGGTTGACACGCAGGGTCATCGGCGGCGGGCCGTTGCCAGCGGCGACGATCTCCTGCCAATGCTCGGGATAGGCGCGGCGCAAACGCGCCAGCCACCAGGCGGGGTGTTGTTGTACCGCCTCGTCGTCGCCGGCCATGGCGGCCGCCAGCGACTCGCGCTGGCGCAGGTAACTGCGCAGCAGTCCATTGACTAATCCCTTGAAAACGCCACCGGTCATTTCGCCGGCGGCGGCAACGGCCTGATCCACGACCATGTAGGCCGCCTCGGGACGGGTATGCAGCCGAAAGAGTGCGGCCAGCAGCAGGGCTTCGGTTTCCGTGTGCGATAGCGGTTTCGTGAGCAGGCGAGCGAGAATGAACTCGCCGCAACCGTAGCGGCGCAGCGTCCCATAGGCCACATCCTGCGCTGCGGCGCGGGCAGCCGGCGCTGCGGCGCTCAGAGGCCTCAAGGCTTGTGTCAGGCTTTGCCCGGCCCGCACGGCGGCAATCACCCGAGCCGCGAGCAGCAGGCTCAGCCCCAGGGAATCCGCCGGCAGACGCGACGGCGGCGGCCCCGGCTTGCGCCGAGGCGGGCCCTTGACGACGGCCGCAGGTTTGCGAACGCGCACGGCGCGGGTAGACGGAGAAGAAGGCGTAAGGGACGAAGGCAAGGTCGGGATTCGCTGCTATCGAGTGTGTGGCGAGTTTAGCACGATGCCCTTTCGTGGCGAGATCGTCACGGGCGGGCGATAATGCGGCGCATGACCTCTTCCTCGCTCAAACCCTTCGCATGGCTGTCCATCGGTGCCGCACTGGCGACGATCGCGCTCAAGGGGCTCGCCTGGATGATGACCGGGTCGGTTGGCCTGCTCTCCGATGCGCTCGAATCGCTGGTCAATCTGGCTGGTGGAGCAATGGCCCTGGCGATGCTGTCGATCGCCGAGCGGCCCGAGGACGAAGGGCATGCGTTCGGCCACGGCAAGGCGGAGTATTTTTCCAGCGGCTTCGAGGGGCTGTTGATTCTGTTCGCTGCGTTGGCGATCGCCTTTGCCGCGATCGAACGCCTGCTCTACCCGAAGCCACTCGAACAGCTTGGACTGGGCCTGGTGGTGTCGACGCTCGCCTCGCTGATCAATCTCGTCGTCGGCAGCGTTCTGCTGCGTGCCGGCAAACGCCACCGGTCGATCACCCTCGAGGCCGACGCGCACCATCTGCTCACCGACGTGTGGACGTCGGTGGGAGTGATCGTCGGCCTGACTGCCGTCGCGCTCACTGGTTGGCTATGGCTCGATCCGACGCTCGCCTTGCTGGTTGCCACCAACATCGTGTGGACCGGCTGGCGCCTGCTGCAGCGCTCAGCCGTTGGCCTGATGGACGGCAGCCTGCCGCCGGAGGAACACGCGCTGGTGCTCGCTATCCTCGAACGTTATCGCGCGCTGGGCATCGAGTTCCACGCGGTGCGGACGCGCGAGTCCGGTACTCGCCGCTTCATCTCGCTGCATGTCCTGGTACCCGGCAGCTGGACGATTTCCCGCGGTCACCAGCTCGTCGAAGAACTGGAGCGGGAGGTTCGTCAGACGCTTTCCCACGCCTCCGTGTTTACTCATCTCGAGCCCCTGGAAGATCCGGTCTCACAGGAAGACATCGCTCTTGACCGCTAGACCTTGCAGACGCACTTGGCGCCTTCGCTTCGGCGCGTGCCTCCTGCTACTGGTGGCAGCGCCGGCCCTGGCCTGGAACGCCGCGGGTCATCGGATCAGCGCGATGATTGCCTGGGAGTCGATGGATGCCGGGACGAAGTCCGCGGTTGGGCAACTCCTGCGCCAGCACCCGGACTACGAACGCTGGCAAGCGCGCGCCCATGGCGGCGATCCGGAGCTGACCGCCTTCCTTGAGGCCTCGACCTGGCCCGACGACATTCGCAAGGACAGGCGTTTCTACACCACCGGACGCGAGGAGCCCACGGCAACGCTACCCGGTTTTCCCGACATGGAGCGGCGACTGCACTGGCACTACGTGGATCGCCCGGTGAATCCGGGCGCCGGCACCGGGCCTGCGGCTGGCGTCATCGACCGCCAGCTGGCGGTGCTGGCGCGCATCGTTGGCGACCGGCAGGCGACAATGGCTGAGCGGGCTTACGCCCTTCCGTGGCTGATTCATCTGGTCGGCGACGCGCACCAGCCGCTGCACGCGGCGAGCCGCTACGGTCCGGATGGACAAAGCGACAATGGCGGGAATCTGGTCAGCATCGTGAACCCTTTCGCCGCACGCTACACGTCGATGAGTCTGCATCGCTACTGGGATGACTTGCCGGGCCCTCCGTGGCTGCGCGACGGTCGGCTCGCCAGCGCGGCGAGGTCGCTGGCCGCACTTCACCGGCCGCCGACCTCACCAGGAACTCCCGAGCAGTGGCTTGACGAAAGCTGGCGGCTTGCCCGCGAGCGTGTCTATCCGCCCGGGGATGACGCCGTGCCGACGATCAGCGCCACCTTCCATGAGGACGCGCTGGCGATCGCCGGTCGCCGCGTCGCCGAGGCGGGTTATCGGCTCGCCGATCTCCTGCAGCGGTTGTTGCACAGCGGGCCGCGGCGAGAGGACCGAAACGACCGCTAGCGGCCAGGATTGGTTTCACGTGGAACATCCGCCGCCGCGCCTTTAGCCGCGCCCCATCGCGCGCAGTCGCGCAACGCGCTCCGCGGTGGCCGGGTGAGTACTGAACAATCCGGCAATTCCACCACCGGAGAGCGGGTTCATGATCATCATCTGGGCTGTCTCCGGGTGCGCTTCGGCAGGAGCCATCGGGATACCGCGAGCGTAGGCATCGATCTTCGCCAGAGCGTCGGCCAGAGCGTTCGGGTCGCCGCAGATCTCGGCGCCGCCGCGGTCTGCCTCGAACTCGCGTGCCCGCGAGATGGCCATCTGGATCAGCGAAGCCGCCAGTGGCGCCAGCAGCGCCACCAGGATCCCAGCCAGCGGATTGCTCGGCCGACCCTCGGAGTCGCGCCCGCCAAAAAACACCGCGAAGTTGGCGAGCGCCGAAATCGCGCCAGCCATGGTTGCCGAGATCGTCGAAATCAGGATGTCACGATGGCGGACATGCGCCAGTTCGTGTGCCATGACGCCCCGAATCTCGCGTGCCGACAGGAGCTGAAGGATGCCGCTCGTCGCCGCTACCGCCGCGTTGTCGGGATTGCGACCAGTGGCGAAAGCATTGGGCTGCCCTTCGTCGATCAGATACACCCTGGGCATCGGCAGGCCGGCGCGCTGGGCGAGTTCCCGAACCATTCCGTAGAACTGCGGCGCCGAGCTTGCGTCGACCTCGCGCGCGTTGTACATCTTGAGCACCATCTTGTCCGAGAACCAGTAGGCGAAGACGTTCATCGCCCCGCCAAAGAGCAAGGCCAGCAACATCCCGGATTTGCCGCCGACAAACCCGCCGATGACGCCGAAGAGGGCCACGATCGCGGCCATCAGAATGGAAGTTTTCAGCCAGTTAGCGAACATCTCGGAGACCTCCATGAGCGCAGGACGAGTAGCCTGCCAGTGAGGCGCTAGATGGGGTAGCGACGAGCGATTTCAAGAACCCGACAAGGCGCAGCAAGCTCCCGGCGAGAGCGCCGTGCCGGCCAGATACTGGGCGGCCGACAGGCGTCTGCCGCCAGCCTTCTGCAACTCGCCGAGGCGCAACGCCTGCTCGCCGCAGGCGACCACGACACCGTCGCGTTCAACCCTGAGGACCATGCCCGGCCGCCCGTCGCCAGCCACCGCCTCAGCCCGCCAGACCTTGAGCGGAACGTCGTCGAGGCAGCAAGTGGAACCCGGAAAGGGGTTGAAGGCCCTCACCTGACGGGCCAGTTGCCAAGCCGGGCGGTGCCAGTCGAGACTGGCCTCCGCCTTGTCGATCTTGGCCGCGTAGGTGATGCCCACTTCCGGTTGCGGGCTGGCTGGCAACGGCAGGCGCGCCAGGACATCGACGACCAAACGGGCGCCCAGCAGTGCCAGCGTCTCGTGCAGCGAGGCAGCGGTATCGGTGTCGCTGATGGGCACGCTCGCCGACAGGAGAACGGGACCACTGTCGAGCCCGGCCTCCATCTGCATGATGGACACGCCCGTCTCCTGATCACCGGCAAGGATCGCCCGTTGGATCGGCGCAGCGCCACGCCAGCGCGGCAGCAGGGAAGCATGAATATTGATACAGCCGTGGGACGGCATGTCGAGTACGGCCTGCGGCAGGATGAGGCCATAGGCGGCGACGACCATCGCCTCGGCGCCCGCAGCGCGGATTCTCTGCTGCACAAGGGCATCTCTCAGTGTCGGCGGTTGAAATACCTCGAGCCCCGCCGCGTTGGCCAGTTCCTTGACCGGCGAGGCTCGCAGAGCCATCCCGCGCCCGGAGGGCCGATCCGGCTGCGTCAGCACCAGCACCACCTGGTGGCCAGCAGCCAGGATCTGCCGCAGGGCCAGCGCGGCGAACTCCGGCGTACCCGCGAAGACCAGCCTCATGCGGTGATTCGCGCCTGCTTGGCGAGCTTGTTCCTGATGCGCAACTGCTTCAACTGCGAAAGATGTTCCACGAAAACGCGACCCTGCAGGTGGTCTATCTCGTGCTGCAGGCAAACAGCCAACAGGCCCGTGGCGTCGACCGTCTGCTCGGCTCCGTCCAGGTCCTGGTAGCGGACAACGACGTGTTCGGCGCGCTCGACCTTGTCGTATACCCCGGGCACCGACAGGCAGCCTTCCTCGCACACCTGCAGTCCATCCTGTTGCAGAATCTCGGGGTTGATCAAGGTCAACAGCTGGTCCCTGGTTTCCGAAGCATCGACGACAATGACGCGCGCGTGCACATCCACCTGTGTCGCCGCCAAGCCGATCCCGGGAGCTTCGTACATCGTTTCGGCCATGTCACGCGCCAGACGGCGAATGCCGTCGTCAATCTTGTCGACGCGCGCGGCGACCTTTCTCAGGCGCGGGTCGGGAAAGCGGAGGATCGGTAGTAGCGACATAAAAAGCTTGATCGAAGAAATAACTGCGTGCAGAATCTAACGTAGTGTCTTGAGATACCGGCGCCCCTTGCACGACACGCTCGATGACGTCGGCAACAAGCCCGCCCAACACGGCAGACAGAAACCTGTACCGGGGGTTCCCCCCGGGTGTGCGACCGCTCGTACGAGGATAACACGATGACCCGCATTATGTTCGCGTTCATTCTGGCCATGGCCAGTGCTGCTCTCAGCAGTGTCAGCGCCCAGGAGCTGCAGCTCGCCGCCGGCGCGCCGGAGCGCCATGTCGTGCTACCGGGCGACACCCTTTGGGCCATTTCCGGGAAATTCCTCAAGGAACCTTGGCGCTGGCCGGAAATCTGGCGGATGAATCGCGAAGAGATCAGGAACCCGCATCGCATCTTTCCGGGTGATGTCATAGTTCTCGAACGCGATGCACGGGGCGATCCGCGCCTGCGTCTGCAACGCGCCCGGCTGGTACCGCAAGTCTATTCGGAAGCCATCGAGGAAAGCATCCCGGCTATTCCTCCGAACGTCATCCGGCCCTTCCTCTCAGATCCATTGATTGTCGAAGCGAACGCCCTGGACAGCGCGGCGCGCATCATCGCCACCCAGCAGGATCGCGTATTCATTGGTAACGGTGATCTGGCCTACGTGGTCAACGCCGATCCGGACAAGGTGGCGTGGCAGATCTATCGGAGCGGCAAGCCACTCAATGATCCTGAAACCAACGAGGTTCTCGGCTACGAAGCCTATTACCTGGGCACCGCGCGACAGCTCGAACCCGGCAATCCCGCCACCTTCCAGGTTATCAGCATGAAGGAGGAGATTGGTCGTGGTGATCGCCTGCTGCCGGCCATCCGTCCGCCGCTCGTCGCCTATGTCCCACACAAGCCCGACTTTTCCGTCGACGGCCGCGTGATTTCCGTCTATGGCGGCGTCGACGCCGCCGGACGCGGGTCGATTGTCTCGATCAATCGCGGCGCGGCGGACGGCATAGAGATCGGCCATGTCCTGGCTCTCCAGCGCAACCGTACGGCGGTCGCGCGCGAGGAGAACGACCGCAAGGAAACGGTCCAGATTCCCGTGCTGCGCGTCGGCCTGCTCTTCGTCTTCCGAACCTTTCAGCGCATTTCTTACGGCCTGATCGTGCAGTCCGAAGGCACTGTCGAAGTCAACGACTTCGCCCGTACTCCCTAGCCATGGATGCGGCCGAATCGTCGGCCGGCTGGCTGCGACTGACGCTGGTTCCCGGTGTTGGCGGCGAATCGCAACGCAAGCTGCTGAAGGCCTTCGGGCTGCCCGAGGCAATCTTCACAGCCGGTCGCAGCGCGCTCGGCGATGTCATCGGCGACCGGACAGCAAGGCTTCTGCTCGACACCGACAATCGTGCGGCGGTCGACCGGGCTCTCGCTTGGGCAAACGGTACCAATCAGCATCTGGTCTGCCTGGCCGACCCCGAGTATCCGCAAGCGCTGCTGCAGATACCCGACCCGCCAACGCTGTTGTACGTCCGCGGTCGCCTCTCCCTGCTCAATCAGCCTGCGCTGGCCGTCGTTGGCAGCCGGAACCCCACACCACAGGGCCGTGGCAACGCCGAGCGCTTCGCCGCGGCCTTCGCCGAAGCAGGCCTCGGCGTCGTCAGCGGTCTCGCTCTCGGAATCGATGCGGCCGCTCATCGCGGCGCGCTGAACGCGACCGGCAACACGATCGCTTTCATCGGTACCGGCATCGATCGCATCTACCCCGCGGCGAACCAACAACTCGCCTTCGACATCGCCGCCCGGGGGGCCATCGCCTCGGAGTTCCCGCTGGCCACGCCACCCGCCGCAGCCAACTTCCCGCGTCGGAACCGGTTGATTTCCGGCATCTCCCGTGGCGTGCTGGTGGTCGAGGCGACGACCGAGAGTGGCTCCCTGATTACTGCTCGCCTTGCCGCCGAGCAAGGGCGAGAAGTCTTCGCCATTCCGGGATCGATTCACTCGCCGCAGTCGCGCGGCTGTCACAGGCTGATCAAGCAGGGGGCCAAGCTGGCCGAGGCGGTAGCCGATGTTATCGAGGAAATCGGCTGGGCCAGCGCTCCTGCCGACAGACCCGCCAGCGCCACGGCAGACGCTGCGGAAGCTGGTAGCCTGCTGCTTGCCATGGGTTTTGATCCGTGCAGCCTCGACGAACTGACGCAGCGCAGTGGCTTGACGGCCGACGCGGTTTCGGTGATTCTCCTGCATCTGGAGCTGGATGGTCAGGTCGCCTGTTTGCCCGGCGGCCACTATCAACGGATTTCCCAAGCCTGAGAGCCCTTTCTGATGATCGACATCCTGGTTTACCTCTTCGCGAACTACCACGACTTCAGTGCTCGCCCCAAGACCCGAACCCTCAGACGAAGGTTGAGCGCCGTCGGCTTCAACGACGAGGCGATCGGCGTCGCACTTCGCTGGCTGGACGGCCTCAAGGGCGCACCGCTGCTCGACTGGCCCGACGGCCATCGGGCGATGCGCATCTACGTGCCCGAAGAACAGCGCAAACTCGGCGCCGATTGCCTCGGCTTCATCGCCTTCCTTGAAGCGAGCGGGTTGCTGAGCCCGGGCATGCGCGAACTGGTCGTCGAACGTGCGATGATGCTCGACGACGATCCTGTCCCCATTGGCAAGTTCAAGATCATCGTCCTGATGGTTCTGTGGAGCCGCGAACAGGACCTCGAGCCCCTGATTGTCGAGGAGCTTCTCGACGCCGGCGACGCCCACCCGCTGCACTAGCGGTCCTTGCGCACCATAGCCTGTTGCGCCGTGCTTGCTTGCCAAGCACGGCGGTGTGCTCTTATCATGGTTCGCGGGCCGGTGCCGTCTGACCATCCCGCAAACACCACATTCCCCACTCTCCCGGGCTGATTAAGGTTCCCATGAGCAAGAAACTGATCATCACCGAGAAACCTTCCGTCGCCGCCGACGTCGCGCGCGCGCTCGGCGGCTTTGTCCGGCACGACGACTACTATGAGGGTGACGAGTACGTCCTTTCCTCGGCGATTGGTCACCTGCTGGAGCTCGCCTGTCCCGAAGAGTACGAGGTCAAACGCGGCAAGTGGTCGTTCGCACACCTGCCGGTGATTCCGCCTCACTTTGCGTTGCAGCCGATTGCGAAAACCGAGTCGCGTCTCAAACTGCTCGTCCGCCTGATCAAGCGCAAGGATGTTGCCGGCCTGATCAATGCCTGTGACGCCGGGCGCGAAGGCGAGTTGATCTTCAACTACATCAACCAGCACGCCGGGAACGCGAAGCCGGTTGAACGACTCTGGCTCCAGTCGATGACCCCCCAGGCGATCCGGGAAGGTTTCTCCCGTCTGCGCAGCGGCACCGAGATGCAGGGTCTGGGCGACGCCGCAGTCTGTCGCTCCGAATCGGACTGGCTCGTCGGCATCAACGGAACACGTGCGATGACCGCCTTCAATTCAAAGACCGGCGGCTTCCATCTGACTACCGTTGGTCGCGTGCAGACGCCAACCTTGGCATTGATGGTCGACCGCGAAGACCGCATACGCAAGTTCGTGGCTCGCGCTTACTGGGAACTCGACGGTGTTTTCGCCTGCGCCGCGGGCGACTACCGTGGGCGCTGGTTCGATGAGAACTTCAAGGGCAAGGACGATGACGAACATGCGCGTGCCGACCGGCTGTGGGATGAGAGCCGCGCGCTGGCCTTGCAGAACAAATGTGCCGACCAGGACGGCGACGTTAGTGAGGAGTCCAAGGCATCGACGCAATTGTCGCCGCTGTTGTTCGACCTGACCAGTCTGCAACGCGAAGCGAACGGCCGTTTCGGCTTCTCTGCGAAGGCGACCCTCGGACTTGCCCAGGCACTGTACGAAAAGCACAAGATCCTGACCTATCCGCGTACTGACTCGCGCGCGCTTCCCGAGGACTATCGCCAGACGGTGCTCAGCACCTTATCGATGCTGACCGGCGAGGGTGTCGGAAAAGGCCACGACGAGCAGACGCTGGCTCGCTACGCGCCTTTCGCCGGCAGGATACTCGCCAGCAACTGGGTCGTGCCCAACAAGCGCATCTTCAACAACGCCAAGGTCTCCGACCACTTCGCGATCATCCCGACGCTACAAGCGCCAAAGCACCTCTCGGAACCGGAAATGAAGCTCTACGACATGGTCGTCAAGCGCTTCCTCGCCGTCTTCCATCCGGCAGCGGAGTACCTGATCACCACGCGCATCACGCGCGTCGCCGGCGAACCTTTCAAGACCGAGGGCAAGGTGCTGGTTAACCCGGGTTGGCTGGCCGTGTACGGGCGTGAAGGGCAAGAGGGCGAGGAGGGCAATCTGGTTGCGGTGCAAGCGGGCGAACGGGTGCATGCCAGCGAGATGCTGCTCAGCGCACATCAGACGCGGCCACCGGCTCGCTACTCCGAGGCCAGTTTGCTGACGGCCATGGAGGGGGCCGGCAAGGCCATGGACGATGAGGAGCTACGGGCGGCCATGGCGGGGCGCGGTCTGGGCACCCCTGCCACACGCGCCCAGATCATTGAGAACCTGCTCGCTGAGCAGTACCTGCAGCGGGAGGGTCGCGAGTTGCAACCGACGGCCAAGGCTTTCTCCCTGATGACGCTGCTCAACGGACTGGGGATTCCAGAGCTGACCGCCCCCGAACTGACCGGCGAATGGGAGTGGAAGCTCGCGCGCATGGAACGAGGCGAGCTGGCACGAACAGCGTTCATGAAGGAAATCGCAGCCATGACGCAAAGAATCGTGGACCGTGCGAAAAGCTACGATAGCGACACCATTCCCGGCGACTTCGGCGAGCTATCGACGCCTTGCCCCAAGTGCGGCGCCTTGATCAAGGAAACCTACAAGAAATTCCAGTGCCAGGCCTGTGACTTCTCCCTCTGGAAGATAGTCGCCGGCCGCCAGTTCGAGGCCAGCGAGATCGAAGAGCTGTTGACCCGTCGCCGAATCGGCCCACTCAGTGGTTTCCGCAACAAGATGGGCCGTCCCTTCAACGCCATCATCCAACTCAACGCCGACAACTCCCCGGAATTCGACTTCGGGCAAGGTAGCGCCGGCGCCGATGGTCCTGCCGAAGAGGTCGACTTCTCGCAGAGCGAAACGCTGGGCCCTTGCCCAAAATGCGGGGCCTCGGTCTTCGAGCACGGGATGGCCTATGTCTGCGAGCGATCACAAGGCAGCGCCAAGACCTGCGACTTCCGTTCAGGCAAGGTGATTCTGCAACAAACCGTGGAAGCCGAGCAAATGCAGAAGCTTCTCAGCAGCGGTCGGACTGACCTCCTCAGAAACTTTGTGTCCGCCCGCACACGTCGCAAGTTCTCGGCCTACCTCGTACGCGGTGCCGATGGCAAGGTCGGCTTCGAGTTCGAGAAACGCGAGCCCAGAACCCCGGCAAAAAAAAGCCGGGCCACGCCGACCAGCGAGCCAAGCGACGCCGCGACGCCGACCAGTGGTACGACCACCCGGAGCCGCAAGAAAGCCTCGTCGAGCTGACGCCGGTTGTCGGATCGTTGCCGCCTGTTCCACGTGGAACAGATTCCCCGCCATTGCTTCGACAAAAACTACTCTCGCCCAGTTACGCCGCCAACACGCCCGGGGGCGGCGCATCAAGAATCGCCGCCCGCAACACGTCGATCGCCTCGGGCCGCGGGAAGGTCGCCCGCCAGGCGATCACCACCTGGCGCACCGGCGCTGGCGGACTGAAGCGCCGAGACTGCAACAGCGAGTCGTCCTGCGGCCACGAAGCCGCTGCCGACGCGGGCACTACCGAGATGCCGGCACCGCTGGCCACCATGTAGCGAACCGTCTCCAGTGAGCTTCCTTCCAGAGCGCCCTCGGTACCTCCGGGCGCCGACAACTGCGGGCAGGCCTGTACCACCTGATCCCGGAAGCAGTTCCCATTGCCCAGCAGGAGAAGATTGTGGGCCGCCATCTGTTCGACATCGATCAGGCTCTGTTGCGCCAACGGATGCCCGCTCGGCATGACCACGCAGAACGGTTCCTCATAGACCACGCGCGAGACGATGCCCGGCTCGCCGAAAGGCAGCGCCACCACGATCACGTCCAGGTCGCCACGCCGCAACTGAGCTGCCAGACTGACTGTGAAGTTCTCCTGGAGGAACAGCGGCATCCTCGGTGCGCGCGCGTGCAGGGCCGGAATCAGCTGCGGCAACAGGTACGGCGCTATGGTGTAGATGACACCCAGGCGCAGCGGGCCCTGTAGCGGATCCTTGCCCTGCACCACGATCTCCTTGAGCCTGTCCGCTTCCTCGAGCACCCGCTCCGCTTGCCCCGCGATCTGCTCGCCGATCATCGTCAGGCGCACGTCAGCCGACGACCGTTCAAAGAGGACGACACCGTACCTCTGCTCGACCTTCTTGAGCGCAACCGACAACGTCGGCTGGCTGACGTGGCACCTCTCGGCCGCCCGACCGAAATGCCTTTCCCTCGCCAGGGTCACGATGTAGCGCAGTTCAGTCAGCGTCACGACTGCCCATCCCGAATTCAAAACCCTGCATCCGCGCCGGCGATCGGTGGCAGCACCGTCGATCAACACTCACTCCGCTCACCAGCAACCCTCCCTCGAAACAAACCCTTTACCTACCCCGGCAGCGAGCGCGGCGCCAGCAGTGCCAGATCCGCTGCTTCCAGCCATGTCCATCGGCCGGCGGCAAGCGTCGCCGGGAGCGCCAGGCCACCGATCGCCACCCGATGTAGCGCCTCGACCCGGTTACCGGCAGCCGCCACCATTCTCTTGACGAGATGGTACTTGCCCAGCGTCACCGTCAACCGCAGACTTCGCTCGCCCTGGCGATCACAGGCCGCCGCCATGATTGCCTGCGATTCATCGTGCAGCACCACCCCGCTCAGAAGCGCTGCTACTTGCCCATCGTCCACCGCATGCCGGGTGCTCACCTCATAGACTTTCGGCACCATCCGCCGCGGTGAAGTGCAGGCGTGAATGAATGCACCATCGTCGGTCAGAAGCAGCAGACCGGTCGTATCCGCGTCCAGCCGGCCAACCGCTTGGACACCACGCCGAACGAGAGGGATCGGCAACAGCGAAAACACGCTCGGATAGTGGATCGGCCGCCGCGAGCACTCATGGCCCGCGGGCTTGTTCAGTGCCAGATAGACGAATCGCCGGTAAGCCCACGGCTGCCCATCCACTGCAAAGCTCAGACCCTCGGGCTCGAACTGCGCCAGCGGATCGTTGCACACCCGTCCCTCAACGCTGACGCGCCCCGTGCACACCAGCCCCCGGCACTCGGCGCGACTGCCAAAGCCCTGCGATCTGAGCAAACGTTCAAGTTCCATCAACTTGCACCACCACTGCAGGGGAACTACCCAAGGAAAGTCGACCGGCATGGGCCGCCCGCCTGGCTTCGCCGGTCCCGCGAGGACCGCACTGGAAAGCGCCTATTGTTCTCCTTTGTCGGAGCGCCCACAATAGCTACTCTTACCACCCACCTCAAGGAGACGGGATCCATGCTGGTCAAATTCACTTCGAGCACGTCCGGACAGATCATGATGTTCGCCCCCGTCGCCCGTCAACTCCTCGAAATTGTCGGCAAGGACTGCAATGCGCGTGGCGTGATCACCACCGAGCAGTTACCCGACGCGATCCATCGACTACGTGAAGCCAGCGCCGACGCCAAGAATCCCGACCACGCAGAGGCTGTTTCCCCTGATGAGAACGAGGACGCGAAGGAGAGCGTCCACGTCGGCCTCGGCCAGCGGGCCTACCCCTTGATCGAGCTTCTCGAGTGGACGCGCAAGGAGGACGGATACGTCCTCTGGGAGGCTTCCGGCGACTTCTGAGTTGGCAAGAACTCAGCCGACCGCCACTTCGGCCAGCCAATGGCTGAACGTCATCAGCATCCTTACGCTTCTCTGCCTGTCGGCGGCTACGCCGAGAGCCGCTGAAGTGGCGCTTGATGTCGGCCACACCCTCAGCCAGCCCGGTGCCACCAGCGCCCGCGGCCGCCCTGAGTTCGCTTTCAACGCCGCGCTCGCCCGACGTTTGGCCGCGGAGCTGCAGGCACGAGGCCTTGCCGTCAGGCCGATCAATTTCGATGGTGCCATCGACAGTCTGGTTACCCGGCCCCTACAGGCGGCAGGCGCCGATTTCTTCCTGTCGATCCATCATGATTCGGTCCACGCCGACCTGCTCCAGGAGTGGCGATGGCAGGGGAAAGTGCAGACTTACACCGACCAGTACGCCGGATTCGCCCTGTTCGTGTCACACGACAACCCTGATCTCCACACCAGCCTGAGCTGCGCGTCGGCGATCGGCGCGCGCCTGCGACGCACCGGCTTCCTTGCCGCAACCCATCACGCCGAACCTCTCGCCGGCAAGCCTCGCCAGCCTGCCGACGCAGCCAACGCCGTCTACTACTACGACAATCTCGTGGTGCTCTACCGCACGACCCTGCCTGCGGTGCTGTTTGAAGCCGGCGTGATCAAGCACCGCGCCGAAGAGTTGGCCCTTCTGGACCCTCAGCGCCAGACACGCATGGCCGATGCTATCGCCACCGGCATCGCCGCCTGCCTGTACCCATGCGCGACCGCTCGCCGCGATTCGCCTGCTGCCGGCGGCGCGTCGGCTTCACAGTGCAATGACCATCGGTGACCCGCTGCCGTCGTTGAACACAGCCTTGTAGCCGAACTGCTCCTGGCGTTCCTGCCACACGCGGTTGTGCTCGCTCAGGTAGTTGAAGTAGAGCGTCGGCGACGGGTGCGAGGATCTGCCGATGACTCGCCCAACCGCCTCCTCGTCAGGATGACCGAACTGCTGACCATTGGTGCTGAACAGGAAGCGCGGGCTTTCGATCAGTGACATCAGTTCGTCGGTGGTGTTGGCCTTGCTACCATGATGCGCCACCTTGACAGCATCGACGCGCAGACGCGCTAGCCCACGCGCTTGCAGGAGGCGCTTCACCGACGCACATATCGCGTCCGGGTGCGCATCGGCAAGAAACAGGCAGCTTCGGGACTTGCCGCCCGGCATCTCATTCCCGGAAGCCGCCATCCCAGCGTTGCCGGCGTACTCCGCCAGGAAGGCGATGCTCGATCCATTGGCGGCCGCGTCGTCCGGCCGTGACTGTTTCTCGATCAGACTATCGAGTTGCGCCGAGCTTCCAAGCAGCCCCTTGCCCGGAAGGTACTTCTTCTGCTGGCCCAGCAAGGCCCAGGCCGCCTCGAGGTCGCCCGGATCGAGGGCATCGCCGAGATCCTTGCGCCACGCCTCCCGCATCCGCTCGAGCTTGGCAAGCGTCGGTGACAGCAGCGTCAACTTCAAGCCTCCCGGCAGCACATGCTCGGGTAAGGCACCAGCGTCGCCTACGACCACAGCCTGACCCTTGAAGGCCCCATTCCAACAACCCTCGTCGAGTCGCTTGGCAAGCAGCGCACTGAAGAACTCGCCCTGCCTGCCCCCCAACAGTCCGTGTGCCTGCTCGAGGTGGCGCCAGCCATTGAACCACACGTCCTTGACGACGAACGGCCAGGGACGCGGGTTGGCAAAAAGCTTGATCAGACCCTCGATGTGGTCGGTATCGACGTGCGACAGAACCATCAGTTCGAAACGCCGGTCGCCCTTCGGCAAACGCTCGATCCGTCCACGCAGCGCCTCGTACGCACCAACCGGCCCGCTGTCGATCAAGATCCGGCGCGTCCGCCGGACGTCGCCGTACTCGACCAGCAGGCAGTCACCGTGCAGCGCCGCCAGCATCTCGATACGCATGAATTCACCCGCCATTCGAGCACTCCTCGTCTGTTCTACAGCCGCCAGTCGGCATCGCCGAAAGCTACCACGCACAACGCCATCGGCACGCTCTCCCGCATCGCTTCGCGCTTCGCGTCGCGGATGATCTCGCCCAACCGTTGTTCGCCGCCGGCACCCAGCAGTCGCGCGACGATCTTCTCGCCGACGATGACCGCATGCCGGCCAAAGACCGTCGCTATCGTCGATACCACCGCGGCCGCTCCGGCCTGACGGAAATAGCGCACGTGGCTGGCGTAGTCCTCAGCCGTGCTGGACGTGTCGCACCCGAGCAGAAAAACCAGCGGTGCAGGCGCTCCGGGCGCGCGCACGTACTCGGCAGGCAGACGCAGCGTGGACAGGAAACTGCCACCGATTTCAAGCCGCACATCCTGCTTTCGGCCTTCGTTGTGGGGAAAAGCCAGCAACAGCCCCGGGCCACCGGCAACCTGCTGTTTCCACTCAGCCCAGTCCTCGGCCACCCCCACCTCACCACCCAATGCTCCTTTCATCGTCTCGAGCAGCGCCTGCACTTCCTCGGCGCTCACTTCCCGGCTGTAACCGAGCAGCGCGCCGGTGCGCACATCAAGACGGTTGCGCTGGGCTGTCGGCTCCGCCTGAATCACCAGTTCGGCGCCATCGGGCTTGCCGAGAACAGCGCTGTAGAAGTGTCGTTCGATCACCTTCTTCAAGCCCCAGAAGCCCATCGGGCAAACGTGACGCGCCGGTGCGCCCGCGCCCTCGCAGTTCGCCGGGCAGCGACCATCCCGGAGAGCTTGCAGATGCTGCCGGCAAACCTGCGCGTCGGCATCCGGTGGCGGCAGGTCGTAGAAGAACTCGATCGGCACGAGCGCATCACTGCGCGTACTGACCACCTGGATATGGGTGACCGCATCGCTGCCGACATCCAGCCCACCCGCCGTCAACTGTTGCAATTGGTCGAGGTACAGTTTCGAATAGACATCGGCGCCGATCCTCGCCAACTGGACGAGAAGGGCAGGGTTATCTCCCTGGTCGAGGCCTTCCTCGTGATCGGCAACCTTGCTCGCCACCGCCGAGATCAGGTCGTTGATGCTGCGCACAGGTTCTTCGATCGACGAAAGGTCCGTGGCCCAGGCGCGCTGTCCGGCGACTCCGGTCAATCGCGGCTGCTCTGCCGCCGTATGATTGAAAACGAGAGCCATGTCGAAACGACGCCTCGCCCCAAGATCGGACCAGTCCTGGCGAAGCCTGCTCTCATCTTCGAGACGGATGCCTCCGCGCAGCCCGGCCAACAGCTCCGCCCGCTCAACCACCCGTGTGCATAGCATAACGGTCTGCAGAACCCGCCCCCGGTGCAACACCGTCAGGCGCGCGGCAAAGTCCCCTGGCGCGCGCGGGGTGAATACAAACTGCGCCTCGCTGCTGTCACCGTCACGCGGCAACAGGATTTCACCGAGCAACGGGGTCGCAAACTGCTGCGGTTCGTGCAGAACCAACTGCAGGCGATGCGTAGACCGATCCCGTTCCAGCTTGTCCTCCGGAAAAGCGCTGGGTGCCGCGCTGACGCCAGCCTTGCGGGGACCAATCAGTACCCGCACTCGCACCGGTTCGCCAACTACATAACCGCGTCGCTCGGCGACAAAGCGGTCTCTGATCCGGCGAAAGCTCTTCTGCTGAACGTAGCGGGAGTTCGGTATCTGCGCCTCGGCAGCTCGCAGTTGGGCGGCAAGGTCTGACAAAGAGCCAGCACCGACCGGCACGCCGCGTACCGTCCCCAGTTCCCCTCCACCCGAGCGGCCACCGCGGGCCCTTGGCGCGAACTCCTTCTCGGCCACGCCGAGCTGCTGCGCCGATTCTGCCGCAAGGTCGAGCCTCATCTCAGGCGGCAGGCAACGCAATCGATGCGACAGCGCGTCCAGCGATCGCTCCGGCCTGGCCAGAGCGAGAAGATCCTGATTCAGCAGAGGCAACACTTTGCCCCCGAAGGCCGAGCACAAAGCAAGGTCGATCGGCTGGTTCGCCGCCAAGCCGGCAGCAAACTTACCGACACACGCAACCAACTCCCTGACTTCGCTTACCGCGCCGACGACCGCAACGCCTTCCGCGGCTAGCCTGGATACGAGACTGCGCAACAGCGGCGCCGCTTCCGCGGGTGAATCCTGAGCAAAACCGCAGACGATCACCACGCAGCAGCGCAAGCGAATGTCTCTGGTCAACACCCGCGCCAGCGCCTGACCAAGGCTCGCCCCGACAACCAGTACTTCCACCTCGGCATCGGAGCGCTCCACCGTCACGAAGCGGTATGGCGACCCGGCCGGCAGACCACCGCCCAGCGCCACCGCCAGCTCTGGCGCCAGAGGGTCGTCGACCAGTGACGCGACAGTGAAGGGCCAACGCCAATTGGTTCGACCGTCAGCAGCAAACATGTCCGCAACGAAGACGCTCGCCAGGCCAGCCCCCGGCGACGCCAGCGCTTGCGCGAAGGACAGCGTTCGCCCCGGCTGTCGCTTGCCATCATGCACTGCCAGACGCGGCCCGCCTGCCAGGCCGGGCCTTCGCCACTTCGCCACCTGAGCGAGGTAGTCGCCCCAAGCCATCAGCAGAACCGGGGCCGGCGGCCACTTCGCCAGCCCACCGCCTCGCCCCATGCGTCGCGGTGGCGCCCGCCAGTTGAGCAGACCATCTCCCGCTGCATCAAGCGCTACAAATCGTGAGCTCAGATCTCGAGTAGCCGCCACCAGGCTCGGCGTTTCACCCTCTCGTGCCCGTGCATCAACCGCTGACGCCAGCTCCCTCGCCCTACCGGAGGCAGCGAGGACACCAAGGGCGGCAAGAGCGACCACAAACTCCTCGTCGTCAAGTTCGCAACTCCACTCCGCGAGATCCTGCCGGTCCATGTTCCCCTCCCTATCCATGGCTCGCTACAGCTAGCCCAGTAGCAGCGGACCGCCCAGCCCCTCAGAGCTTGTGATAGACCTCCGCACCCGCCTTGACGAACTCGACCGCCTTCACCTCCATCCCTCTGGTCAGCGCTTCACTCGCCGTAAGCCCTTGCGCCACGGCGAAGTCCCGCACTTCCTGGGTGATCTTCATCGAGCAGAAATGCGGCCCGCACATCGAGCAGAAATGCGCCACCTTTGCCGAATCCTTGGGCAAGGTTTCGTCATGAAACTCGCGTGCTTTTTCGGGATCGAGGCCCAGGTTGAATTGGTCCTCCCAGCGAAACTCGAAACGCGCTTTCGACAAAGCATTGTCGCGAATCTGCGCACCCGAGTGACCTTTTGCCAGATCTGCCGCATGCGCCGCCAGCTTGTAGGTAATGATCCCCTCTTTCACGTCGTCCTTGTCCGGCAGACCAAGGTGCTCCTTCGGTGTCACGTAGCAGAGCATCGCTGTGCCGAACCACCCGATCATCGCAGCGCCGATACCACTGGTGATGTGGTCGTAGCCGGGAGCAATATCGGTCGTCAGCGGCCCCAGGGTGTAGAACGGTGCCTCTCTGCACGAATCGAGCTGCAGATCCATGTTCTCCTTGATCATGTGCATCGGCACGTGGCCCGGTCCCTCGATCATCACTTGAACGTCATGCCGCCAGGCGACCTCGGTCAGCTCGCCGAGCGTCTTCAACTCGCCAAGCTGGGCTTCGTCGTTGGCATCGTAGATGGAGCCGGGGCGCAAGCCGTCGCCGAGGCTGAAAGCAACGTCGTAAGCCTTCATGATCTCGCAGATCTCCTCGAAGTGCGTGTACAGGAAGCTTTCCTTGTGGTGGGCCAGGCACCACTTGGCCATGATCGAACCACCGCGCGAAACGATGCCCGTCAGACGTTTGGCCGTCAGTGGCACGTAACGCAGCAGCACGCCGGCGTGAATCGTGAAGTAGTCGACGCCTTGCTCAGCCTGCTCGATCAAGGTGTCGCGGAAAATCTCCCACGTCAGGTCTTCGGCCTTCCCGTCAACCTTCTCAAGCGCCTGATAGATGGGCACGGTCCCTATCGGCACCGGGCTGTTGCGAATGATCCACTCGCGCGTCTCATGGATGTTCTTGCCCGTTGACAGGTCCATGACCGTGTCGCCACCCCAGCGGATCGCCCAGGTCATCTTCTCGACTTCCTCCTGAATGCTCGAACCGAGGGCCGAATTCCCGATGTTGGCGTTGATCTTGGTCAGGAAGTTGCGGCCGATGATCATCGGCTCGCTTTCCGGATGGTTGATGTTGCACGGAATGATCGCCCGGCCGCGCGCAACTTCAGAACGAACGAAGTCCGGGACGACTTCCTCCGGGAGGCTGGCCCCGAAACTCTGCCCGCGATGCTGACGACAGAGAATCTCCGCCAGGCGCGCACCCTGCGGGCCGGAGGCGCGCAGCTGCTCGACATAGGTGCGCCGGTTGTTGTTCTCGCGAATGGCGACATACTCCATCTCGGGCGTGATGATGCCACGCCGGGCGTAGTGCATCTGGCTGACGTTGGCACCCGCCCTGGCCCGTTGTGGTCTCCGCTGCAGTCCGGGGAAGCGCATTTCATCGAGAGCGCGATCGGCCGCGCGGACGCGTCCAAAATCGGAACTCAGATCGGCGAGCGGCTCGCTGTCGCCTCGTTCGGCGATCCACCGCGCGCGCAGCGCCGGCAGCCCCTGCCGGATGTCAATCTTCGCCAGCGGATCCGAATACGGTCCCGAACAGTCGTAAACATAGATCGGCGGGTTCTTCTCACCCCCAAAAGCTGTGTCCGTGTCCGACTGGGAGATTTCGCGCATCGGTACCCGGATGTCCGGGCGGCTACCGGTGACGTAAACCTTGCGCGAATTGGGCAGCGGCTTGATGGCTGCTTGATCTACGTGGGCATCGGTAGCAATGAATTTGTCGTTAGCGTTCATGGTGTTTCCTTGCGAAGGGGTGTGGCAAAAGCACGGCTGACAGGGGGAGCGTGCAAGGGCCTGGTGAGGCAGGACGGAGTCGGAACACAGCACATCACCAGATGCGCTCCGCTTCCCTACGACGGCATGACCCGTACAGGTTCGAAGGGACTCTCTCAGCCAGCCGGACAGCGGCGCGGCACCCCCAACGTGCCCAATCAAGTTACTGGAAAGTCAGGCCATTAGCAAGAAAGTTGATGGGGACCGCGCCGTCCGTCTGGCGCCGCCGTATCGGTAAACGATTGTCGGCCCCGCGCCCCACCCATCGCCGCAAAGACCAAGCCATGACCCCATCCGCGCAGTCCGGCGAATCATCGCGGCGACGGGGTCGGGGTCGGTAAACGGCACTGGCCGGGCGGAAGCCGCCCGGCCAGTCCTTGCTCACCTTCCGATCACCCGCTCAATTGGCCATAGCGATCATGAAGCCATCGTCCAGGACCGAGACCTTGTACGAGTTCTCCTTGTAGGTCTGGTTGTTGGCGACAAGGCTCGTCTTGACCGTGTACTTCTTCCCCTTGGCCGACGCCGGCAGCTTGAACTTGGAGTCCGTCTGATAGCGGCCCGCGCCGTCCACGGCGGCCACACGCTCACTCTTCTCCTCGACCAGCTTGTTGTTCTCGTCGTAGATCGCGTACTTCTGGGTCACCTCCGGAGCTTTGTCGCCATAGCCGATGAGGTCCGTATTCGACGTTACCTGCACTTCCCGCTGCCCGTCCTTCTCCGGCACACCGGGCTTGACAACCGTATCGAACTTCGCCGGTTTGACGTCGTCCTTGGGAACGACCTGACCCTTCTTCTTCTTGTACTCGGCATTGACGTCGTTCGCACTGGCAATCTTCTTCGATTCGAAGTACCAGCCGATCAGGAAGCCCACCGCCGCCCCTGCTGCCGCGCCAACCAGACAACCCTTGCCGCCGTTCACGGCCGCGCCGACGGCACATCCGGCTGCCGCACCGATGAGTGCACCGGTTGCTCGGTCGTCCATCCTTGTCGAACCATCCGGATTCGTCGCGCAGGCCGTCACAAGAATTACGCTCGCCAGCGCTGCGGCGCTACGACGCAAGGTGAAACGACTGTTCGTCATGCTGTACTCCCCCTGTCAAGAAAACTATTGCCCCCTAACGGCAATCGGCTCATCAATACCGACCGTGAAGATCACCGGTCGCTGTTCCTTCTTCGTCAACTCCATCACTCGATCGGTAACGTAGCTCTGCAGAGTCGACGGCCGAATCAGGCCATCCTTCCTGAAGTCTGCGCCACCGCGAATTCCCTCGATGATGGCCTTGGTAAACGCCCCGTTGCCCCAGGCCGGGTCTTCCTGCGAGAGTTCCTTGCCGGTCGACGAGGCGAACACGATCACCCCGCGTTCCTCATTGATCTCGTTGAGGGCCTTGGTCAGGTCCGGATTCGTTGACTGCCCCGGACGGGCGTTGATCCCGGAATGGCAGGTGTCGATGAAAAATGCCGCACGACCCTTCAGGCCAAGCAGAGTACGAGAGATCTCCTCACCCGGCACCCACCGCTTCGGCGCGTTCTTTTGCTTCCACGCGTCGAACTCCTGCGTACTCTTGAACTCCGAGCGCGACGGCAGCACGTCGGGATCACCGGGAATGAAGTAGTAGGCTGACCCGACCCGGTCGCCATGACCAGCCATGAAGACCACTCCGGCATCCTTCTCGCCAACGGATTCCCTCAACCAGCGCAATCCTTCGAGGATCTTCTCCCGGCTCGCCTGCTCGTTGATCAACAAGCGCGGCTGAGCCGTCCCATAGAGCTGGCCGGCCTGACGCACCATGTGGTGATTGAAGTCACGCGCGTCCTTCTCGGCAAGATCCAGCTTCCACTCCTCCGGGTACTTGCTGACACCGATGATCAAGAGGTAGAGGGTTTCAAAACGCGTTTCCGCAACCTTGCCGGATGGCGCCGCGCTACGCCGGATATTGATCACCACCGGTTCCGACTTGCCGTACTTGTTGGCGGCGAACAGCCTGATCTGACTATCGACCGGCGGTACCGCCACCTGAACTTCCTGGGCTTCCCCGCGGGCGCTCCGCAACGCCCTGTTGTCCAGCGAGCGCACAAGTTTGTCATTGACGCGCACCTTGACTTCGCTCACGGGTGCGTCGCTCGGGCTACGCAGCACGAAACGCACAGGAACCGTGCTGGCGGAGCTCTCGATCTGGCTTTCGGTCTGCAGGTCGATCACCGGCGGCAGCACCGTCGCCACGGCGGTCTTCTCTACGGCTACCGCTGGTCGCGGTGGCAGCGAACCCGCACCCTTGCTTGCCCCGGCCGTAGCGGGCAAGGCGGGCGGTTCCGTCGCCGCCAGGGCGGCAGCAGCGGCCTGTGCCTGACGGATGGCTTCGCCCTCGTCGCCCGTTTGGATGATGCTTTGTATGATCTCCGGACGATAAAATCGGTCGCGGAAACGACCCACCGAGAAGAAATCCGACGCCTGGTTCATGGCTCTGTTCAGGTGCCAGCCCACCAGGTCTTCGCCGTCCAGCGAGGTGTCGTAGAAGCCAGCAGGCGACCAGATGATCCAACGTTTGCCATCGACATGGACAAACAAGGAAAGCTGCTCTCGGCCGTCCTGCATGCGATACCAGCGAACCGTCCCGTCCCCGAGTGCGGCCAAAACCCATCGGCCGTCGCCACTGATGTTGGTCGCCCATACCGCTGCCGGCGTTCTCTGCTCCCAAACCTGACTGCCCTCGCTATCGAAAGCGCGCAGATACCATTCCGTGCCAAGGACGAAGCGCTGCTTGTCCGGGGAAAGCGCCACGCTCCTCGAAACCTCCCCGGGACGAAGCTGCAGCTGGCGCGAACCCAGCTTCGGCGTCGTCGAATTCTTCCAGTTGCTCGGGCCACCACCCCAACCAGGCTGTCGCGGTGGCTCGACCTTCGCCTCTGACCCGGGGCGACGCAGATCACCCTTCACCAGATCGAAGACGAGGCTCTCGCCACCAGGAATGGTCGGGAACGAGACCAGCTGTGCGTCCACTGAAACCTTGAAACGGTCTCCGGCATCACGAAAGTCGCCGGTCTGCGGCCGGGCGAGAAGCCGACGATTTCCCGCAGCATCAAAGCTGGCCCACGAGGGCTCGGCGGTCGCCACGATAACTCCATCCCGAAGAGGCGCCAGTGCCGTCACGATGTTGGTGAAGCCAGCGAGTTCGCGCGCCGGGCCCCGACCAGCATCGCCAAAAGCGAAGACGGCAAAGCGCTCGTTCGCCCTGGCTGTTCCGGCACCGATCAGCACCCGCCCATCACCGGTCCAGGCAACGCGGCCGAGGTTACCTTCCTTACTCGACGGCGTTGCGTACACCGGTGTCAGCGAAGCGGCGTCGAGCACGTCGATGTGCCCGGCATCCTGGTAGCCGACGGCTATCAGGCTCCCATCCGGAGAAAACGCGACCGAGTAGGGGCGACCCGACGCCAACTGCTTGCGCGCTGTCCGGACCAGCCCTTTCTTGTCTACGCGATAGAGGCGGACGCTACCGTCGAGACTGCACGTCACCAGCCGCCCGTCAGTCGAAAAATCCGCCCCATAGATCGCCTCGTTGTACTCGGGGTCGCTACCGACGAATCCGAGGTTGCGCTGAAACACCCGCAAACCGGATTGCCGTAGACCAACCGCTACCAACTGGCTGTCCTTCGACCACGCCAACTGCGTCAGCGGAGCTTCGAGCCCGGACAGAGTGCTTTTCGCGGGCAGCCGGCCGGAAGCGCGATCAAACAGGTAAAGGGAATGCGTCTTGCCGTCGAACGCTGCGTTGCCGCCCAAGGCGATCTGCTTGCCATCTGGCGATAGCGCCGCAGCGTAGATTGCCCCCACACCTTCGGGGCCAATGGGCGGACGCAGCACGGACAGCAACTTACCGGTTGCGGCGTCCCAAAGACGGGCCGTCTTGTCCTCGGAGGCGGTCAGGACCCAGCGTCCCTGGGCATCGGTGCTCACACGCGTAACCAGGGACTGGTGGCCCCCAGTCTCTATCCGCAGGATCGGCTCGACGGACACCTGCCCCTGTGCCTCCCCACCGACAAGCTGACCGACGACCAAGCCGAACAACACCAGCGCGTGCAACACTCTGGTGATCATGCCGCGTCCCTCACCAAAAGCATCAACGGACGAGAATCTCGACCCGACGGTTGCGCGGTTCAGGCGTCTCGTCCGGCGTGTTGACCAGCGGCTCGCGTTCACCACGACCCGCCGTCTGTATCGCCTCGTCTGCGATGCCTTGTTGCAGCAGCTTCTTCCTGAACGAGTCTGCCCGCCGTAGCGCCAGGCGATCGTTATCGGCGACCATCCCCACGCGATCGGTGTGACCGACAATGACGATATCAGGGACCGGCCGCGCCTTGATCTCCGCCAGAATGGCCACGAGTTCAGTCTTCGAGGCGGCCGTCAGTTCGTCACTACCCTCGAGGAAATACAGCGTAAAGCGGACTAGCGGTGGCGGCGAAGCGTCGATCGCCGCTCCGTAGCGCTTCCTGACTTCCTGCTCGTCGGTTCTTCCCGCTTCCAGGCCGCCACCCATGGTCGACCTGGCGGTCTGGTAAGGCTGATCCAGCTTGAGTGCGTTGCCACCTTCCGCAGGTTTGATGGTAAGCGCCCCCGGGGCCTGCCCACTGCCGTCGGGAAGCAGCACATAAGTGTCGCGATGCGCGCACGCGGTGGTCATCAAAGACAGTGCGAGTGTGATTGCTAGCCTTTTCATGCCCTATTCCCCAACGCTGACAACGTAATTCTTCGCCGTTCCCGTGACCTCGGCTTTCGGAGTTACCATCCGCATGGCTTCTGGCGCCTGCTTGGCGATGTTGCCTGCCTGCACGGAGACGGTCCCTCGTTTGATGTAGGCATCGAAGGCGCCCATGTACGTCGTCGAATCGTAAGCATAGCGTTGCAGCAGCACCTCCGCATCCGGGCCAAGCGAAAGGGTCGAGTTGTCATTGAACATGATGCCGACCGAGCCGTTTCCGCCAGTCTGGATGACATCCTTCTCCTTCAACCGCGCACCGACGATACCCGGGTAGCGCTGCCCGTCGCGCTCAATGCTGACAACACCGCGGGAAACCTTGACCTGGGCGCCCCAGATGGGGGCCCCTGGCGCGCCAGGTTCGGCTGCTCGGGCCGTCCCCGTATGCAGCAAGAACAGGCAAAAAACGCCCTTGGCTACGGTGACGGGAATTGTGTTGTGCATTCCTGTTCTGAACATGACAGATTTCCACAAAGGCGTTGGTCGGAAAAGCGTATCGCGTTCAGGCGCTCAACGGGGACGTGCTAGAAGATCGTCGCTCGGCAACAACCGATCTGCGACAGCCACTGCTTGCCTTCCTCCGGTCCCTCGCACCCTATGTCCTCGGCTGTGGTGCTGCGCCTCTTGGCGGCCGAAGTGCCACCGACTCGCCGCCAAGCCGGAATCTTAGCCCTTCCCTCGCCTCTTGTGTTGTACTTGATGCCGATGCTGTCCTTCTCGGCTCACAAAACCAAAGGCTACCGCTGACGAGCATCCGTCAGCGGTAGCCTCAGGACCGGAAACTTACTTGCCGCCGATGACGCCGGCTTCGTTGGCTGCGGTGTTGCCCTTGCCGATTGCGACAGCGGCGGCGTTCTTTTGCTCAGCCTTGATCTTGGTGTTGCCTTGAACCTTCGTATCGCCCTTGATGGCGCCGGCCGTGTTCTTCGCCGTATTGTCCTTGCCGATCGCGACAGCAGCAACATTTTCCTGCTTGGCGTCGATTTCGGTCTTGCCCTTGACTTCGGTCTTCTGGGCGAAAGCAGGGGAGGCGGCAAAGGCGGCGGCGATGATCAAGGTGCTGATGGTGCGCATAAGGTTTCTCCTGGATAGAAATAATGATGACGATAACGATGTCTGCCGTCAGCCGGCGACAACCTTGAACACAACGCGACGATTCCGTGAGTCGCGCGGGTCGAGGTCCTTGAGCGGATCGGTTGAACCCTTGCCAACCGGCACCAGGCGTCTCCGTTCAACCGCTCCCTTGTCAGAAATGAACTTCACCACAGAGTTTGCACGATCACGCGATAGTGCCATGTTCCTATCGGCATTGCCCTCCGCGTCGGTATGCCCTTCGACAATGATGCAGCGATCGGGCGTCAGCGACAGAATCTTTGCTATCTCGATGAGGGTGTTACCAGACGCTGGCGTTATGTTCGCACTGCCCGGACGAAACTGGATGGGAAACTGGACAGCCGTCGCCCTCACATCCGGTGGCAGGGCTGCACAGTCCAGAGCACCGCCGGCGGCAGCCGGCGCCGCGCTGGCCGGCGCTTGCGCCGAGTCGCCATCGAAGACGATAGCCCGCGTCCGCTTCTTCTTTGGAGCCTCGGACGGCTCTGTCATCGCCCGCCGTAGTTCATCGAGACTGGACGTCTCATCGTCAGCGGCCGCGGCGGGAAGCACGGTTGCACCACCGGTCAGGGTCACGAAAGCAGCCACCAGGGCCACTCGATACAGGTTCGTTTTCATGGGCTCTCTCACTTGCACACGTTGATAACTTCTTTGGTCGTCACGACGATGTCCTTCGGCGCCCTCTGCCCGGGCTGAACCGTCCCGACGTTGACGTCGCACGTCCCGGCCTTCTTGCTTCCGATATTGACTACCCGCTTCTGCAAGGCCGGATCGTTAGGGTTACCGCCTTTTTGCCAAGCCTTCGCCATGGCATTATTAACCTTGGTCTGCGAAGACGCATTGAGGTTCTGCACGGCAGAGGCGACGCCGGTCGTCGCACAGAAGATGGCGGCGACAAGGTACTGCGCCAGTATGGGTTTACTTGCATTCATCGCTGACAATCGCTCCTATGTTTGTACACGCTTTCTTGTTCCTTCCGCTGACAACCGTTGTGACGTTCGAGGTCGAAACGTTGATGCGTGTGTTTCCCTTCTTGTCACCCTGGACAACGCCAACCCGGTTCTTGGCGACCACGTTGCTACCGACTGCGACAGCCGTCGTGTTGTTCGACGAGGCATTGATCTCGGTATTTCCCTGAATGCGCGTCGTCTTCTGCGCCAGACACGACAGGGGTATCCCTGCCCCGACAAGAAAAACAGCGCACCATCCCATCGAGAAACGTTTACTCATGGCAACTCCCCTGCCTTGACCCGCAACGGTAGCTGCACTGGCGGTCGGCCGCGTACGAATGCCTCGCGCATACCAGCCAGCGAGCTTTCGGAAACCCCAAGCCTGGCGGCCGAAAACGCTCCGGCATCCGGAGTGAATACCAGATACGCCTGCATTTCGTTGATCACAAGCTCCTCGTTTTCCACCGAGTAACGCATACCCGCGAGAAATTTCCTGAAAGCCTCTCTTTGCGACTCCGTCAGTCCGCTCGCCCAAAAACCCCTGCAGTACTTGTTATAGGCCGCGTTGGTGTGAAACTCGGCGTGCGAGAGTTCATGCAGCAGAATCGCGTAGCGGGCCTGACTCGTCAGCGCAGGCTCGTTCCCCCGCCGGTCCTGGACCTGTGGGATCGACAGGATGATCGAATGCGGCTTCTGCGCCTGGTAGAACCCGCGCCACTCCTTGATCAGGCCTTGTTGCAGGAGAAAATCGCGCAGCGCATACTCCTCTGGAAACAGCTCAACCTTGTCGCGGTCGGCGAGGTTGAAGAACTGGACAAGATCGGAAATGCGCAGATCATGACCGGCAGCAAAGTTCGCAAAGGTGCGGTGTGCATTGCCGATGTATCGTGAGAGCTCTTGCGAGGTCAGCACACGTGGATAGGCCTCCGTGTACTGCTGTTCAGTCAACTGCGTGACCCGGTTGAACGTCCGACCCAACAGTTCGAGTCCCGGCATGTCGAGAATCATCACCTCGCTGTTGGGCGTATAACGCCAGACGACAGGTACATCGGTCTTGGCGTAGAAGATCGTCTTCAGGTCGCCCTCTTTCACCTCGAAAGCACCGACGAACGCGCTTCCCAGCAAGCCCGCCGCTAGTCCAAGCACCAGCACCACGCGATTCACGAATTGAGGCAAACGCACGAGTTCCTCCAGTTCAACCAAAACACCGTTGGGCCGGCCTTGTCATCGGGTTTTCTCGGTGACGGTCACACCCTCACCCTTCTTTCCCCACCGGATGGAATAAACCTTCCTTGTCTTCTTTGAAACGTACTCCGTGACTCCCCGAGCAATCGGTACGCCGTCAATACTCAGAGCGTCGTTGATGATCACCACGCCTTCAACGTCAGCATCGGGACTGATAACGCCCTTCTCGTTAGCCACGGTGTTCCCGGACTTGGAGACGGACGACCCCGCCCCGGTCTTCACGCTGACACCAGGAAGATCGATTGACACTTGCGCAGCGGTCAGTTGCGAGAAACCAAACAAGAAAACTGCTGCAGGAAACCTCATTGGTGACTCTCCTCAAGGCTGCGCCGACGCGGCATCATCTAATCATTGCGCTGCCGGTACGCGTTGGCGCGCGCAGCGTTCCTCGACGCCGACTCTTCTGCCGGCGAGCCGTAGTAAGGGGCAGCATTCTGTCCGGAAGGGACCACGACAACGGCCGGGGTTGGCGCGTCATCGCCAAGAAAGACGCGATTCTCAGTGGCCCGCCTCTTGTTGTGCGCGGCGCTATTGGCAGCCGGTGAGCCGGTAGCGGACCAGTCATTTCCACCGACGCCGTTGTTAACCCCATTGATGATAACGACGTTCGGACTGTTCATGTCGCCGTCACCCTTCCAGCGTTCGACTGTCGCACGCTGTCGAGCGTCGCGAGCGCCCTGCGATGCGACACCGCCTCCGGGCGCCGAACCACCACTCCCTCCGACAATGATCTCAGCAACTGCAGGCTGGCTCGATACGACAAGGAAACAGCCAAGGATCGCTGCGGGGACCAGTCCCAAGAGACGGGGCAGATCCTGCGGCAAAGAAGGAAGTTGGGTCGCCATGTCATTCGCTACGCTACTGACTGACCGTGATATCAACCATGCTGACCACCGCACTTGGATTGTTCTGCTTGTACTGGCCGATAACCTCGTCCACCGATTTGACGGGCAGAGGGGATAGATCGCGCGCACCACGCAAGGATCCTGGGATCACCAACTCACGGTCTGAGCCAATACAAGCGACCCGCTCGGGTCCTGGCCGGTCGAACCTGATCTTGAAGCCGCCAGACGGTATCCTTACGCCAGCACCGGCGGGGACTGACGAATCGGAGCGAAACTGATTCGGGAATATCCGCGCGGTAGTCGCTGATACATCCTGGTAGTAGCAATACGCCGTACCCTGCGTATTCATCGACAACGTCAGGTTGAGAAAATCGCCGACACGGTACGCCGGCTTGCTCCCCCGATCGGTGTCAAGTTTCATCTTGAAGATCGGGTTGGGCGCATTCATCGGTCCAGCTGCGGGTGTCGCAACCACTTGCGTCACCGCTGGCGGCCGGCTGGCCGGGCTCACACCGGGAACATAGTTCGACTTCGGACCTCCGGCCGCCGGAAGCGCAGCAATTTGATTTTGCAGGTTGTCAAGCAGGCTGGCATAAAGATCAAAGTTTATCGTACCGTCAGCAATCAAACCACTCGCCGCCTGGTACTCGGAGATCGAAGTCTTTAGCGTCGCGTTCATTGCACCATTGAGCGGACCGTCATAACGTCCCATCCCGGCGAGCTTGCGCTGCACGAAAAGGATTCGATCATTCTCCTTGGCATTGTCGAACCACTCCCGCGCCTGCTCGCGAATCAGCGGATTGGTCAGATCCGTGTCCAGGCACTTCCAGTATGGCACTTGGGTAAACTTGCCCAGCGTTTCGATGAGACCCAGTTCGACGAGCGTCCTGGTCGCCGCGCCGACGCCTTCACTACGGCTGACGTCAATGTTGAAGCTCAAGCCGACCTTACCAATTTTGCCGCCACCCTCACCCGATATACCACCCTTCATGAGAACCAGCGTGTTCGAGGTACTCGTGATCGGAATGATCTTGCGCGTGGCGGCATCGCCGATACTCAGGTCCATGCTGATCAAGTCGTAGGCGTCATCCTTCGACACCCCGAGGTCAAGGAACGGCAGCGAAAATCCGACACCCTTGTTCTTGCGGACGCTGTTGTCGTCCATCTGAGTGATCGAGCCGCGAATGTAATAGTCAGGCATGAGGCGATTCTGATCGCCACGCGCCGCGAACAGCGCTCCCAAGTCATCGGCCCCGGAATGGAAGTCAATGAAATCAAACGCGTTACTCTTGACGGTCATCTTGGAGACGGCAGTGATCAACATCTCCTTGGTACCCGTCTTCACCTTGCCCGTTTCATCGGGGATGCCGGTTGAGGTGATGGCGATGCCTTGCTTGCCGTAGGCGTACAAGAGCTCATCCATGCAGCGCAACGACTGAGTAAAGTTGGTGATGGTCTTGATTGCTGGTGTCTTCGGCGCTGCGGCCGACTGCACCTCGGCGCCAATGTCGTTACCCCAGCCCGGGATCGGCAACAGCGACAGAGCGATCAACGACAAACCGAATTTTTTCATTCTGACCCTTCGTACCAAGTGAGCCCTACGTTCCCCGCCTCGCGATGCCGAGACGCCTCAACCCGCATCGCAAGTATAGCTCGCCGACCGAGCCCGCTTGCAAGTTGTTGCGAACGACAGCCGACCAGCCGTAAGAGCAGAGACGAATCCTGATCGCCGACAAGGTCGCCAAGCAGTTCGCTCACCAGGCTGAGTCTCTCCCAATTCGCCGTTACCCACCCGTTATCTGGCGAGACGGCATGCCCCACATGACAACTACACTAACGTCCGGCCGCAGTAGTGGTTGACCTGAGCTGCCCCGCTGTGAGAACCATGACCGGCATCTTGTACTGCGCTTCTCCACGGAAGTCGGCGACAGGAGCACCATGGCATCTTGCACGACGCTCGTCTGAATTCTCGTGAAGAATGTCGCAGTTCCGACGACGAAGGGGAGTGTGGCGAAGAAGGAAGTGGCAATCGCCGCGTCGTGACCGACCTGAGCGCACACCTGGCACGCAAGTCCACCGAACTTACGGGACACCAGCGAAAACTGTTCGGGCGAAGTTCACCCGAGTCGCTCGACGCTCACAAACTGATTGGTAGCGGCTACCAGCACGTCGTCGCGGCAAACAAAGCATAGCTGCTTGGCGTCCCCACGGGGATTCGAACCCCGGTACCTACCGTGAAAGGGTAGTGTCCTAGGCCTCTAGACGATGGGGACCCCGAACCGGTTTCTTTCGACTTGCTGGTGGAGGTACGCGGGATCGAACCGCGGACCTCTTGCATGCCATGCAAGCGCTCTCCCAGCTGAGCTATACCCCCTCGAAAGAAGCTCGGATTATAGGGTTCCCACCTATCCATGTAAACTCTGAAGCAGGAGTCTTGCCGAGGGCGCGGCAGCGCCTACTTAGTGGCCGCGTCCACCACCACCAGCGCAGTCATGTCGACGACGCGGCGAACCGTAGACGTCGGCGAGAGCACATGCACCGGGCGCGCCGCGCCGAGCAGGATCGGGCCGACAGCCATGCCATCCCCGCCGGTCATCTTCAGCAGGTGGTGGGAGATGTTGGCGGCGTCCAGATTCGGCATCACCAGCACATTGGCCTCACCGACAAGCGGCGATTCGGGGTCCGCCTGCCTGCGGATCGCCTGTGAAAGCGCACTGTCGCCATGCATTTCGCCGTCAATCGCCAACTCTGGGGCTCTTGCACGAATGATGGCCACGGCCTCGGCCATCTTGCGAGCGGAAGGCGTCTGCGACGATCCAAAGTTCGAATGCGACAGGAGCGCCACTTTCGGCTTGATCTTGAAGCGACGAACGGCATCCGCGGCCATCAGCGCTATCTCGACGAGTTGATTGGTGTCCGGGTCGGCGTTGACGTGCGTGTCGCAGAGAAAAAGGGCGCGTCCGGGCAGCAGCAGGTGGGTCATCGCCGCCATGGTGTTGCACCCCGGGGCCTTACCGATGATCTCGTCGACCTGCCGCAAATGATGCCCGAAACGGCCGGACAGACCACAGATCATCCCGTCGGCGTAACCCAGCCGGAGCAGCATCGCGGCGATGATCGTGTTGTTGTTGCGCAGGCGCGTCTTGGCGATGTCGATCGTCACACCCTGGCGCTTGCGCAACTGGTGGTAAGCCGTCCAGCATTCCTTGTAGCGACCGTCGCTATTCGGATCGACGAGTTCGAAATCCTTGCCGACACGCAGCTTCGAGCCAATCCTCTCGAGCCGCGACGCAATCACGTCAGGACGCCCGATCAGTATCGGCCGCGTCAGGCCCTCGTCGAGAATCGTCTGCGCGGCGCGCAACATCCGCTCCTCCTCACCGTCGGGATAGACGATGCGCGTCTTCCGCCCGCGCTTGGCGGCCGAGAAAACCGCGCGCATGCCAACGCCGGTGCGGTAGACGAACTCCCTGAGCTTCTCCCGATAGGCGGTCAGATCGCCGAGCGGTCGGGTTGCAATGCCTGACAGCATCGCGGCCTCGGCGACGGCGGGCGCGATGGTGGTGATCAAGCGCGGGTCGAAAGGCTTCGGAATAAGGTATTCCGGACCGAACGACAACTCCTGGCCCGGGTACGCCATGGCCACTTCATCACTCACTTCCTGGTGCGCCATCGCCGCCAGCGCCTTGACGCAGGCCATCTTCATCTGTTCGTTGATACCGGTGGCGCCGACATCGAGCGCACCGCGGAAGATGAACGGGAAGCACAGGACATTGTTGACCTGGTTGGGATAGTCCGAACGACCGGTGGCCATGATCACGTCGGGACGGACCTCGCGGGCGAGTTCCGGCATGATTTCCGGCGTCGGATTGGCGAGCGCGAAAACGATCGGCTGTTCGGCCATGGTGGCGAGCATCTCGGGCTGGAGGATGCCGGCCGCCGACAGCCCGAGGAAGACGTCGGCACCGACGAGCGCCTCCGCCAGCGTTCGGACGCCGGTTTCCCGGGCATAGCGCGCCTTGGTCGGCTCCATGTCGGCATCACGGCCGACGTAGATCACGCCCTTCGAGTCGCAAACGACGATGTTCTCGCGCCGAAAGCCCAGGTCACACCACAGGTTGAGGCAGGAAATGGCAGCCGCGCCCGCACCCGAGCAGACGACCGTCACGTCGCCGATCGGCTTGCCGGTGACCTTGAGCGCGTTCAGGATGGCGGCCGCGGAGATGATCGCCGTGCCGTGCTGGTCGTCATGAAAGACCGGGATCGACATCCGCTCCTTGAGCTTCGCCTCGATGTAGAAGCATTCCGGGGCCTTGATGTCTTCCAGATTGATGCCACCAAGCGTCGGCTCCATCGCCGCGATCATGTCGATCAGCCGATCCGGGTCGCTCTCGGCCAGTTCTATGTCGAAGACATCAATCCCGGCGAACTTCTTGAACAGACAGCCCTTGCCTTCCATCACCGGTTTCGCGGCTAGCGGGCCGATGTTGCCAAGTCCCAGCACGGCCGTACCGTTGGTGATGACGCCGACGAGATTGGCTCGCGAGCTGTAGAGGCTGACCGACCCGGGGTCATCGACGATCGCATGGCACGCGTAGGCAACGCCCGGCGAATAGGCAAGCGCGAGGTCGAGCTGGTTGCTCAGAGCCTTGGTTGGCTGGACAGAGATCTTGCCGGCAGTCGGGTAACGGTGGTACTCAAGAGCGGCCTCGCGAAGATCGGCCTGACGTTGATCGGGTTGGTCGTTTTCCATGCTGCCTCCTGACACGGTGTTCATCGACGTAAAAGCGCGTCACTCTAGCCGAGTCACGCCGTTTACACAAAACTGATGGCTTTTGGATAGCGCCCCAGGAGCCGCCCAGCCACCCGCGCGAGGCAAAAAAACGACAAGCAAGCGATTCAGCCTTGGCCGGAGTAAAATGGCGGGAGCGCGCCCAGCCACCATGCCACGTGGCTATCCCTGCCGCTGCGGCGTGCACTCGACTTCATGGGAGATGATGAATGGGCCAGACCGCCACCAGTAACCTTCGCACCGTCGCTCTCGTCGGCCACGGTGCTTCCGGCAAGACGACGCTTGCCGAAAGCCTGCTCGCCGCAGCCGGCGCCATCGCCAGCCGCGGTGCCGTCGAGAAGGGCAATACCGTTTGCGACTTTGACCCGCAGGAGAAGGAATTCGGCCACTCACTGAGTTCGGCACTGGCGAGTTTTTCGTGGCAGGGTGTGCTGGTTCATCTGATCGATACGCCCGGCTTCCCCGATTTCGCCGGTCAGGCGATCGGCGCGCTGGCTGCAGCGGACACGGCGCTGGTGGTGATCAATGCCCAGAACGGCATCGAACTATCGAGTGAGCGCATGATGAAGCTGGCCGAGGCTCGCGGCGTCTGCCGGATGATCGTGATCAACAAGATCGATGCCGACAACGTCAATCTGCCGGCGCTGGTCGGCGAGATCCGCGAACGCTTCGGTCGGGAATGCATGTTGCTGGACCTGCCGGCCAAACACGGCAGCGAAGTCGTCGAACTGCTCGGCCACGACGCCGGCGAGAGCGACTTCGAATCGGTGGCGGCGGCACACCGGGCGCTGATCGATCAGATCGTCGAGGAGGACGAGGATCTGCTGGCGCGCTACCTGGAAGAAGGTGTCGACCCGAGCCCCGATGAACTGCACGTCCCCTTCGAGAAGGCGCTGCGCGCCGGCCACCTGATTCCGATTCTCTTCGTGTCGGCCAAGACCGGCGCCGGCATCCCGCAGTTGCTCGACGTCCTGGCCAGGCTGGCGCCCAATCCGCACGAAGGCAATCCGCCGCCCTTTTATCGGGGCGAGCCCGGCGGGCCGGCAGAAGCCTTCGCGGCCGTTCCCGATCCGCACAAGCATGTACTGGCGCACGTCTTCAAGGTGGTCAGCGACCCCTTCATCGGCAAGGTCGGGGTGTTCCGCGTCCATCAGGGGACGATCAGAAAGGATTCGCAGCTCTTCGTCGGTGACGGCAAGCGCCCGTTCAAGGTCGGTCACATCTACCGCTTGCAGGGCAAGGAATACGTCGAAGTCGAGTCGCTGGCACCGGGCGACCTCGGCGCCATCGCCAAGGTAGACGAGATCGAGTTCGACTGTGTGCTGCACGATTCCCACGACGAAGATCAGATCCACCTCAAACCACTCGAGTTTCCGCAGCCGATGCAGGGCCTGGCGGTCCAGGCCCGGCGCAAGGCCGACGAACAGCGCCTGTTCGAGATCCTGCGCAAGCTCGAAGTGGAGGACCCGTGCTTCAGGCTCGAACGCCATCCGACAACCAACGAGACGGTGATCCGTGGTCTCGGCGAGATGCACCTGCGGGCGAAACTGAACCGGCTGTCGCAGCAGTACAAGCTGGAACTGGATACGAAGCCACCACAGATTGCCTATCGTGAAGCCATCACGGGTTCGGCCGAAGGACACTGCCGGCACAAGAAGCAAAGTGGCGGCGCAGGACAGTTCGGCGAAGTGGCCCTGCGCGTCGAACCCCTCGAACGCGGCGCCGGCTTCGAATTCGTCGATATCGTCAAGGGCGGCGTCATCCCGGGAGTCTTCATGGCGGCGGTCGAGAAGGGCGTTCGTCAGGCGCTGGCCGACGGCGTGGTCGCCGGATTCCCGGTCGAGGATCTGCGCGTCACCGTTCACGACGGCAAGTCGCACCCGGTCGATGGCAAGGACATCGCCTTCTTCACGGCGGCCCGCAAGGCCACCGTCGAAGCGATTCGCGGCGCCAAGCCGATCATCCTCGAACCGGTCGTCGACATCGAAATACTGGCGCCGGAGGCAATGACCGGTGACCTGACCGGCGATCTTTCCAGCAAGCGCGGCCATCTGACCGGTACGCAACCGCGTGGCCCTGGAGTAATGGCAATCACCGGCGAGGTGCCGCTGGCCGAACTCGATGGCTACCAGTCGCGTCTGAAATCGCTGACCGGCGGCCAGGGGTCATACAGCATTGCCTTCTCGCACTACGCGCAGGTACCACCGGCGACGCAGCAGCACCTGGCTTCCCAGCACAAGGTCGTCGAGGAGGAGTAAGGGCGCGTACGCCGGCGACGGAGCGGCAGGGCTTGGCCGAGTTCTTCAAGGTTTCCGACTGGTTCATCCCGCTGGCGCGCCGCCTACTGTATTTGTGGGTGCGCACCACCGTCTTTCCGGCAAGCGTTCAGGAACTTGGCCTCGACCCGGGCAAACCGGTCTGTTACGTCCTTCAGGACCGGCATCTCTCGAACCTGCTGGTTCTCTTCGAGGAGTCGAGGCAGGCCGGGTTGCCGCGCGCGGAGGCGCCGATGGCGATCGGCGGACAGCGCTTGCCGCGCTCCTTCTTCTTTCTCAACCGTGACCGCCGCCTGGCCGGCAGGGCACGCGACGGCGGCGCTCACTCCCCCTTGCTGGCGAGCCTGCTCGGCCAGGCGGTCGCCGACCCGCAAGTCGACGTGCAACTGGTGCCTGTCCTCATTCTCTGGGGACGCAGTCCGGACCAGCAGGATTCGATTCTCAAGGCGTTGTTCTCGGAAACCTGGCGACCGCCGGGCGCCTGGCGGCAGTTGCTGGCCATCCTGCTGCACGGCCGGCACGTACTGGTCCGCTACAACGCCCCGATCTCGCTGCGCGAACTGCTGCAGGGAGGGCTGGCCGAGGAGCCGGCGCTACGCAAGCTGTCGCGGGTACTGCGAGTCCATTTCCGCCGCCAGCGGCAGATGGCCATCGGGCCCGACCTCTCACACCGCAACACGCAGGTTAACGCCGTGCTCGCCGGTGAGCAGGTGCGCCTGGCGATCGCCAGCGAGGCAGCGACTCAGGGTATCTCGCCTGCCGAAGCAAGGGCGCGCGCCGCCCGCTTCGCGCTCGAGATCTCTTCCGACTATTCCTACGGTGTCGTGCGCGCGCTCGAACTGTTCCTCAACTGGTTGTGGACGCGCCTGTACGACGGTATCGAGTTGCACAATTTCGACGTCGTGAGTCGCATCGCAGCTGGCCACGAGATCGTCTACGTCCCGTGTCACCGCAGCCATATCGATTACCTGCTGCTCTCGTACATCATCCACCGCCAGGGACTCACGCCGCCACACATCGCTGCTGGCGCCAACCTCAACCTGCCGCTGGTCGGTTCGCTGTTGCGTCGTGGCGGTGCCTTCTTCCTGCGCCGCAGCTTCAAGGGAGAGCCGCTCTACGCGGCGGTTTTCCACGAATACCTGCACCTGATGCTGGCGCGCGGCTTCCCGATCGAGTACTTCATCGAAGGCGGGCGCAGCCGCAGCGGCAGGATGCTGGCGCCAAAAGCCGGCATCCTCGGCATGACAGTGCAAAGCTTCATCCGCGAGCATGTGCGGCCGCTGGTCTTCCTGCCAGTGTACATCGGTTACGAGAAGGTGATGGAGGGACGCACGTATCTCGATGAACTCGCTGGCCAGCCCAAGCAGCGCGAATCGCTATGGGGACTCTTCATGAGCGTGCGCAGCATCAAGCGAGTGTTCGGCAAGGTGCATGTCAACTTCGGCGCACCGCTGGCGCTGGCCGGCTTTCTCGATGTGCAGCAGCCGGGGTGGCGCGACGAACCCGCCGAAACGTTGTCGCACTGGTCACGCCGCGCCACGCGACACGCGGCAGCCGAACTTGCCAAGCGGATCAACGAGGCGGCCGTGCTCAACCCGGTCAATCTGGTCGCGCTCTCGCTGCTGGCCACGCCGAAGCACACCGCCGACGAGCACGCCCTGCAACGGATGATCGAACACTACCAGGCCCTCAGCAGTCTGGCGCCCTACGCGCCCACCACGATCGGCTGCGCGCTCGATCCGCAACAGGTCGTCGGCTACGCCGAGCGGCTGACGCTCGTCGAGCGTTTCCGCGATCCGCTCGGCGATCTGATTCGCGCGCCCCGGGAGCAGGCGCCACTGCTCGCCTACTTCCGCAACAACGTCCTGCACCTCTTTGCCCTGCCGGCGGTGATCGCCTGCCTGGTGAGCCATAACCGCGACCTCGACGCCGCGCGCGTCGCCCAGGCAGTGGCTGGCATCTGCTCCCTGATGCGGGCGGAACTGTTTCTGCGCTGGTCGGGCGACGAGCTTGCCGCAGCCAGCGAAGCCATCATTCGCGTGCTCCTCGCCCGCGCCCTGCTGCGTCACCCGGAAGCAGAAGGCCGGCTGGCCGCCCCCGAACCGATCAGCCAGGAGTTCGTCGAACTGCGCCTGCTCGGCGAAACCATTCGACCGCTGCTCGAACGTCACTTTCTCACCCTGGCGCTCCTCGAGCGGCATGGTTCGGGCCACCTGACTCGCCCGGCGCTGGAGGACAACTGCCATCGGCTGGCACAGCGGCTATCCCTGCTCTACGAGTTCAATACGCCCGAGTTTCCCGAGAAGGTGACCTTCGCGGCGTTCATCGGCAATCTGATCGAAGGCGAATTCCTGCACGAGACCGAGGACGGCCTACTGCACTTCGACGAGCGGCTGTTGACACCGCTGGCGCATTCGGAGCTCGTCCTCTCGGTCGAAGCCAGGCAAGCCATCCGACGGATGGCGCGCGCCGGCGTGGCGGCCTAGCCCCCCCGGCTTGGCGACGAATCGCGGCGAATCGCGACAAATGGCAACGCCGCTTAGACGCGTGCGCCCGGACCGCGCCTGGCGGCCTGCTCAAGGCGCTGCTTCTCGGCGAGCACCTTGTTCGCGTAACCCGTCTCCGGATCGTCGGGCGCGCCACCGTAGTGTTGCAGGCCAGCCGTCAGGCCGCCGCGCCAGCGGATTGCCTCTTCCAGGACATGCACGCCGACCTGGATGTTGGTCACCGGGTCGAGGAAAGGCTGCTCGCCTGCCCCTTGCGGCACTTTGTCCATGTGATAGCCCGGAATCACCTGCATCAGGCCCTTGGCGCCAAAAGCGCTTTCCGCGAACGGGTTGAAGCGCGACTCGATACCGATGATGGCGATGATCAGTAGCGGGTCGACGCGACGCTCGCGACCAACTGTCTGCGCGGCCTCGAAGACCGGAACCAGCGCTTCCGGGGCGACCCGGTAGCGACGCGAAACGAAGTCGAGAACGCGTTGCAGGTGTGGCGGCAGCGCCTCGGGAGCGGCCTTGACCGGCTCCGCCTCGGCCGCTTCGCTGACCGTTGCCACCTCGGCGGCCTGCTGCGCGTCGGTATCGCTACGGCCGCCGAAAAGAGGCTTGACCGCTCCCAGCAGGAGCATCAGGCCAACGATCATCATGCTGTGTTGAATAAAGCTCAAAGTGGCGTCCGTACGACGCCCGGTAATACTCTTTAGCGAGATAGTTGCGGACATGCTCTCTCCTTCACTTTGGTCGTCGCGCCAAGAAAAGACGGCACGACGATGGACGGTTACAGGCGGGTGCAAAGCCTCGAATACGCGGGAGGTACCTACCCTGAGGCCGGAACTCTGTGCGGTCTGGAAACCCACAGGCAGAGCGGCGAGAGTGCAGCAGAATAGCCGGGATTGGCTCGGTTGCTGCACGAGAAACTGCAGTGTATTGATTAATTTGAATTTCGTCAACCCGCCCCGACTGGCCAGGCCGCCAAGCGAAGCTCGCGGGCGCGCCGAACATGCCTTTCGCATTCTCCGGACACGCCCCGCCGGCGCACTCGGCGCCCTCCATCGCCCCGGCCCGAGCCCCTGCCTACGCGGTCGCAAATCGCCGGCGACGGTGCTCAAGGCTCCTTATAATGGCGCTTTGCCGCCCTCGGCGCGGACCCTACTCAGGATAACTGCATGGACGTCATGTCGCTGCTGGCCAGCCCTCAGGCCTGGCTGGCTTTCGCTACCCTTACCGCCCTCGAACTGGTACTCGGGATCGACAACATCATCTTCATTTCGATACTTGTCGATCGCCTGCCGCCAGCGACGCGCGAGAAGGCGCGCAAGCTTGGCCTGTTCCTGGCGATGTTCCTGCGCATCGCGCTGCTCTTGCTGTTGTCGGTAATCGTCGGCGCGACCGCGCCGCTCTTCAGCGCGTTCGGGCAGGCAATCTCGCCGCGCGATCTGATCCTGATTGGCGGCGGGGTCTTTCTGATCTGGAAGAGCACGCAGGAAATCCACCAACTGCTCGAAGGCCAAGAAGGGCACGCATCGACCGCGGTGCGCGCGACCTTCTCGGCGATCATCCTGCAGATCATCGTCATCGACATCGTCTTTTCGCTGGATTCAATCATTACCGCGGTCGGCATGGTCGACGAGGTCGCGGTGATGATCGCGGCTGTCGTCGCCTCGGTTGGCCTGATGATGCTGTTTGCCGCCGCCATCGGGCGCTTCGTTTCCGGACATCCGACGATAAAGATGCTGGCCCTCTCGTTCCTGATGGTCGTCGGTGTGGCACTGGTCGCCGAGGGCTTCGGCCACAAGGTGCCGAAGGGCTACATCTACTTTGCCATGGCCTTCTCGGTCACCGTCGAGATGCTCAACATCCGCCTGCGCCGCAAGTCGGTACCGCCAGTGCATCTGCACCAACCGTACACTCGCCGGGAGTCCGACTGAATGGGTGACTTGGGCATGAGCAAGGGCATCGACGTTCGCGGCCAACCGCTTGCCGGGGGAAAGGAGCCGCTGATCTGTACGCCGCTGGTCGCCCGCGATGAACCGTCCATTCTGCGCGAGGTGGCCGTCGTCTGCGCGAAGTGCCCCGACCTGATCGAATGGCGCGTCGATTTCTTCGCCGGCATCGCCGACAGCGCGCGCGTCGTCGCGCTGGCGAGGGAGATCAGGAAGCAGGCCGGCAGCGTGCCGATCATTTTCACGCGCCGCTCGACGCGCGAGGGCGGCGAGCCGATCGGGATAGAGGAAGAGCAGGTTCTGTCGCTCTACCGGGCCGTGTGCGAGACAGGCTGCGTCGATTTTGTAGACTACGAGATCAACAACGAGCCGCAGCATTTCCAGGCCGCACGGCAGGCTGCGCACCACTCTGGAGCCCAATTGATCGCCTCCTTTCATGACTTCCAGCAGACGCCGCCAGCCGCCGAGATCGTCGCCAAGCTGGTGACGATGGAGGAGGCTGGTGCCGACATCGCCAAGGTGGCGGTCACCCCGCGCGCCATCGACGACGTGCTGACGTTGCTCGGCGCGACACTCGCCGGCAGCCGGCAGCTCAGGCTGCCGATCATCAGCGTGTCGATGGGCCCCTACGGCTCGCTGAGCCGCCTCTTCGGCTGGACCTTCGGCTCGTCGGTGACCTTCGCGGTCGGCGACAAGGCGTCGGCTCCGGGTCAGGTAGCGATCGAGGACCTGCGCATCGTTCTCGACATCCTACGGCGCTCGCTGGCGGGAAAATGACTGCCGATCAAGCGCTGCATGTTGCCGGCGCCCCCTGGACAAGGCTTCCATGGACATCGTCTTACTTCTCTTTCTGATCCTGCTCAACGGCGTTCTCGCCATGTCGGAGATCGCCGTCGTTTCCTCGCGCCAATCGCGCCTGCAGAAGCTGGCTGACGACGGCAACCGGGGGGCGCGCTCGGCGTTGGCGCTTAGCCACGAGCCTTCGATCTTCCTGTCCACCGTCCAGGTCGGCATCACGACGGTAGGCATTCTCAACGGTGCCATCGGGGAAACCGCGCTGGCGGTACCGCTGGCCGAACGGCTGGCGGCATGGCCGCTCCTCGCGCCGCACGCGGAAGGCATCTCCCTGACGGTGGTCGTCGCCGGGTTGACCTATTTCTCGGTAGTCGTCGGCGAACTGGTACCCAAACGCCTCGGCCTGTTGTCACCGGAGCGCGTCGCCTCGGTGATCGCGCCACCGATGAACCTGCTCGCTCGGCTCGCGCGCCCACTGGTCTGGCTGTTGTCGTCGTCGTCGAACCTGTTCCTGCGCCTGCTGGGAGCGCGACGCACCCAGGAGTCTTCGGTAACCGACGACGAGATCAAGGTTCTGATGGGCCAGGGCGCCCAGTCGGGAGTGTTCCACGCCAGCGAGCAGGCCATCGTCGCCAATGTCCTGCGGCTGGACGAGCAGCGTATCAGTGCGATCATGACCCACCGCAAGGACATCTACCTGCTCGACCTGAACGAGAGTGAGGAGGAAATTCGCGAGCGCCTGGCCGAAAGCCCGTACAAACGTGTCGTCGTCTGTCGGGACGGCCCCGACCAGATCGTCGGCGTCCTGCGCACCAGCGATCTTCTCAAGGGGGCTCTCGCCGGCGAGCCTCTGTCGATCGAGCCCTTTGTGCGACCGGCTCTCTACGTGCCGGCCGGCGTAACGACGACGCAGTTGCTGGAAACCTTCCGCAGGGCTCGCCAACAATGCGCGCTGATGGTCGACGAATACGGCGAACTACAGGGCCTGGTGACACTCAGCGACGTGCTGACAGCGATAGTCGGCGACCTGCCGACCTCGGAGACGCCCGAGGAACAGGATATCGTCATCCGCGAGGATGGCTCGTGGCTGGTCGATGGCAGCGTCCCGGTTGAACGCGTCAAAGGGTTTCTCACGATCAGTGGCGACTGGCCCGGGGAGGACGAGAACGCGTTCAACACCCTGGGCGGCTTCATCATGTATGCCCTCGGACGCATACCGTCGGCGTCGGATCACTTCGAGTTGGCGGACTGGCGTTTCGAGGTGGTCGACATGGACGGCAATCGCGTAGACAAGGTCCTCATCGCCAAACGGGAACACGGTTCGGAAACAGCGGCGTCGGCACACGTTTCCGCCCGCTGATCCGGGTCAGCACGTCTGCATCGCCCTCGTCCACTTCCCGGGGACCACCATACCGGTCAGCGGCGACGAAGGAGACACCCGTACACTGCCACATTGACGACGATCACCACAGCCGCCAGGCCGTACTGGATCTCGCGCGTCAGCCCGACCGGGTAAAGGATCGGCAAGAGATAGTGGTCGATGAAGCTGCCCGCATAACCAGCCTCGCCAGCAGCCTGCCGGAAGCGGTTCTCGAGCGGCGTCAGCGGGCAGATCCAGCCACTCAGTTCTATGGCGGCGCCCCAGCAAGCGGCGGGCAGGTGCACCCATGCCAGCCTTGGCCAGCGCCGCGCCAGGACGCCGCCAAGAACGACGAACGCGATGAACAGGAAGTGCAGCACGACGATGCCGTCGGCCAGGAGGCGGTTGACCATGCTGACCTCAGAACCCTTCGTTGAAACCGCGGATCTGCCGTCTGGCCTTCTTGGTCGGCCGGCCGCGCAGGTCGCTGCCGGGCACTGGCGCGAGCAAGCGTGTTTCCCGCTGCGTGGCGCGCCGCTCGCTGCTGGCGCGCGTCTCTTCGTAAAGTTGCTGCGCTTCGACTGCCGGGCGCCGCTGTTCATTGAGGCCGCGGACGACGACGCTCCAGATGGTGTCGCCGATGGCGATCTCGAGGCTGTCGCCGCAACGCAGGTCGCGCGCGGGCTTGACGGGATGGCCAGCGAGCCTGACGTGGCCGGCGGCGATCGCCTGTGCCGCCAGCGAGCGCGTCTTGTAGAAGCGTGCCGTCCACAGCCATTTGTCGATCCGTATGTACTCAATGGCCGGGTGCCCGGAAGTCGTCATCGTCACTCTCTGCTGGGCCGTTTGCCGAGTTTTCGCTGCAGCGTCCGGCGGTGCATTTTCAGGGCCCGGGCGGTCGCCGAGACATTCCCCTGGTGCTCGCCCAGGATCCGCTGGATGTGTTCCCATTCGAGGCGGTCGATGGACAGCGGTGAGTCGGCAACCGCCATCGCCGCGTCGCCCTCGCTGCTCTTGTTGAGTGCCGCGACGATTTCGTCCGCGTCGCACGGTTTGGCGAGGTAATGGACGGCACCGAGCTTGATCGCCTCGATCGCCGTGGCGATGCTCGCGTAACCCGTCAGCATGACGATGCGCGTGTTGGGGTCGAGTTCCATCAGCTTGTCGATCAGCCGCAGACCGGATTCCCCGGGCATCTTGAGGTCGACCACCGCATATTCGGGAGCCTGCGCCTGGGCTTTCACGAGCGCCGCTTCGACACTGGCGGCGACGCTCACCGCGTAGCCGCGACGCTCGAGAGCGCGCGCGAGGACGCGTCGGAACGCGTCGTCGTCATCGACCAGCAGTAGCGTCGAACGTTCGTCGTCAGGCTGTTTCAGGTTTCGCTCAGGCATCGGCTTCAGGCTTTCAGTCGGGACATTGGCAGGGTGACGCGAGTACAGGCACCCCCACGCCGGTCGGTGCGGTTGAAGAGTTCGACCTTGCCGCCGAAGCGCTCGACGGTCGCGTTGGAAAGAAACAGGCCGATACCGATGCCGCCGGGCCGCTCCGGGGTGATGGCCTTGGTACTGAAGTACATGTCGCCAAGACGCTCCGCGGCGTCGACGTTGAGCCCCGGGCCGCAGTCGAGAATTTCGATGCGGCAGGTTTCGCCATCCCAGTTGGCGGCGAAACGGAGTGCTTCCTGGCTGGCGCCGTTGGCATCGGCGGCATTGTCGAGCAGGTTGAGGATGGCCTGTTCGAGAGTGCGGTCGGCGGCGATCAGGGGTGCCGGCTGTGTGCCTTGCAGCGCGACGCTGAGCAGGGCGTGCGGGCGGATGATCTGCCATTCGTCGAGCAGGCGATGCAGGTAGGCGTCGAGCGTCATCGAGCGCAAGCTCTCGTCGCGGCTCTGCCCGGTCGAGGCCAGGATCTGCGAAATCGTCTGCTTGCAGCGATCGACCTGTTCGCGCAGCAGCGTCAAGTCTTCCCGGATCTCGGGGTCGTTCTCATGGCTCAGTTGCAGCTCGCGGATGACGATTGCCATCGTCCCCAGCGGCGTTCCCAACTGGTGGGCAGCTCCGGCCGCGAGCGTGCCGAGTGCGAGGATCTGTTCGTTGCGCAAGGTGGCCTCGCGGGCCGCGGCCAGTTGGCGCTCGCGGTCCTTGAGGGCGGCGGCCATGCGGGTCAGGAAGAAAACGACGACGCCGACGCTGATCACGAAGTTGAGCCACATGCCGAGAACGTGCAGGGCAAAGCTGTTGCTGTGCCCCGCGTGTTCACCGCCAGCGGTGGCGCGTGCGAGCAGGGCGTCGAGTTCTGCCAGATCGCCTCGCGGTGACGGCAGCGGCAGGTTCCAGAAGATCAGCGAGGTGTACGCAGCCAGGGTGATTGCGGCCATCGCCCAGGCGTGCCGGGCCGGCAGCATCGCGGCGGCAAGCGTTGGCGGCAGCAGGAACAGCGAGACGAAGGGATTCGCCGACCCGCCTGCGAAGTAGAGCAGCAGGCCGAGGATCCCGGCGTCGAATGCGAGGTGGAGGAGGATTTCGTTCTCGCTGACCGGTGCCCCCTTGTCGAGTCGCCACTGGGTGATCAGATTGACCGCGGCAAGCAGCGCAATGAGCGCGCTCATCGGCACTACCTCGAGCGGGATACCGAGCCAGGTGACCGCCAGAACCAGCACGATCGCCTGCATCAGCACTTCGATCCGGCGCAGCATTACCAGGCGCACCAGCGGGTTGGCTGTGCCTGTGAGAAAAAACGGAGGCTGGCGGTGATTGGCTGGAGGCATTTGTCGATGCAGTACCGGGCGGCACTCGTGGGCGAATTCTACGCCCTGGGCGCGGCGCTGGTTCGCGTGCGGCAATCTGTCGCATCTCGCCGCGGGGGATCGAAAGGCCGCGCGAGGGCACGAATCTCGGCGTTGCTGGCGCCCCTGCGGGTGCGTACTTGTGGCGTCGGCGCTGGTCGGCAAGCGCGGGATTCGGCACCCCGCGTGCGCAAAGCCGACCCAGATCTGCCGGAAAGCAGTATATTCGCCAGCCGATGGACAACAAACCTACTTCCTCTGGCGGCAAACCGGCCGTCGTGCTTCTTTCCGGTGGGCTCGACTCGGCCACGACGCTGGCCATCGCGCGCGCCGACGGTTTCGCCTGCCATTGTCTGTCGATCGATTACGGCCAGCGTCATCGCGCCGAACTGGCGGCCGCGGCACTGCTGGCCGAGGCGCTGGGCGCGCGTGAGCATCGTCAGCTGCGCCTGACGCTGGAGGTCTTCGGCGGCTCGGCATTGACCGACGAGCGGATCGCCGTTCCCGTTGATGGTGTGCACTCGGGGATTCCGATCACCTACGTGCCGGCGCGCAACACCGTCATGCTCTCGCTGGCGCTGGCCTGGGCCGAGGTGCTGGGCAGCCGCGACATCTTTGTCGGCGTCAACGCCGTGGACTACTCGGGATATCCCGACTGTCGGCCCGAGTACATCGCGGCCTACGAGAAAATGGCCAACCTGGCTACCCGGGCTGCGGTGCAAGGCGCCAGCCTGACGATCCATGCGCCGCTGATGGGTCTGGGCAAGGCGGAGATCATCCAGCGCGGAATCACCCTCGGCGTGGATTACGGCCTCACCGTTTCGTGCTATCAGGCCGATCGGGATGGGCGAGCCTGCGGGGTGTGCGATTCGTGTCGATTGCGCCGCGCCGGCTTCAGCGCTGCCGGCATGGCGGACCCCACGCGCTACGCTGGTTGACGAACCGGCCACCGGTGGCCATGGCCTTTTGCGGCGTGCTTGCTCGCCCCCGGAAAGGTGTAGTCATCAGCATCGATGGACGAGGACGGGTGTTCGACAACATCCTCGTCGAGCGGCTTTGGCGGAACGTCAAGCATGCGGACGTGTATCTGAATCGAGTCTTGTCTTGACTTCGGGGGCCACTTTACACTCTGGCTTCGCGCCTCTTCCGATGCGCGTCGACCACGCTCGTTAGATCAACCCACTCGCTTTCGCCTTCTATGCCCTGCAGACGTTTGAGGTTGCGAGCACGTTCGTACTTGCGTAGCGGTCGGTCAACGATCCTGGCATCGGAGATGTCGATCAAACCAAACTCGTGATCCGGCGTGTACACCACGTTGCCAAGATGCAACGAACGGAAATACACGCCGCTGTCGTGTAGGCTGACGACGAAACGAGTGAACGCCTCTTTGAGCTCTTGCTCGATGCCTGCATCGAGCGCTTCCCGCCGGATCTCGCGCAGCGTCCTGCCGGGCAGCGGTTGGTAGCGAACGGCATCGCGCTCGATCGATGGAATCCGGAATAGATCCAGGATCTCCGGAACCCGGATGCCCAGTCTACGCAGAGACGCCGCATTGTCGGCAAAGCGTTTTGCATAGGGATACCATGCCGCGGATGACAGCCACCGCTTGCGCCTGAACAACTTGACTATCGTTCCGTCAGCCAGCAGCAACACTTTGTCGCCATAACTGTCGGCCTCAAGTACGCTCGCCCCGGAACGCATGTTCACGAAGGCATCGTTGTCGAGTTTTTTCACGCTGTCGCCCCGTCGAGAAAGCACCGAGTTTACCTTGTCACCGCACTGGGCGGCACAACCCGGCAGCCGCCTTGGTGTCAGCCTTCGCGCCATCCGCAGCAGGGCAGCGGAGCGGCATCATGCCGCGAACCACACCGGTAACCGAAATAGCTCTTAGAATGCTGCCTTTTCGCTCCTCTTCTACTTCCGTCGATGAACTTCATACATGCCCTGCGCGCCGCCTGGCGTGGTCGAAACAGCCTTCTTTGCGTGGGCCTTGATCCTGACCCCGCGCGCTTCCCTGCTCACCTGCAGCAATCGCCGAATGCCATTCTTGACTTCTGCCGCACCATCGTCGATGCCACCGCTGATCTTGTCTGCTGCTTCAAGCCACAGATCGCGTACTTCGCCGCGCACCGCGCCGAGGACCAACTGGAAGCACTGATCGATCACATCCACCAACGGCACCCAGCGACACCGGTGATTCTCGATGCCAAGCGTGGTGACATAGGCAGCACGGCCGAACAGTACGCCATCGAGGCTTTCGAACGTTTCAAGGCGGATGCGATCACGGTCAATCCCTACCTCGGACGCGACTCTGTCGAGCCCTATCTGGCTTACCAAGACAAGGGCATCATCCTGCTTTGCCGCACATCGAACCCGGGCGGCAATGACCTACAGTTTCTCGATGTCGGTGGGGAGAAGCTTTACGAACGGGTTGCTCGCCTGGTTAACGAGGAATGGAACCAGAACGGCCAATGCGCTTTGGTCGTTGGTGCCACCTATCCCAATGAAATCGCTCGTGTTCGCGGCTTGACCGGCGAGATGCCGCTGCTCGTACCGGGTATCGGCGCCCAGGGTGGCGACATCGAAAGCACCGTGCGCGCCGGATGCACGTCCGCCGGCTACGGCCTGATGATCAATTCTTCGCGCGCCATCCTCTACGCCGGTAGTGGCGAGGACTACGCAGACGCTGCACGCCGTGTCGCCCTCGCGACACGAGCGGACATCAACCGATATCGACCACTCGTCTGACAGGGTGCCGCGTCAGACGTCGATGTTGCGGGCGGCCAGGGCGTTGGTTTCGATGAAATTGCGGCGCGGCTCGACCAGCTCACCCATCAGGGTCGTAAAGATCTCGTCGGCACCGATCGCGTCTTCGATTTGTACCTTCAGAAGACGCCGCACCTTTGGGTCCATCGTGGTCTCCCAGAGTTGCTCCGGGTTCATCTCGCCGAGACCCTTGTAGCGCTGCTTGCTGACGCTGCGCTCCACTTCGCTGAGCAACCACTGCATCGTTTCGGCGAAGCTGCTGACCGCCTGTTTCTTCTCGGCACGCACGACGACACCGCCCGGACCAAACAGACCCGCCAGCATCTCCGCCGTCTTGCGGAGTTGAGCATAGTCGCCGCTGACCAGAAGATCGTCATCAATAACCCCCAGCTTGAGATTTCCATGCAGTATCTTCTCAAGCCTCAGCTGCCAGCGCTCCTGTGCGGTATCGAAGCGCGCCACGATATTGATGTCGAGCTTGCTGCCCACCGCTTTCATCAAGGCGTCGGCGCTTGCCATCGCCGACGCTTCATCGGCCAGGTCAATCGCCAGATTGGCGTCGATCAGCGCATGCAGAACTTCCGGATTGATCAGGTGCGAGAGGCGATTGATCACCGCCTCGGCCAGGAGGTACTGGCGAGCCAGTTGTTCCAGCGTCGACCCGGAGATCTCCGGCGCACCCGCAACGGGAATCAGCACTGCACCCTCGAGGGCCAGCGTCAAGAGGAACTGCTTGAGCGCCTGATCGTCCTTGATGTAGCGCTCGGTCTTTCCGTGCTTGACCTTGTAGAGCGGTGGCTGAGCGATATAGATGTGACCGCTTTCGACCAACTCCGGCATCTGGCGATAGAAGAAAGTCAGCAGCAGGGTACGTATGTGCGCACCATCGACATCGGCATCGGTCATGATGATCAGTCGGTGGTAGCGCAGCTTCTCCGGCTTGTATTCATCCTTGCCGATGCCGGTCCCCAGCGCGGTGATCAGCGTTGCGATCTCCTGCGAGGAAATCAGCTTGTCGAAACGTGCTTTCTCGACATTCAGAATCTTGCCCTTGAGCGGTAGAATTGCCTGAAACTTGCGGTCCCGACCCTGCTTCGCCGAGCCGCCCGCCGAGTCACCCTCGACCAGATAGAGTTCGCAAAGCGCCGGATCCTTTTCCTGGCAATCGGCAAGCTTGCCGGGCAGCCCGACACCGTCGAGCAGACCCTTCCGACGCGTCATCTCTCTCGCCTTGCGCGCTGCATCCCGGGCACGCGCCGCTTCGATGATCTTGCCGGTAATTACCTTGGCATCGACTGGACGCTCCTGAAGATACTCGCTGAGTTTCGCCGCGACGACCTCTTCAACCGCCGGACGGGCCTCCGACGAGACCAGCTTCATCTTGGTCTGCGAAGCAAACTTCGGGTCCGGCATCTTCACTGACAGCACGCAGGCCAGACCTTCGCGCATATCATCACCAGTAATATCGACTTTCGCCTTCTTGGCGATTTCGTTTTCTTCGATGTAGCGGTTGATTACCCGCGTCATCGCCGCACGCAGGCCGGTCATGTGAGTTCCACCGTCGGCTTGCGGAATGTTGTTCGTGAAGCACAGCACCTGCTCGGCATAGCTGTCGTTCCACTGCATCGCCACTTCGACGCTGATCACCCCATTACCCCCCGCCGAGTCGCCGCTGGCATAAAAGATATTCGGGTGAAGAACCGACTTGGTTCGGTTTATGTACTCGACAAAACCTCTGACACCCCCGAGGAAGGCGAAATCCTCCTCCTTGCCGGTGCGCTGGTCGTTGAGGCGGATCTTGACTCCATTGTTCAGGAACGAGAGTTCGCGCAGGCGCTTGGCGATGATCTCGTAGTGGAACTCGATCTGGCCAAATATTTCCTCGTCGGCCATGAAGTGCAGCTCCGTCCCACGCTTCTCGGTTGCTGCGACGACCCGCAGCGGCGAGACCTCGACACCCTTCTGCACTTCGAGCAAGCGGTCTACGACGGTGCCTCTGTTGAACTCCAGCAAGTACTTCTTGCCTTCGCGGCGAATGATCAGGCGCAACCACCTGGACAGCGCGTTGACGCACGACACGCCAACACCATGCAGACCACCCGACACCTTGTACGAATTTTGATTGAACTTGCCGCCGGCGTGCAGCACGCACATCACTATCTCGGCGGCAGATCGCCGTGGTTCGTGCTTGTCGTCGAACTTGATGCCAGTCGGTATGCCACGACCGTTGTCGGTCACGGAGATCGAATTGTCGGCGTGAATGGTGATGACTATCTCGTCACAGTGGCCGGCCAGGGCTTCGTCGATGGCATTATCGACGACTTCGAAAACCATGTGGTGCAAGCCCGTGCCGTCCGACGTGTCGCCGATGTACATTCCAGGACGCTTGCGAACCGCCTCCAGACCCTCGAGTTGCTGAATGCTCGACTCGTCGTAGGCGGACTCTTCGTTCTCTTCAATCATTGTCAATCCAGTGTGTATTTCCTGTTGAATCCGTGTCGCCGACGCGCCACCCCAAGTCACTTCTAGATGCGCATCGGCATGACCACATACTTGAATCGGTCATTGCCGGGGATCGTCAGCAGGGCGCTTGAATTCGCGTCGTTGAATCCCCACTCGATAGTGTCGTCCACCGTGTTGTTCAGGACATCCAGCAGATAGGCAACGTTGAAGCCGACGTCGAGCGGTTCACCGTTGTACTCGACTTCGATCTCCTCCTGCGCTTCTTCCTGCTCGGCATTCGCCGCCATGATCTTCAGGCTGCCTGCCGAAAGGATCAGGCGAACGCCGCGAAACTTCTCGTTGGTCAGAATCGCGGCGCGGATCATCGACTGCAACAGCAGGCCGCGACTGACAGACACAACATTTCTGAGGGTTGCCGGAATCACCCTCTCGTAATCGGGAAACCGCCCGTCGATCAGCTTGGATACCAGACTGACATGCCCGAACTGGAAGCGAATCTGAGTCGCCAGCATTTCAATCGACAGCGGCTCGTCGGTGTCGGTGAGCAATCGACTGAGTTCGAGGACCGTCTTGCGAGGGACAATCAGTTCCTGGCGGGCCGCGCCCGGCTCGCGTGGAGCTTGCGCTGCGTCATCGAGAGGCATGCTTGAATAGGCAAGCCGGTGGCCGTCAGTTGCAACCGCCCGTAGTTCGCTTCCGTCAACGATCAGCAACAGCCCATTGAGATAGTAGCGCACGTCCTGAGCGGCCATCGAATACTGCGTCTGCGCAAGCAGGTGGCGGAACTGCTTCTGCGACACCGTGAACTTCTTGGTCTCTCCTTCGGACAGTGCCATGCAGGGAAAGTCGTCAGCCGGCAGCGTCTGCAGGCTGAAACGACTCTTGCCTGCCGTCAGCTGCAGTCGTTTATCGTCGAGAATAAGGCTGACATCGGCACTCTCCGGCAAGGAACGAAGGATTTCCTGCAGCTTCCGCGCGCCCACCGTCACCGCCCCATCGCCCTCACCGACAGCTCCCGTGCTCCAGGTTGTAATCTGAATCTCGATGTCCGTCGCGAGAAGCGTCAGTACGTCCCCTCTCTTCTCGAGCAGCACATTGGAAAGAATCGGCAGTGTGTGACGCCTCTCGACGATTCCCGAAACTGCTTGCAGGGGTCCCAGCAGAGTGTCACGCCGTGTTTTGATAAGAAGCATATCTATAGATCCTATAAAGACAATTGTCGGGACAAATCTGTTGATATTGGCAATTTCTCTTTACACTTCAATGAATTACATTCAATGTTCGGTCTGTACAAGAGCGGTATGGCGCTGTGGATAGAAACTGACAACTTGTCCACAACACCCTTCTGCCGACCTTCTCCACCAGTTGTCCAGCCCTTTCCCACGGACTTCTACACGCTGTTCAGCCCTTCAGTACCTGTAGCAGAACATGCACGTCGTGGTTCAGCTCGTTGTCCTTGGCACGCAGATCGTCGATGGTTCGTACTGCGTGCAGCACGGTGGTATGGTCACGCCCGCCAAACGCCTCACCGATCGACGGATAGCTCTGCGAGGTCAGATTCTTGGTCAGCCACATGGCGATTTGCCGGGGTCGAACGATGACCCGTGTTCGCTTCTTGGAGAACAGGTCGGCAACCTTGATCTTGAAGTAATCTGCTACCGTCTTCTGGATGTTGTCCACGGTGATCTGCCGATTCACGGAGCCAATTACGTCCTTGAGTGCCTCTTTGGCCAGGTCCAGAGCAATCTCTCGGCCATGAAAAGCCGAGTACGCGAGAACCTTCTTGAGAGCGCCTTCCAGCTCGCGAACGTTCGAACGTAGATGCTTGGCCACATAGAAAGCCACCTCGTCGTCGAGAAGCACGCCTTCGAGTTCCGCCTTCTTCTTGAGGATCGCCACCCGCATTTCGGTTTCCGGAGGTTCGATCTGCACCGTCAGCCCCCAGTCGAAGCGGGTGACCAGACGATCCTCAAGCCCGGATATGTTCTTCGGATAGGTATCGGAACTTATCACCAGTTGTTTCTTGGCTTCGCTCAAGGCATTGAAAACGAAAAAAAACTCTTCCTGTGTTCGGTTCTTGCCATTGAAGAAATGCACATCGTCGAGGAGTAGCACATCGAGCGAGCGATAGTAGCGCTTGAAGACGTCAAAGGACTTCTGCTGATAGGCGCGGACCACATCGGAGTAGTAGTCCTCGGCGTGCACATACCGCACGATCCTGTCGGGGAAACACTCGAGGATGTGATTGCCGATGGCATGGATCAGGTGCGTCTTGCCGAGACCTGCCCCACCGTAGATGAACAACGGGTTATAGGTCGCTTCGCCAGGGCTGATCGCCACCTGTCGGGAAGCGGCGCGGGCCAGGTCGTTGGCCTTTCCCACGATAAGGTTTTCGAAAGTGAATGTGGGAATCAGCCGCGTCTTCTCGTAACTCGGTCTGTCGCGGTCCACCAGCGAGCCATTCTTCAGCAAGGACGTGTGCCGGTTAACCGCATTCACCTTGGCCGCCGTTTTCCCATCCCCGGATGGGCTGTCCTTGCTCGGTGAATCCGGAGCAAGGTCCTTTGGCGGTGCGGCGCGCCCACCCAGCGTCAACGTGATACCGACGGGCGCTGCAAAGTACTCGCTCCCCAACTCTTCAATCCGCGCCAGATAGCGTTCCTTCACCCATTTGAGGATGAAACCGTTTGGCGCCAGCAGGCGCAAGCCACGCGCAAAATCCTCCTCGCCTTCGAGACGAAGGGGCCGGATCCAGGTATTGAACTGCTGAGGGGGAAGTTCCTGTTCGAACTGGCTCAGACACGAGGACCAGAAACTACTCATCACGGGTCATGGGATGCAATCCTGAAGTGGCGTACTCGCAACGGCTCGCTAGCCAGAGTAAAATTTTTATTAAAATCAACGGCATAAAACATTGTCTCGACGACTCCAGCGCAATGAGCGACGCGTTGGAAAGGAAGAGCCATCGCCGGTCCAAAGGCAAGCCAGTGCCTTGTTGCGAGCGTTTCAAGAGCGAATTCTAACCCGTCGGCGGAAAGTTATCCACAGCGGCAGCAAAAATATGGCCTTGACAAAGTGGTGGCAACGGTTGTCTAATCGCATGTTCTTTTTGCCGTGACTTCAAGGGTTTAACCATGAAACGTACCTATCAACCGTCGGTTGTCCGCCGCAAGCGCACCCACGGCTTCCTCGTTCGTATGTCTACCCGTGGGGGCCGCGCTGTCATCCGTGCTCGCCGCGCTAAAGGCCGTCACCGCCTGGCTGTTTGAGCGACAGAGCTGATACCGCCGGGGATCTTGCGCCAGCCGCCGCCGCCTTTCCGAAGCACTACCGCCTTCTGAAAACGGATGAATTTTCATCCGTTTTTGGTTTCCGCAGGGCGCTGAGAAGTCGTCATTTCCTGCTACATTACCGTCGAAGGGACAGCACGGAAGCGCCGGGGGCCCGCCTTGGTCTGGTGGTTGCCAAACGTTTTCTGCGTCGTTCGGTTGATCGAAACCTTGTTCGGCGACTGGTCAGGGAGCGCTTTCGGCTCCTTCGCGCTCGCCTTCGCTCGTGCGACCTGGTGATGCGTCTGGCGGTCAAGCCCTTGCCTCTGGACCGGCGCGATTTGGCGCACGAGATCGAGGGTCTGCTCAGCAAGATGATGTCAACCGACCGGTGATGCGATGAAACAGTTGTTGCTGGCGCTGCTGGGCTTCTACCGATACGCGATCAGTCCCATGCTCGGGCGCCGCTGCCGTTTCTTTCCCAGTTGTTCCGAGTACGCTGCCGAAGCGGTGGAGAAACACGGGGCCGTTAGAGGAAGCTGTCTGAGCGTGCGCCGATTGTTCCGTTGTCACCCGTGGAACCCGGGTGGCTTTGACCCCGTACCCTGAACACAAAACGAATCGTATAGGCTTTCATGGACAATCGACGCCTGCTCCTGTTGCTGGTTTTTTCCTTCTCCCTGGTCATGCTGTGGGATGCCTGGCAGAAGTACAACCAGCCGAAGCCAGCAGCTACTGCCGCCGTCAGTACGCCGCAAGCGCCTGCGCCCCAGCTGTCGACAAACCTGCACGCGCCGCTGCCGGTGCTACCCGACACGGCTGCGGTGAGGGCTCCCGACAAGGCCGAAACGTTCACCGTCAAGACCGACCTCTTCGTCGCGCATATTTCGCGGATCGGTGGTGACATCGTCCGCCTCGAGTTGAACGACTACAAGGACAGCACGAACAAGCAGAAGGACTTCGCGCTTTTCGAGGCCAAGCACCAATACGTCGCGCAGAGCGGCCTTATTGGTGAGGGACTGCCGAACCACAAGACGAGCTTTTCGGCCGTCGCTGGCAGCGCGGAACTGGGCGCCGATGCCAAGACCGTCGTGCTGCGCCTGGAGGCCCCGGCGGGCGGGGGCCTGAAGGTCGCCAAGACCTACACTTTTACGCGTGGCAGCTACCTGATCGACGTCGCGCATGAAATCGACAACGGCAGCGACAAGGAAGTCCTGGCGCATGCCTACTACCAGTTGCAGCGCGACACCAAGGCGCCGGATGGCGAAAGTTCCATGGTGTCTACCTATACTGGCCCAGCCGTTTACACGAACCAGGACAAGTATCAGAAAGTCGACTTCGCCGACATCGAGAAGGGCAAGGCCAAGTTCGCGACCAGGGCGGACGACGGCTGGATAGCGATGGTTCAGCATTATTTTGTCGCGGCGTGGATCCCTGCCACCGGCTTGCCGCGCGAGTTCTACATGCGCAAGCTCGAAGGTGGCGTGAATCCAGCCGTCGCCGTAGGCGTCATCGTTCCGGCACCCGTCGCCGCGCCCGGCGCCAAGGTGACTTTCTCGGTGCCCGTCTATGCGGGCCCGCAGATTCAGGCGACGCTCGAACAACTCGCCAAGCCGGAGGCCGACGGCGGAATCGGCGCGCAAGGCCTGCCACTGGTCGTCGACTACGGCTGGCTGACGATCGTTGCGGCACCGATCTTCTGGTGTCTCGAGGCGATTCACACGGTCGTCGGCAACTGGGGCTGGGCGATCGTCCTGCTGACCATAGGCATCAAGCTGTTGTTCTTCCCGCTGTCGGCGGCCAGCTACAAGTCAATGGCCAAGATGCGAACGGTTACGCCGCGTCTGATGGCGCTCAAGGAACGCTACGGTGACGACCGCCAGAAGCTGAACCAGGAGATGATGGCACTCTACAAACGGGAAAAGATCAACCCGCTCGGTGGCTGCCTGCCGATCGCCGTTCAGATCCCCGTTTTCATTGCACTCTACTGGGCGTTGCTGGGTGCCGTCGAGATTCGCGATGCTCCGTGGATCCTCTGGATAACCGACCTGTCGGCGCAGGATCCGTACTATGTCCTGCCGGTGATCATGGTCGTGACGATGCTGATCCAGACCAAGCTCAATCCGACTCCACCCGACCCGATCCAGGCCAAGGTGATGATGATGATGCCCTTCATCTTTGGCGCGATGTTCTTCTTCTTTCCGGCCGGTCTGGTGCTTTACTGGGTGGTCAATAACGTCCTGTCGATTGCTCAGCAATGGCAGATCACGCGGATGATCGAAGGTGGCGCAAAGGCCGCCAACGACAGTAAAGCCTGAGTCAGGCGAGAACGCAGCAACGATAGCCGCCATCGCGACCGCTCCCGGTCGCGGTGGCATAGGCGTCATTCGCGTCGCCGGCGCGAGCCTGCTTGAATTCGCTGAAGCCCTGAGCGGCAGGCGACCGCTCGCTCGCCGCGCGACCCTCTGCGAGTTCCGGGCGGCCGACCACGTAGTCATCGACACCGGCCTGCTCCTGTATTTTCCCGCCCCGCACTCCTTCACCGGCGACGACGTGCTCGAACTGCACGGGCATGGTGGTCCCGTGGTCATGCAGATGCTGCTCGTGCGCTGCCTGGAACTTGGCGCACGCTTGGCCGACCCCGGCGAGTTCACGCGCCGCGCCTACCTCAACGGCAAGCTCGATCTGGCGCAGGCGGAGGCAGTCATCGACCTGATCGATGCCGCGACGGCGGCGGCGGCGCGTAGCGCGGTACGTTCGCTGCAAGGCGAGTTTTCCGGGGAAGTGCGCGTGCTCCTCGACCAGTTGATCGAGCTGCGGGCGTTGGTCGAAGCCACCCTCGATTTCCCGGATGAGGACGTAGACTTTCTCGAAGCGGCCGACGCATTTGGCCGCCTTGACCGGTTGGAGCAACGCCTGACTCGGGTTTTCGAGCGCGCACGGCAAGGGCGACTGCTGCAAGGCGGACTGCATGTCGTGCTGGTCGGCAAGCCCAACGTGGGCAAGTCCAGCCTTCTCAATCGGCTGGCCGGCGACGAAGTGGCGATCGTCACGCCGCTTCCGGGCACGACCCGCGATCTGGTACGCAGCACGCTGCAGGTCGAAGGCATACCGCTGCACGTCATCGATACCGCGGGACTGCGCGACACCGAAGACCAGATCGAAAGGCTGGGAATCGAACGCACCTGGCGCGAAATCGAGCGCGCCGATGTCGTCGTCTTGCTGGTTGATGCGCGGACCGGCGTCGGCGACGCCGAGCGAGTGATCCTCGCCAAGTTTCCGGCCAAACTGGCGCGAGTGTTCGTCTATAACAAGATCGATCTGACCTCACGGGCGGCGGAACGCCGCGAAGAAGCCGACGGCGTGGCGATAATGCTATCGGCGAGGTCAGGTGAAGGCAGCGAGCTATTGCGGCAAGAGTTGCTGCGCATTGCCGGCTGGCATCCTGCCGAGGACGTCTTCATTGCTCGCGAGCGGCATCTGCACGCCCTGGCGGAAACCCGCCAGAACATCGACGCCGCTCGGCGGCAATTGCCGAGCCTGGAACTTTTCGCCGAAGAACTCAGGCTGGCCCAGTTGGCATTGAGCAGGATTACCGGCGAATACAGCGCCGATGATCTGCTCGGCGAGATTTTTGGGCGCTTCTGCATTGGCAAATAGCGACTGCTCGGCCATACTCGACGAAGTCCGCAGCCGCGACGATGAACAGGGGATCGACAATGAACTGGGACCCGGACCAATACCTGAAATTCCTCGACGCTCGGCAACGGCCGGCACTCGATCTACTCGCGAGGCTTGTCGGCCAGCCGGCGAACAACATCGTCGACCTGGGTTGCGGCGCCGGTAATGTTACCCGCCTGCTTGCCGGACAGTGGCCACAGGCACGGATTACCGGAATCGACAGCGATTCGGCAATGCTCGACAAGGCGGCCAGCAGCTTGTCGTCGATTACCTGGCAGCAGGCCGACATTGCCGCCTGGCAGGGAGAACAGCCGCTCGACCTCATCTTTTCGAACGCTGCCCTGCATTGGCTTGGCGATCACCAGCATCTCCTGCTTCGACTGGTTGAGCAACTGGCGGTCGGTGGTGTGCTGGCGGTGCAGATGCCAGCCAACTTCGCTGCACCGTCGCACAGGATCCTGCTCGAGTTGGCCGGCGACCCCGGTTGGCAAGCGGCCTTCGACGGCGTCCGCCAAGGCGCTGTTCTGACGGCAGCCGAGTATCACGCGCTGTTGACGCCGCATTGTCGTCACCTGGACGTATGGGAGACGACCTATTTCCAGGTACTTGACGGTGACGACGGGATAGTCGAGTGGATGAAGGGGACGACGCTGGTGCCCTACCTCGCCCGCCTCGACAGGCAGACCGCTGAGCACTTTCTTGCGGCCTATCGGGCCCGGCTGCTCGTCGCCTATCCGCGCCGTGCCGATGGGTGCACGCTTTTCCCCTTCAAGCGGATCTTCTTCGTGGCGCAGCGCTGAGTGCCGATAGCCGGCATCGATCACTCGTTGTTGCTGCTTCTAGCGGTGGCCGCGCTGTTTGCCGGCTTCATCGATTCGGTGGTCGGTGGTGGTGGTCTTGTCCAGATTCCCGCCCTGTTCAATGCGCTACCGCAAGAGAGCCCGGCGACCCTTTTCGGCACCAACAAGTTCTCCAGCATCTTCGGTACCAGCAACGCGGCCTGGAGCTACGCTCGCCGTATCCGGATGCCCTGGCGCACTACGCTGCCGGCCGCCATGGCTGCGTTTGCGTGTTCCTACCTTGGCGCCATGGCGGTTGCCTGGTTGCCGGTCGCCATGCTCAGACCGCTGATCCTGATTTTGCTGATTGGTGCCGCCGCGTATACTTTCGCGCGGCAGGACTTCGGCGCGGTGCACCGACCTCAGCACCGGGGGCGACGCGAGTTCGCGTTCGCCCTCATACTCGGCGGTGCCATCGGTTTCTACGATGGCTTCTTCGGACCGGGAACCGGCAGCTTCCTGATCTTCCTGTTCATCCGTTTTTTTGGTTTCGACTTCCTGCATGCTTCGGCAGCGTCGAAAGTGGTCAACGTCGCGACGAACCTCGCTGCCCTCGGTTTCTTCGTTCCCAACGGCCACATCTTGCCGGTACTCGCCGTTCTGATGGCCACGTGCAACGTCCTCGGTTCCCTGCTGGGCACCCATCTGGCGCTGCGCCACGGTAGCGGCTTCGTCCGCAAGGCCTTTCTTGGCGTCGTCGGCGTGTTTATCCTCAAGTTTGCGTACGACTCGTTCGCCTAAGCGAGGCGGGTGGACCGGCCTCAAACAACCGGCTGGAGTCTCGAACGCTGAACGCCGGATGACGACCGGAAATTTCGTCGCCCGTCCGATGGGTGCGTTCGCGACGCGTGAGACGACCTCAGACGAGGCGGTGCCCATCAGCTTCACGAACCGCCGCAGTGATTGCCTGGTTCACGAAACCGCTCTTGTCTCGTGGGCAATGCGGCCGCACAATGATGGCTTGCCGTTTACCGGCGTCGGTAGTGTCGGCAAGCCGATCAATCAAGCGGGGGAGACCATGAAAACAAGACTATCCATTGCCGGAGTTCTGGCTGTTCTGGCGGCCACCTGTGCTGCAACGGCGCAAGCCGACATCAACGTCGGGGTCACTCTTTCGGCTACCGGTCCGGCGGCGTCGCTGGGCATTCCCGAGAAGAACACGGTTGCGCTCTTGCCGACGACCATAGCCGGCCAGAAGGTCAACTACATCGTCCTCGACGATGCCTCGGACACCACTACCGCGGTCAAGAACGCGCGCAAGCTGATCGCCGAGAACAAGGTGGACGTGATCATCGGCTCGACGACCTCGCCCAATTCGCTGGCGATGATCGACGTTGTCGCGGAAGCCGAGACGCCAATGCTTGCCATGGCCGCGTCGGCCCGCATCATCGATCCGATGGACGCCAAGCGGGCATGGGTGTTCAAGACTCCGCAGAACGATGCCCAGATGGCGACGGCGATCGTCGAGCACATGACCAACAACAACGTCAAGACGGTCGCTTACATCGGCTTTGCCGACGCCTATGGCGAAGGCTGGTGGAACGAGTTTTCGAAGATTGCCGAGGTACGCAAGATCCAGATCGTCGGCAACGAACGCTTCAATCGCACCGATACCTCGGTCACCGGTCAGGTACTCAAGATACTCGCCGCCAAACCGGATGCTGTGCTTGTCGGCGGCGCCGGCACGCCGGCGGCTCTGCCGCAGAAATCACTGAAGGAAAAGGGCTACAAGGGCATCATGTACCAGACGCACGGGGTGGCCAATGCCGACTTCCTGCGGGTCTGCGGCAAGGACTGTGAAGGCACCTTTCTGCCTGCCGGCCCCGTGCTGGTTGCGGCACAGCTACCGAACAGCAACCCGATCAAGAAGGCGGCGCTGGAGTACGTTGACAAGTACGAGGCAGCCCATGGCAAGGGCACGGTTTCGACCTTCGGCGCGCACGCCTGGGACGCCGGCAAGCTGCTCGTCAACGCGGTCCCCGTGGCCCTGAAAAAGGCGCAGCCGGGGACGCCAGAGTTCCGCAAGGCCCTGCGCGACGCCCTCGAGAACACCAAGAACCTGACCGCCGCCCACGGCGTCTTCAACATGAGTCCGCAGGACCATCTCGGCTTCGACCAGCGCTCCCGGGTGATGGTCAAGATCGATGGCGGCAGCTGGAAGCTCGTCCAATAGGATTGCGGCCATCGCCCCTTGTCGCCGCGGTCGACAGTGGAACGTGCCAAGGCCGGCAAGTTCGTGCCGATCGCCGCTGATACCGACGTCTGGCTCTTCGGCTGGGTGCCTCCAGCCGTGAGCCGGCCGGGGTATCGACGGGAACGCTTCTGATGAATCTTCAGATTGCCTTGCTGCTCGGGCAGGACGGCCTGACCAACGGCGCCATCTATGCGTTGCTGGCGTTGGCACTGGTCCTCGTCTTTGCGGTCACGCGCGTGATCTTCATCCCGCAAGGCGAGTTTGTCGCTTTCGGTGCCCTGACCTTGGCCAGTCTGCAAGCGGGCAAGCTGCCGGGAACCATCTGGCTGCTGCTGGCGCTCGGTACGCTGATTGCCGCGATCGAGGGATCGCTGGCCATGCGTCGTCGTCAGTTCAGACGGATTCCCGTGATCCTGTTGGTCAACTGCGGCGTGCCCCTGCTGCTTGCCGGGGGCCTAGCGGCGATTTCCGCAGCTACCCTGCCCTTGCCGGTGCAGGTGCTGCTGGCGTTGCTGTTGGTGGTTCCCCTCGGGCCGATGATCTATCGTCTTGCTTACCAGCCGGTTGCCGAGGCGTCGGTGCTGGTTCTGCTGATCGTCTCGGTGGCGGTGCACGTCACCTTGATCGGCATCGGTCTCCTCTTCTTTGGGGCGGAGGGCTCACGCACGCCGTCTTTCACCGACGTCAGCTTCGAGATCGGCGATACGCTGCTCCAGGGCCAGACACTCCTGGTGGTTGTCGCGAGCGTGGTGCTGATAATCGTGCTCTATCTGTTCTTCGAACGCACCCTCTACGGCAAGGCGCTGCGGGCGACGGCGATGAACCGCACCGGCGCCCGCCTGATGGGCATCTCGGGAACGCTGGCGGGCATGCTCTCGTTCACCCTGGCGGCATCCATAGGCGCGTTCTCAGGAATCCTGATCTCCCCGATCACGACCATCTACTATGACTCGGGTTTCCTGATCGGCCTCAAGGGCTTTGTCGGCGCAATCATCGGCGGTCTCGCCAGCTATCCGGTGGCGGCCGCCGGTGCCATTCTGGTCGGTCTTCTGGAATCGTACTCGTCATTCTGGGCGAGTGCCTTCAAGGAGGTGATCGTCTTTACCTTGATCATCCCGGTGCTGCTCTGGCGGTCGCTGAAGGCGCGGCACGTGGAGGAGGAATGAAGCGCGCTGCGCAGGGCATGCACTTTCTGCTGGTGTTCATGGCGGCCCTGGTGCTTGCGCCGCTGGTCCTCCCCGAATTCTACGTGACGCTGCTCAACTACATCGGCCTCTATGCGATCGTCGCCCTCGGACTCGTCATGCTCACCGGAGTCGGCGGCTTGACCTCGTTTGGTCAGGCGGCTTTCGTCGGTCTTGGCGCCTACACATCGGCCTACCTGACTACGGTGCATGGGGTGTCGCCATGGCTGACGCTGCCGGCCGGGCTTCTGGTCACGGCCGCGGTTGCCGTTTCCCTCGGCCTGGTGACGCTGCGTCTATCCGGTCACTTCCTGCCGCTGGGGACGATCGCCTGGGGAATCAGTCTCTATTACCTCTTCGGCAACCTCGCTGCGCTCGGTGGTCACACCGGTATCACCGGCATCCCGTCGCTTCAGCTCTTCGATCTCGAGCTGAAGTCCGGCCGTGAATTCTTCTACTTGATCTGGGCGGTTCTGCTGCTGATTGTTCTCGCCACGCGCAACCTGTTGGACTCGCGCGAGGGGCGCGCCATCCGCGCTCTGCGCGGGGGCTCGCTGATGGCCGAGGCGATGGGCGTCAACACACCGCGCGCGAAGATCGTCATCTTCACCGTAGCCGCTCTCTACGCCAGTGTCTCCGGTTGGCTGTACGCACACCTGCAACGCTTCGTCAACCCGACGCCCTTCTCCCTCACGCAAGGGATAGAGTACCTGTTCATGGCCGTGGTTGGCGGCGTAGCGCACGTCTGGGGGGCGATCGTCGGCGCTGGCCTGATCACGATTCTCAAGCAGTGGCTGCAGGACTGGTTGCCGAGACTTGTTGGGGAGAGCGGCAACTTCGAGGTCATCGTTTTCGGGCTGCTCATGATCTTCGTGCTCCAGCGCGCCCGTGACGGCGTGTGGCCGATCGTCATGCGCTGGTTTCCAAAGCCGGTGGCGCGAGTGATCGCCCACGACAGTCAGCCGCTGGCACGTCGGTCGCTTCCGGAGTCTGGTTCCCTGCTCCTCGAGGTAAAGGACGCGAGCAAGCGTTTCGGCGGCCTGGTGGCCAACGACAGGGTGAGCTTCACTGTCCGGGCGGGCGAGGTGATGGCGCTGATCGGGCCGAATGGCGCCGGCAAGAGCACGATGTTCAACGGCATTTCCGGCGTCGATCCGCTGAGTTCGGGCGCCGTGACCTTTCGCGGCAAGCGCATCGAGTCCTTGCTGGCGCGAGATATCGCACGCCTCGGCATGAGCCGGACCTTTCAGCACGTCCGTCTGCTGGCCGGAATGAGCGTCATCGAGAACGTCGCCATTGGTGCTCATCTGCGCGGCCGCAAGAGTTTCGTGGCTGCAGCCTGTCGTGCCGATCGCCACGAAGAAGCTCGGCTGTTGCGCGAGGCGGCGGTGCAGATCGAACGCTGTGGTCTCGCCGAGCAGATGTACGAGGCCACCGGTAGTCTGCCGCTCGGCAGGCAGCGCCTTGTCGAGATCGCCCGGGCGCTGGCTGCCGATCCCTGTCTTCTGCTGCTCGATGAGCCGGCTGCCGGACTGCGCTACCTGGAAAAGCAGGCCCTCGCCGATCTGTTGCGCCGTCTGCGAGCGGAAGGAATCGGTATCCTGCTGGTCGAGCATGACATGGATTTCGTGATGGGTCTGGCCGACCGGGTGGTGGTGATGGAGTTTGGCAGGAAACTCGCCGTCGGTCTGCCCGAAGAGATTCAGCGGAATCCGGCGGTGGTTGAAGCCTACCTCGGGGGTGTCGAATGAATGCCCTGGACAACCCGGGTGAAAAGGTCGTCGTGCTCGAGGTAAGCAGCCTGTCGGTCAGCTATGGCAAGGTCGACGCACTGCATGGATTGGCCCTAAAAGTGCACCGTGGGGAGATCGTCACCGTCATTGGCCCGAACGGTGCCGGCAAGACCACCCTGCTTTGTGCCTTGATCGGTCTGCTGCCGGCGCGTGGCGAGATCGTCTATCTTGGCGAACGGCAGGGCTCCGGACGCAGTGTCGAGATGTTGGTGCGCCAGGGAATGACTCTGGTTCCCGAGAAACGAGAACTGTTCGCCGAAATGAGCGTCTGGGACAACCTGCTGCTGGGCGCTTTTGACCGCTATCGGGCGGGGCACCGCGACCAGCTGGAAACCATCGACGAGGTGTTTGACATCTTTCCCCGCCTGATGGAGCGTCGCGAGCAGATGGCCGGCACGCTTTCCGGCGGCGAACGCCAGATGCTCGCGATGGGCCGCGCCCTGATGGCCAAGCCCAGGCTGCTGCTGCTCGACGAACCCAGCCTGGGACTTGCTCCCCTGGTCATCAAGGAGATCTTCCGCACGATCACCCAGCTCAAGAAGCTGGGCGTGGCCATCTTGCTCGTCGAGCAGAATGCTCGCGCTGCACTGCAGGTCGCCGACTACGGCTACGTTCTGGAAACCGGCGAACTCTCACTGGAAGGGCCCAGTCGTCAGCTGCTGACGGATCCCCGGGTCATTGAAAGCTACCTGGGGCTGGGTGGGCGTCACTAACGCTCGAGTTCAGCAGCAGGGTCAGTCGCTCGACATGTAGTGCGCTCTCCGACCCCTCAACGGGCGGCCGCTCCTGCCGCTCGATGTGCAGCGACTGACGCAGATCCGTTCTTCCTCCGGCAGGCGTCCGGTGGTGCAACTCGAGTCCCCAGAGGCTCATCGCCTGGGACACGAGAACGGCTTCGCCGCCGCTGAGGGACCAATCGGCATTGACGATGTCGAGCATGGCGCGCAGCGCCTCCTTCTGCAGTTCAGGCGAGCGAATGTCGCCGAGAAGATGATCGATCACTTCGCGATCGATCTCGATCTGTCCAACATTGGGAGCGCGGGCCGACTGCAGGATGTCGTTGCAGAACTCATGCATGACCTGATCGAAGGTTTCCGGGTCAATGTTCAGATTGTCGAGAATCGAGTGCTTCTGGAGTGCCTGGATCTCGCTGTTGTCCAGCCCACCATCGGCGAGCAGGGCGAGAGATACAACGCGTGCCATGGCTTGGGTGCTGTCCGAGGTGTAGTGACGCATGTGTTTCTCCTGGGGTGGTTGGTACGGGTTCGGTCGGCATCTGTTGCTCGACGAGCGAACTATGCGCACGCAGACGAATTACGTCAAATCATATAAACTTGCTTAACCTATTTGCTGGAGCTTATGGATGCCTCGTCGCCGCATCACCTTCCGCCAACTCGATACTTTTGCGGCCGTGGCCCGGCATGGCAGTTTCACCAAGGCGGCCGAGGCGCTGCACCTGACGCAGCCGGCAGTCTCGCTACAGGTCCGGCAGATCGTCGACAGCGTGGGATTGCCGCTGTTCGCCCAGGAAGGCCGCGAGGTGGCGCTGACCCAGGCCGGGGAGGAGATGCTCAACACCGTACGGCTGCTGGACGACGTCTGGAGCCGCTTCGAATCGGTGATCGATGACCTGAAGGGCTTGCAGCGCGGCCGCCTGCGGGTGGCGCTGGTGAGTACTGCCCGATACTTTCTGCCACGCATGCTGGGGAATTTCTGTCGGCGCTTTCCGGAGATCGACATCGCCATGGAAATCACTGACCGGGATCGCCTTGTCGCGCGCATGCGCGGCAATCAGGACGATCTCTACATCATGCTGTACCCGCCCGAAGAACTCGAGGTCGTCAGCTACCCGTTTCTCGATAACGAACTGGTGGTGATTGCTGCTCTCGGTCACTGGGCCGCGGGACAGTCGTTGGAACTCGCGGCGCTTGCCGGCGAGCGTTTCATTCTCCGTGAAGTGGGCTCCGGTTCCCGCCGCACGATCGACACGCACCTGCAGGCGATCGGGTTGAAACTTGACGTCAAGCTGACGCTCAACAGCAACGAGGCGATCTGCGACCTGGTGGCGAGCGGTATGGGACCGGCAGTGCTCTCTCGGCACGCCTTGCCGGCCGATCCGGCAAGCGGCGGCCTGTGCATTCTCGACATCAACGGCTTTCCGCTGCGCAAACCCTGGCGCGCGGTGCATCTGAAGTCGAAGATCCTGTCCTTGCCGGCGCGCGCGTTTCTCGACCACCTGCTGCTTGACGCCAACTCGCCCCGCTACGGCCAGGGAGCGGGCACAGCCGCTTAGGTACCCGGCTTCTCGGCGGGGTTTCGGGCGGCGCCGAACGGCACGATGGGAACCCCGTACTTGCGTGCGACGCGCTGGTACGTCTCGCGCGCCGAAATTACTCGCGGATTGCGGATATCTTTGGTCTGCGCCATCTCCAGATAGCGCAGACCACGTTTGGCCAGGTTCGCATCCCAGCCCTTGATTTCGAGCAGGGTAAAAATCGCCTTTGTGGCATTGACCAGAAACTGGAGGTTGGGCACGCGTTCGGCAGCCTCCATCAGCAGTTGCACAGACCCCTGCACGTCGCCGCTGCGTGCTGCCAGCACGCCGCGATTGTTGAGCTCGACGATTTCCCGTCCGACCTGCGCGAGGAGTTCCTGACCATTCTGTTCCATCCCCGCCTTGGTGTAGATGTTTTGCACCTGGGCGATCATGGCTCGGTTCTCATGGTTTTCGGCGGCTACCTTGCGAACGATCTCCTGCGCGGCAGCCTCGTTACCGGTCGCCAGACACGCCTGCGCCAGGTCGAGAGTCAGATTCTGCGAAACCGGTGCCGCCCCGCCTTCGTTCTTGATTGCTTCGTGCAGGAGGATAGCTTGTTCCACGGCGCGCTTGGCCTTGGCTGGATCGCCCTCCTTCTCGGCGCACAGTCCTTCCATGACCAGTGCGGCCAACTCACCTTGCTTGTTGCCCCGCCAGTCACGCCGAAGTTCATCATTGATCTTCTTGGCGCCCTCCGTGTGACCACGTTCCACCATGATGCGCGACAGGTTGGTGTAGTCGTCGATGTTCTTCAGCGACGAGCCGCGGCGGCGCTCGAGCACTTTGCCGTACGCTTTTTCCGCCGCCGGCAAATCGTTGTTACGTGCCGCCACGTCGCCCACCAGCCGCTGTCGCGACGAGTTGTTCGGAGAAATCGTCGCTGCGCGTTGCAGGGTTTCCTGCGCTTCGGCAGACTGGCCCATGTCTTCCTGTACTTCCGCGAGGAAGTCGTAGGCCGCCGTAAACTCGGGGAAATCGTCGACCAGGGACTCTCCGACAGCAAGGGCTTCGGTCATCTGTTGCTGACCACGCAAAGCCATGGCCAGGCCCATCTTGGCCCACGGAACGACGCGTTGTTCGAGCACCTGCTCGTACACCGCCTTTGCTTCGACATGGCGGCCAAGAGCATTGAGGATTTCTCCCTTCAGGCGCAGGGCGTCGAACAGGAAGCCGCTCTCTTGCGCAACCAGGCCTTCACAGGTTGTCAGCGCTTCACTGAAGGCGCCGTTATCGAGTTGCTCGTAGAGCTGAGCAAAAAAATGCTTCTTGTAGAGTGCGCGTATCAGCCGGCCATGCAACTCGTCGGCCGTGAAGGGCTTGATCAGATAGTCGTCAGGTGCCAGTTCGGCGACCGAAACAACGTTGTGATAAGCACGCTCGCTGGTAATGATGATGAAGACGGTGGTCAGCGCCACCAGATGCTGCTGGCGTAGTTCCTCGAGCAGTTGCTGGCCATCGCGTCCGTCCTCGAGCTGGTAGTCGGACAGGATGATATCGAAGTGATGGGCCTTGACCTGTCGCAACACCTCGGCCGAGCTGCCGGCGTTGTGCACGGCGGTGACGCCCAGCGCCGACAGCATGATGCGGAGCGAATTGCGGGCATTGGGGTGGCGATCGATCAGCAGGGCTCGCTTGCGTTCCAGCTCCTTGCTGAGCTTGTGGCGCAGATCGTTGGTCGAGTCGGGTGTCTTCATGGCCGAACGTTACCCGACAGTTCGTTGCTGATCAAGCGGTTGATGTGCAAGATGTTCGCCGCCACCTTGCGTGGAGACACGAGGTTCCCGGCAAAACCGCGGATGCGCTCGCGCGCGAAGGGCGAGATCGGCGCACGGTGGATCGCCGCGAGCGGCTTGGCAACGCCGGCGATGAGAGCGTTGTTGAATCCCCACAAGGTGCGATCGACTGGTGCCAGGGCGTACGGGAATGTCGGTGGCGTCACGTTTCCGCGGTGAACAGCGGGCGCACCGGGTCCGTCGTTCACGTTGGATTTTCTAGCCGCCTTGCCTGCTGTCCCCCCGAGCATCCTCGGCAACAACCTCCTCAGCGTCGTCGGTGGCCGTCTCCTCGCGCCCGTGCCACTCGCGGATCGCTTGGCGCATCGTCGGATAGGCGCGCTGGCGCAGCGACTCGTCGGGGTGGCCGGTGATCTCCAGCCAGCGCTCGAACTCGATCTGCCGGCCGGCAAGGGTAAGGACGATACCCTGAGCGGCGAGTTCCTCGTCCAGCCGCTCGAGCATGTCGATGCCGGTGATGTCGAGGTTGGTCATCGGAATCAAGTCGAGCACCACACGTTCGACAGGCAGCGTCTGTCGGGCGATGGCGCGTTGCACCTCGCTACGGAAATGGCTGGCGTTGAAGAACACCAACGGCCCGCAGAAGCGCAGCAGAAGGAGGCCACCAATCGGCGTTGCGTCTGGAAACAGGAGGCGGTTGTAAAGCCCGGAGCGGCCGTCGACGACGACGAGTTCTTCGAGCGCAGGGCGCGCCACGCGGCGCACGAACATCAGCAAGGCCAGAGTGACCGCCAGCATGATCGCCTTGATGGCACCGAACGCGAGGACACCGAGCATGGTGACGGCGCCGAGCAGCAGTGCTGCCCGTTCGACCTGGTGGTAACGGCGGAATACCTGCAGGTCGAGCAGGGACCACGAAGCAAAGATGAGCACAACGCCAAGCGCCGGAATCGGCAACCACGCCAGCGAAGCAGTACCAGCCAGGAGCAGAAGCGCGATGGCGACGGCGGCGATGATGCTGACCATCTGAGTGCGCCCGCCATTGGCGTCATTGACCGCGGTGCGTGATGACGAACCGGTGACCGCGAAGCCCTGTGACAGGGCGGAAACGATGTTGGCCATACCGAAGGCGGCGAATTCGCGGTCGACGTCGATGTCGTAGCGGTTGCGCTCGGCAAAGCTGCGCGCCGTCAGCATGCCGCTGGTGAACAACACCAGCCCCAGGCCGGCCGCCGAGCCGGCCAGATCACCGACCTCGTGCAACTGCAGCTCAGGCCAGTCGAGCGTCGGCAGGCCGCTGGCCACCGGACCGATCAGCGCCACGCCCATTTCGTCGAGACGCAGCGAGTAGGCGGCCAGGGCGGCGAGGATCATGGTCACCAGCGACGCCGGTATGCGCTTCGACAGGCGCGGCATCACGGACATCACCAGCACACAGCCGAGCGACAGCAGGACCGTCGGGACGTGCGCCTGCAACACCAGTTCCGGGATCTCGAGTATCTGGCGGAAGAAGCGGCTGGCTTGGCCTTTGCTGCCGAGCACCTTGCCCACCTGGCCGACCATGATTGACAGGGAGATGCCGTTGAGGAGACCGACGAGGATCGGCCGGGCGAGGAAATCGGCGAGGCCGCCGAGGCGCAGGAAGCTGGCGGCGATACAGAAGATGCCCGTGAGAAGCGTCAGGGCAATGCTGAACGAGAGATAGACACCGCTGTTTCCCGCCGCCAGAGGCGCGACGACGGCGGCGATCATGGCACAGGTGGCGGCGTCGGGGCCGATGATCATCTGTCGCGAGGTACCGGCGAGCGCATAGACGATCATCGGCAGGATCGACGAATAGAGGCCCGCAGAGGGGCTCAGCCCCGCCACTTCGGCGTAGGCGATGGCCACCGGAATCGACACCGCAGCGACCGACAAGCCTGCACTGAAGTCGTGTGGCCAGTCTTCGGCACGGTACTTGAGCAGGGGCTGCAGCCCAGGTAGCAGGCGATTCAGGTAAGCAATGGCGGGCACTGTGCTCACATCCAGAGTAGGGATCGCAGATTCTACGGTAATGGCCGGAGCATGGTAGCCTCATTCCAGCCGCGTCAATCGAAAGTCCCTGGTCTGAGTCGTCTCGCATCGATGGCCGGCTGGTCGAGCGGACGGTGGGCCTCGTCGAAACCGTTGGACCTGGCCAACTCGTGGCGCGGCTCGATCCACAAAATGAGGAGAGCAATCTTCAGTCTGCGCGCGCACAACTGGCCGCGGCCGGGAGGACCTATCCGTGGTGCACCACGGACAGCTCATCGCCGTTCCACAGGCAAGCTCGAGAAGGTTGCCCTCCATTGCTTCCCGCACGCTGCAAACTGCCGGGAGCTACGCCACCACGCTTGCCGACCTGTTCCGTGAAACCGCGGCGAGATCCTCCCCGCCTCTCAGGTGACTGAACTGCGAATCAGGTAATCGAAGGCACTCAAGGAAGCCTTGGCCCCTTCTCCCATCGCGATGACGATCTGCTTGTAAGGCACTGTCGTGACATCACCGGCAGCGAAGACGCCCGGCAGCGAGGTCTCACCGCGAGCGTCGATCTCGATTTCGCCGCGTGGCGAGAGGGCGATCGTCCCCTTCAGCCACTCGGTATTCGGCAACAGGCCGATCTGCACGAAGACGCCTTCGAGCTCGACGCGATGCGCTTCGCCGCTGCTACGGTCGGTGTAGACCAGGCCGTTGACTTTCTTGCCGTCACCGGTCACTTCGGTGGTCAGGGCGCTGGTGATCACCTTGACGTTGGCAAGACTGAAAAGCTTCTTCTGCAGGATGGCGTCGGCACGCAGAATGCTGTCGAATTCGAGCACAGTGACGTGCGCGACGACGCCGGCAAGGTCGATCGCCGCCTCGACCCCGGAGTTGCCGCCGCCGATCACCGCCACGCGCTTGCCCTTGAACAGCGGGCCGTCACAGTGCGGGCAATAGGCCACGCCGTGACCGCGATACTCCTTCTCGCCGGGAACGTTCATCTCGCGCCAGCGTGCGCCCGTGGCGAGGATCACCGTCTGGCTGCGCAGCTTGGCGCCGCTGGCCAGGCGGATTTCGCTCGGCCCGCCATCGCTGCCCGGTAGCAGCGCCTCGGCGCGTTGCAGGTCCATGACATCGACGTCGTATTCGCGGACGTGCTGCTCCAGCCCGGCGGCGAGTTTCGGGCCGTCGGTCTGGCTGACGGAAATGAAGTTCTCGATCCCCAGCGTGTCGAGCACCTGGCCACCGAAGCGTTCGCTGACCACCCCCGTGCGAATCCCCTTGCGGGCCGCGTAGATCGCTGCGGCGGCGCCGGCCGGGCCACCGCCGACGATCAGCACGTCGAAGGGCTCGCGCGCCGAGATCTTCTCGGCTTCACGCTGCAGGGCGCCGGTATCGATCTTGCCGACGATCTCCTCGAGCAGCATGCGGCCCTGGCCGAAGTGTTCGCCATTCAACAGAACGGTGGGAACCCCCATGATCTGCCGGCTGGTCACCTCGTCCTGGAACAGCGCGCCATCGATCATCTCGTGGCTGATGCCGGGGTTCAGCACGGCCATCAGGTTCAGTGCCTGGACGACATCGGGGCAGTTATGGCAGGAGAGCGAGATGAAGGTCTCGAAGTGAAATGTCCCGGGAATGGCGCGGATTTCCTCGATGGTGCTGGCTTCGGCCTTCGGCGGATGACCGCCGACCTGCAGGAGAGCCAGGATCAGCGACGTGAATTCGTGCCCCATCGGGATGCCGGCAAAGCGGATTCGCGCCGGCTCGCCAGCCCGGGCGACGGCAAAGGAAGGCTTGCGCGGGGCAACGCCATCGTTCCTGATGCTGACCTTGTCCGAGAGCGCGGCAATGTCCTGAAGCAGCGCCCACATCTCGCCCGCCTTCTCGCTGCCGTCGAGTGAGGCGACGAGTTCGATCGGCTGGCGGATCTTTTCCAGATAGGCCGTGAGTTGTGTTTTGATGTTTGCGTCCAGCATGTGAGTTCTTCCTTGTCGAGTGTCATGGAAAAGGGGCCGCGAAGCAGCTTGCTCTGCGGCCCCTTTGCGCTGGGACCCGGCATCGCGCGCCGGGAAAAGCTCCCGGCGGCGCGACCAACAAGTGCCTCTGGTCCTAGATCTTGCCGACCAGATCGAGCGACGGAGCGAGCGTCGCGTCACCCGGCGTCCACTTGGCCGGGCAGACTTCGCCCGGGTGGCTGGCCACGTACTGAGCGGCCTGCACCTTGCGCAGCAATTCCTTGGCGTCGCGGCCGATGCCCAAGTCGTGGATCTCGCAGACCTTGATGACGCCTTCCGGGTTGATCACGAACGTGCCGCGCAGCGCCAGACCCTCTTCCTCGATCATCACATCGAAGTTGCGCGTGATGGTGCCGGTGGGGTCGCCGATCATCGGGTACTGGATCTTCTTGATGGTGTCGGAAGCATCGTGCCAGGCCTTGTGCGTGAAGTGGGTGTCGGTGGACACCGCGTAGACCTCGACGCCGATTTTCTGGAAGGACGCGTATTCATCCGCCAAGTCGCCCAGTTCGGTTGGGCAGACGAAGGTGAAGTCGGCCGGGTAGAAAACGACGACCGACCATTTGCCTTTCAGGTCGGCGTCGGATACGGGACCAAACTTGCCGTTGTGAAAAGCAGTGGCCTTGAACGGTTTGATTTCGGTGTTGATCAATGACATCTTGAGCTCTCCTTTGAGTTCGGTGAATAAAAGAAGCGACGGACGGATAGTAGTGGAGTCGCCAGAATTGTTCCAATTGATTCTCGTAATCCAAGTCATAGCCCTGAGCTATGCACCCCGAGCCGCCCGCGAAACCACTGTCGCCCGCCCCGTCAGGCTGCCGGGGAGGCGTGCCAGCTATCTTAGCGCGTGTCAGCCAAGCAGCGCCACCGCCTTGATCTGCACCCATACCTGCTGCCCTGGTGCCAGTTCGAGGCGATTGGCGGAGTGTCTGGTCAGGCGCGCCAGTAAGCGCGTACCGCCCACCTGGAGTTGCAGCAGCGCCAGTGCCGGATGGTCCTCGGCGGCATGTGTGATGATCGTTGCCGGCAGGAGGTTCATGATGCTGACGTCGTCGTGGCGGTGGCGCGCAATACTCACGTCGCGAGCCAGGATGCGCAGACGAACCGTCCGGCCAACGCCGGCGCCACCGTCGCGCACCCAGATCTCGCCGCCGGCGAAGCCGATGCGCGCGAGATGCCATTCGGCGTTGCGCTCGAGCACCTGGCCGGAGAAGACCACGCCGACGTCTTCTCCGAGACGCAGCGGCAGGTCGACACGCGCCAGCGTTTCGGTCAGCGGGCCCTGGGCGACGGCGCGGCCGTCCTCCATCAGGACGATGTGGTCGGCCAGCCGCGCCACCTCATCGGGCGAATGGCTGACGTAGAGGACGGGAATGGCCAGCTCGTCGTGCAGTCGCTCGAGATAAGGCAGGATCTCCTGCTTGCGCGCCTGATCGAGCGCTGCCAGCGGCTCGTCCATCAGCAGCAGGCGCGGGCTGGTGGCGAGCGCACGGGCAATCGCCACGCGCTGGCGCTCGCCACCCGAGAGGCGCTCGGGCCGCCGTTCGAGCAGATGGGCGATACCGAGCAGCTCGACCACCTGCGCCAGCGAAACGCGCCGCTCGCTCTCGGCGATGCGGCGCCGCCCGAAGTCGAGATTGGCGGCGACGCTCAAGTGCGGGAACAGGCGTGCCTCCTGGAAGACGTAGCCGAGTGCGCGTTGGTGGACCGGTCGTCGGTAGCTGCCGTCCTGCCAGGTTTCGCCACTGACGATCAGCGAGCCGTCGAGCGTCTGTTCCAGCCCGGCGATGCAGCGCAGCAGCGTCGTCTTGCCGGAGCCCGAGCGGCCGAACACGGCTGTCACGCCGCCGGCCGGCAGGTCGACATCGATGTCGAGCGTGAAGGCCGGGTAGGGCAGGCGGAAGCGGGCGTGGATGCTCACCGCCGGCGCCCCGGCCGGAACAGGTTGAGCAGCAGCAGGGCGATGAAGGCAAAGGCGAGCATGCCGCCGGCGAGCCGGTGGGCCGCGTCGTGGTCGAGCGCTTCGACGTGGTTGTAGATGATCATGGAGAGAACCTGCGTTTCGCCCGGGATGTTGCCGCCGATCATCAGGACGACGCCGAACTCGCCCACCGTATGGGCAAAGCCAAGGACGGCCGCGGTCATGAATCCCGGCCAGGCAAGCGGCACGACTACGGCGAAGAAGCTATCCCAGGGACCGGCGCGCAGCGTCGCGGCGGCTTCCAGGGGATGCTCGCCGATGGCCTCGAAAGCCTGCTGCAGCGGCTGGACGACGAAAGGCATCGAGTAGATCACCGAGGCGACGACGAGGCCAGCGAAGGTGAACGGCAGGGACGGCAACCCGCTTGCCTGGAGCAGCCGTCCCAGCGGGCCGTCCGGTCCGAGCAGCACCAGCAGATAGAAGCCGAGGACCGTCGGCGGCAGCACCAGCGGCAGCGTCACGAGCGTGGCGAGCGCCTCCTTTGCCCAATGCCGGGTGCGTGCCAGCCACCAGGCGATCGGTGTGCCGACCAGCAGCAGGACGGTCGTCGTCGTCGCCGCGAGCTTCAGCGTCAGCCAGACGGCGGCGAGGTCGGCCGGGCTCATCTCAGAGCCCGTAGCCGTAGGACCTGATGATTGCGCGTGCCTTGTCGCCGCGCAGATACTTCAGCAGAGCTTCGGCAGCCGGCTTGCCTCTGGCCCTGGCGAGCAGCACGGCATCCTGGCGGAGTGGTGAGTAGAACTCCTGCGGCACGATCCAGCCCGAACCCTCGGTGATGCGGCCGTCCTGATACACCTGCGAGAGCGCCAGGAAACCCAGTTCGGCGTTGCCGGAGGCGACGAACTGATAGGCCTGGGTATTGTTGGCGGCCGTCACGAACCGCGGCTGCAGTGTCTCGAGCAGACCCAGCGCTTTCAGCACCTGCAGGCTGGCTGCTCCGTAGGGCGCGAGCCTGGGATCGGCCAGCGCCAGGTGGCTGAACGCCTTCGTCCGCAGCACCTCGCCCCGGTCGTCGACGAAGCCCGGCGTGCGGCTCCACAGCACGAGTTTGCCGATGGCGTAGGTGAAGCGGCTGCCGGCAACACCCGCGCCCTCCTTTTCCAGGCGTGCCGGCGTCTCGTCGTCGGCGGCGAGGAGGGCGTCGAAGGGCGCCCCTGCCTTGATCTGAGCGTAGAACATGCCGGTCGAACCGACGGAGGCAACGATCCGGTGGCCGCTCTCCTTCTCGAAGTCGACGCCGATCTTCCGCAGTGGTGCGGCAAAGTTCGCCGACACGGCGACCTTGATCTCCGCGGCCTGGGCCGCCGCCGTGCTCAGCAGGACAAGGGCCAGGACGCCAGCATGCAGCCGATTGGCGATGCGCTGCCGCGGACGGCCGCCGGCCTGGCGAGCTCTGCGTGACTCGCCGGACTCGCCGGACTCGGCGGCAGGATCGCTCACCAAGGCCAGCACCTCAGAAGGCGTAAGGCTGGTACAGCCATTCCTTGACGACCTCCACGTCACGATCGGACAGGTAGTTGAAGCCGGCATTGACGTCGTCGATGACGGCGCCGGCCAGCGCGTAGGGCGCGCTGCGGATGGTCAGCATGTGAAAGAACCAGGCCATCGGGTAGCCGACGGCCTTGTCGTAGCGGGCCATGGCCTGGTGCAATGCCAGCCCCTGCATACCGAAGGTGGCGGCGAATTTCGGGGCCGCGCCATTCAATGCGGCCACCGGGTTGGCATGCAGTACGGGCTGTCGGTAGCGGTCGAGGTGCTCGCGCACGACGATCACCCAGTGGTTGGAAAACTGCGTCGCCGCGCCAGCGCTGCTGGCTTCCCAGGCCTGGACGAAACGATGGATCGGCTGCGCTTCGGGCCTCTGGGCGCGCATGCGCGCGAGGAAGCCCGCCATCGGCGTCAGCCGGCGCAAGCGCAGGAAGGGCGTACCGATAGGCTCTCCGGCGGTACAGCAGGGGAGGTCTGCAGCGCGCGGATCGACCAGTTCCTCGATTCCCGATGGCAGATCTTCGGCCACGAACAGCGAATGACAAACGACTTCCTGCAGCTCTTCGATCTCGATCTGAACGAAGTCAGTGGCGCCAGCGCCAGTGGCGGCGACGAAATAATGCGTGCGACCGGTGAGACGCGTTGCCCGCAGTCCCCGCCCGGCGTGGTCTTCGCAGAGCGCGGCCATGTCGTCGTCGTGCGCCGCCAATTGTTCCTCGGCCCACGTTTCGAGGTTGTCCGAAAGGTGGGTGTTGTTCGCATCGACGACGCCGCCCAGGCGATACCAGCCGCCGCGCGAGAGGACCTGGCGAAACGTCAGCTCGGGCGCCAGCGCCGCCAGTTCTCTGGCCAGCACCGCCGGCCCGGCGCTGGCGGGAATGCGCACGCACAGTTCGGCGACCTGGCAAGACAGATGGTGCCAATGCGAGTCGCTAGTCGTCGCAGGCAGCAATCATGCCTCCCCGGCGGCGAGATCCGCCGCAAAGTGGGCCAGTGAGCCGGCTTCGACGCCCATGATGCGGGCCAGCCACGGCGGAGGATGGCGCAAGGCCTGCTGCAACTGGGCGAGCGCCTGCGGCGCTTCGCCGCCCGAGTCCCCCCGGTTGGTGACCTTGACCGGATGCACGCCGGCGCGCACGACCTTGGCCGTCGCCGGGCCGCCGATCGACTGCACGTAGACGATCTGGCAATCGTTGATCAGCGCCGCGCGGGCGACGTTGCGATCCTCGGCGTGGTCGGCGGCAAGCGTCGGCCGCACGTCGATCAGCCGCACCTCGTCCGGCGACACCTGATAGACGAGGAAGCGCTCGCAGGAGCCGAAGTGACCGTCGAGCAATTGCTCGCGGTTCGAGGCGCAGGCGACGCGGATCGAGCCCGGCATGTCGCCGTCGGTGTAGCTTGCCACCGGCGGCAGGTCGCGCTTGGCGATACCTTCACCCCAGAGCAGGCGGACCGCCTGCTTGAGCTGCTCGCGCGGCACAGCGCTTTCGATCACCTCGTCCCCCTGCAGCACGAGCTGCAAGTCCGCCACCGTGACGGTGGCGAGTTTGGCCTCGGTCAGCGGCAGCTCCAGCCGCCCGACCAGCGCCGAAACGAGTTCCCTGGCCGACACACTGCCCAGTTCGCGGGCGGCGAGGGCAACGCGTAGCGCCGCTTCGCGGGTAATCGACTGCGCCATCATGGCCTCCCCGGAGTCTAGATGAAGACGATGCAGGATTCGCCTGCCGGACAGGCATCGAGGCACTGCGGCGAATCGAACTCGCCTTCGCATTCGGTGCAGGTGTCGACGTTGATCTTGTACATGCCGGCCTTGCTGGTGATCGAACTGGTCGGGCAGACCGGCTTGCAGTCGCCGCAGGAGGTGCATTCAGCCTGGATGATTTTCATTGCCATGGTGTAACTCTCCGTTGCATGTCCTACTCCGCCGCATCCAGTCGCCTGGCGCGCAGCGAGATTGGGAAGCGTGCAGGCAGGGCCTGCGGTTCAATGTAATAGGTGCCGCCATTGTTGAGCCGGATCTCGCCGCCCCACTTGTCGGCGCTGTCGTACTCCATCGAGACGATGGCGTCCTCCAGATCGCGTTTCGGCAGGTAGAACGAGTAGGCACCGACAGCCGTCTTGCCGACCATGATGTTGGCCATTTGACCTCCCCTTGCAGTTGGCGACGGGAACGGCGAACGTCCCCGTCGCGCGGATTCAGCACACTCGGCGCACTGAGCGCGCTCAGCGCACCAGGTCGAAGTTGTAGTCGGTGGTGGCCATGCCCATCGTTTCTTCGTCCAGATGCTCGAGCACCGCATTGACCAGCGTGGTGACCACCTGCATCGCGCCCTCGTAGCCGAGCGTCGTCTGGCGATGCAGATGGTGACGGTCGAACAGCGGGAAGCCGATGCGGATCAGCGGCACTTCGAAGGCTTTGCCCTTGTGCAGGGTGTCGCGCTGGATGAACTTGCCGTAGCTGTTGCCGATCAGGAAGTCCGGCTTGTCGGTGAAGCACAAGGATCGCAGGTGCCACAGGTCGAGGCCGGTGTACGCTTTGGCGTTGCTGCCAAAGGGGCTTTCGGCGATCATCTTTTCCATCGCCTTCAGCCAGCGCTTGCTGCCGTTGTGACTGAGCACGTGTGTCGGCTCGGCGCCGCACTCGAAGAGGATCTTGACCATTCCCATGACAAAGTCGGGATCGCCGTAGAGGGCAAATTTCTTGCCGTGCAGCCAGGCGTGCGAATCGGACATCATGTCGACCAGGCGACCGCGCTCCCTGGCCAGGGATTCCGGAATCGGTTTGCCGGTCAGTTCCGAGACCTTCATGAGCAACTCGTCCGTCCAGTCGACGCCCATCGGGATGTTGAGCTTGGGCACCTCATGGTTCCACGTGTTCTCGAGCAGCTTCTTCGTCTTGTCGAGCTGGTAGGGCTGCAGCAGCAGGGTGCTGATCGCGTTCGGCGCATCCTTGATTTCCGCCTGCGTCGTACCACCAGCGTACATCCTGAACTCGCCGTCGGCGGGCGTGTCGAGCACCTCGGTCGGGTCCGAGAGCAGCGTGGCGTCGACGCCCATTTCCGCCATCATCCGCTTGATGACGCGGAAATTGCCCAGGTAGGTCTCGAAGCCGGGAACGAAGTTGAGCTTGCCGTTCTTGCCTGGCGCCTTGTCGGCCATGTGGTTCAGCGTGAACGAGCGCATGATGCCCTCGAACATGTTGTCCCAGCCGGTGACGTGCGAACCGACGAAGGACGGCGTGTGCGCAAAGGGCACCGGGAACTCGTCCGGCACGTGCCCTTCCTTCTTGGCGTTGTTGATGAAGGCATTCAGGTCGTCGCCGATCACCTCGGCCATGCAGGTCGTCGATACCGCGATCATTTCCGGCTTGTAGATCGCGCGCGCATTCTCGAGGCCGTCGAACATGTTCTTCTGGCCGCCGAATACCGCGGCGTCCTCGGTCATCGAATCCGAGACGCAGCAGATCGGCTCCTTGAAGTGGCGATTGAAATAGGTGCGGAAATACGAGACGCAGCCTTGCGAGCCATGCACGTAGGGCAGCGTCTTCTCGAAGCCTAGCGCACACAGCACGGCACCAAGCGGCTGGCAGGCCTTGGCGGGATCGACGGTCAGCGCCTCGCGCTTGAAGTTGAGATCCTGATATTCCTGGGTTGTCGTCCAGAGGAAAACCTCCTGCACCTTCTCCGGCGAATGGCGCTCTTCGAACAGTTCCTGTTTGTTCTTCAGCGACGCCTGGTAGTCGTCGTCGCCGAAAAGCGGAAAGCAGGGCTTGATATCATCTACAGCTTGCATCTTCATCTCCTTTGCCCGCGCCACCCATTTGTGGACGCGGACACAAGTTGAGGTAAATTTCTCTCAGGCGACCTTCTTCAGATCGCCTTCTTCGGTCGGCTCGAGAGCTTCCGGCTGCTTTTTCCACGGCGGCGTCTGCTTGCTCCAGCAGGGGTTGGAAATCGCCATGTCCATGTCGCGGGCGAAGATGGCAAAGCCGTCGTAACCGTGATACGGACCGGAGTAGTCCCAGGAGTGCATCTGGCGCAGCGGGATGCCCATCTTCTGGAAGACGTACTTTTCCTTGATACCGGAACCGACCAGATCGGGCTTCATCCGCTTGATGAACTCCTCCAGTTCGAAGCCGGTCGCGTCGTCGTAGAGCAGCGTGGCGTTGCCCATTTCCTTGATCGTGCGGTCGTAGTCGTCGTTGTGCGCGAACTCGTAGCCGGTGCCGATCACCTGCATGCCGAGATCCTCGTAGGCGCCGATGACGTGCCGCGGGCGCAGGCCGCCGACGTAGAGCATCACCGTCTTGCCCTGCAGGCGCGGCTTGTACTTGGCGATCACCGCTTCCATCATCGGCTGGTACTTGGCGATCACGCGCTCGGCGCCTTCCTTGATGTGGTCGTCGAACTGCGCGGCAATCGCGCGCAACGACTCGGCAATCTTGGTCGGGCCGAAGAAGTTGTATTCCAGCCAGGGAATGCCGTACTTCTCCTCCATGTGGCGGCTGATGTAGTTCATCGAGCGGTAGCAGTGCAGGAGGTTGAGCTTGACCTTCGGCGTCTTTTCGATCTCCGCCAGGGTGCCGTCACCGGACCACTGCGAGACCACCCGCAGGCCCATCTCCTCGAGCAGGATGCGCGATGCCCAGGCATCGCCGCCGATGTTGTAGTCACCGATGATCGAAACGTCGTAGGGCGTGGCTTCGAAGGCCTGACCGTCGCGCTTGTCGAGGACCCAGTCGCGGATCGAATCGTTGGCGATGTGATGCCCGAGCGACTGCGAAACGCCCCGGAAGCCTTCGCAGCGCACCGGCACGATCGGCTTGTCCATCTCCTTGGCGCCCTTCTTGGCAACCGCCTCGATGTCGTCGCCGATCAGCCCGATCGGGCACTCCGACTGCACGGAAATCCCCTTGTGCAGCGGAAACAGCATCTCGATCTCGGCGATCAGCTTGGCCAGCTTCTTGTCGCCGCCGAAGACGATGTCCTTCTCCTGGAAGTCGGAGGTGAAGTTCATGGTCCCGAAGGTGTCCACGCCGGTGGTGCCGACGTAATAGTTGCGGCGACCGGCGCGCGAGTACTGGCCGCAGCCGATCGGGCCGTGCGAGACGTGGATCATGTCCTTGATCGGACCCCACACCACCCCCTTGGAACCGGCGTAGGCACAGCCGCGGACGGTCATCACGCCGGGCAGGGACTTGCGGTTGGAAGTGATGCACTTCTTCGATTGTTCGACCGACTGGTCGTTGGCCGCCAAGTGCTTGGCGCGGTCCTTCCGGGCCTTCTCGGGATACACCTCGAGCACTTCCTGAATCAGGGCCTCGGTTTCTTCACGTGTCAATTCAGACATCCTGCTTCTCCTTCTTGGATGCCGGCACTCATGTGTGCGCGGCAGCCGCGGGTTGAGACGGTATGGCGCAGTCGAGGCGCCTCAGGCAGCAGCGAGCGCTTCGGCGGTTTCGGCCGCGAGTTGGGCGGCGGTCTTGCCGATGATCGACTCGTCGTCGGCTTCCAGGATGCCGAACTCCATCAACAGCTCCTCGAGTTCGTCCATGGTCACCGGCGTCGGGATCACGAAGTTCTTGTTGTCGACGATCTTCTTCGCCAGGGTGCGGTACTCGTCGGCCTGCGCCGCCGTCGGGTCGTACTCGATCACCGTCATGCGGCGGATCTCGGCGTGCTGGACGATGTTGTGACGCGGGATGAAATGGATCATCTGGGTGCCCAGCTTGGCCGCCAGCGCCATGATCAGCTCGTCCTCGCGGTCGGTGTTGCGGCTGTTGCAGATCAGCCCGGCGAGGCGCACACCGCCGGAGTTGGCGTATTTCACGATGCCCTTGGCGATATTGTTGGCGGCGTACATGGCCATCATCTCGCCCGAGCAGACGATGTAGATTTCCTGCGCCTTGTTCTCGCGGATCGGCATCGCGAAGCCACCGCAGACGACGTCGCCGAGTACGTCATAGAAAACGAACTCGAGGTCCTCGTCATAGGCGCCCTCTTCTTCGAGGAAGTTGATGGCGGTAATGACGCCGCGACCGGCACAGCCGACACCGGGCTCCGGGCCACCCGACTCGACGCACTTGATGCCACCGTAACCGACCGACATCACATCCTCGAGTTCGAGGTCCTCGACCGAACCGGCTTCGGCGGCGAGACCCATCACCGAGTTCTGCGCCTTGCTGTGCAGGATCAGTCGCGTCGAATCGGCTTTCGGGTCGCAGCCGACGATCATCACCTTCTTGCCGATTTCCGCCAAAGCGGCGACGAGGTTCTGGGTGGTGGTAGACTTGCCGATACCGCCCTTGCCGTAGATGGCGGCCTGACGAAGTTTTGCCATGATGCAATCTCCTGGTTGAAGTCCTGCGTTGAAATCATCTGAAGCAAGGAAGAATCCCGCGCTCCTGACAGGGCTTGTGCACAGAGCGTGCCAGTTCCCGGCGAAGCCGCTGAAACCCTGACGTGGCAAGCCTTTCACCGATTCCGGCGAAGGCCGAAGAAACGCCGATGTCCGACATTCCGGCGAGCGTTTGTCGCGCTCCCGACAAGGAGGGCGAGATCTTTTCGACGCTGCCGCGTCTGGCCCGCTTGCCGATCAACCGCTGCAACCTGCCGGCCGACATCCTCGGTGGCCTGACCTATCAACGGCACCCGACGCCCTTGCAGATCGACGGCGTGGCCGATCTGCACAAACCCTTGTGGGCCCTGCTGGACGACATTCCCGGTGCCGGCGAGCGCGCCGAGCGTTTTGCGGGTTACATGGAGAACCACTTTCGCCTGCGGCAACCCGAGGATGCCGGCCTCGTCACGGGCCAGTCCGGCGCGCGCGCCAAGGCCAGTTACCTGCGCGTGGTGCGCGGCTGGGCGTTCGACAGCGAGAGCCGGGAGGCTGCGGTGTTGAAGGGCTGGGTCGAGTCGCGCTTCGGGCTCAGTCCGCGCCACCATGGGGAACCGCTGCGCGAACCCGGCAGCGCCGCCTGGCAGCGCTATGTGGAAATCCGCGCGCAAGGCCTGCGCGGCACCAATGCCCTGGAGTCCCAACTCGACCTGCTCTACGCCTACACCCAGTACGAACTGGCCCGGCAGTTTCCGCAACGCACGCATCTGCGTCTGTATCGGGGTGTGAATCGTCTCGCCGAGCACGAAACCGTGCAGGACAACAGGCAGGGGGAGAAGGTGCTGCTGCTCAACAACATCAATTCCTTCTCCCGCTCGCGCGAGCGCGCCGGAGAATTCGGTGACGATCTGCTGGCCGTCGATGTGCCGCTGCCGAAACTGGCTTTCTTCAGCCGCTTGCTGCCGGGCATGCTGCGTGGTGAGGACGAGTATGTGGTGATCGGCGGCCTGTATCGGGTGCGGCTGGCGCGCTTCTAGCGGAGCCGCTTGCTGTCAGTTCAGGCTGTACGTACCGACGACCGGCTTTGAGCGAACGCCATGTGCGGAGGCCGCAAAGGGCTGCCATCGCAGCAGCCGTGCTGTACTATCTTCCTCAAGCAACTCACGACGGGGTACCGTCGTTGGCGGCAAGATTGTCGTCGAAGGGGACTCCTTGACCGAAAGTCCGTCGGGCTGTCGATTGGACTTCGGCCAATTGTCTGGAGTGGCAAACCATGAACAAAATGGAAAAAATTGTCGAGGAAGTGCAGACGCGGCCTGAGACGGACGCGCGCGAAGTGCTGGATTTTGTCGGCTACCTCAAGGCCAGGCGCGCGCAGGCAGTGGCGGCAACTGCGGACAGGAGCGAATTCGACCAGTTCGGCGCGGTGTTTGATGGCAAGTTCAACCGTGATCAGTGCTATGACCGCGAAGTGCTTCGCTGATACGAACGTCGTCCTGTGTGTTATTGGGAAGAACAGCCGCAAGGCGGAGATCGCGCGCGGCATCCTGGCGGCGTGTCCGGTGGTCAGTGCGCAGGTCATCAATTAGGCCATCAATGTCTGCCTGCGGAAGCTCAGGTTTGATCGGACGAAGGCTTATGCCTTTGCGGATACTGTGATGAAGCTCACTGATGTGCTGCCCGTTGATGAAACCACGGTCCGCAGGAGCGCAGAGCTGGCCATCTGTTAGCAGCTTGCCAATTGGGACGATTAGAACCTACACAATAATTATGCGAATCGACGGAACTCTCAAATCATGGAACGACGACCGAGGTTTTGGTTTTATCGAACCATCACTTGGCGGGCAGGAGATTTTCGTGCACATCAAGGCTTTTGAGACCCGTTTGGGTCGGCCTCAGATTGGCCAGCGCCTGACGTTCGAAATCGAGATGAACGCAGAAGGGAAAAAGCGAGCCAAACGCGTGCAACCCGTCCAAGTAGCTCGCTCTACCTCTCGCAAGCGTAATGACTCGCCTGCTCAATGGGGAACCGCAAGTTATTTCGCCATTGCTGCTTTTCTTCTTGTTTTCCTTGTTGTCGCCATACTATGGCGTGTCCCAAATTGGGTAGTGGGTTTGTACTTCGCTGCCAGTGTCGTATGCTTCATCACGTATGCAATTGACAAATCGGCAGCAATAGCTGGTCGCCGGCGAGTGCCGGAAAAGACGTTGATTCTTCTTGGCTTTGCCTGTGGTTGGCCTGGGGCCATCATTGCGCAGCAGGTCTTGCGCCATAAGTCGAACAAAGCGTCGTTTCGTTCTGCCTTCTGGGGGAGCGTGGTTCTGAACGTTGTCGGCTTTATAGCGCTAAGTTCTCCGCTCTTCTTACTGCTTCGTTCATGAGGACGAGTTCTAACGAGTACGTAAGACAAACGCGAAGAAGCGAAGAAAAAGAAACGGGTTCAGGTCTTTCCGTTTTCCTCGTTCCCGCGCGGCCTGACTGGAGGTGAAAGGAAAGACCTAACCCTCTTGGCGACAGGCAGCAGTCCCAGGCCTCCTCAACCGGGACGATATGCGACTCAATCTTGTTGCGCGCAACAGCGCGCTTCGCCATCTTGGCCGTCGAGTCGCTACGAGGCGGCTGGGCGTTCCCATGAAGCCGCGATGACGCCTATCGGTCAAGCGAACCGCCTGCAAGCTGCACTTGCAGGTTCCCTGCGCGCTTCGCGCTCCGGCGATCGGTTACCTCAAAGGCTAACCCGCAGCCAACTGCAGTGCGCACTCCGGGAAGGCCTGGAGCAGTTTCTTGTCCATCGTCACGAACCTCGTGTTGAGCTTCATCGCGAGCGCGACGAACTCGCAGTCGTAGGCCGAGCAATTGCTGTCGCGTACCAGTTCAAGTACCGCTTGTGAGTCCACATCGAACTCACTGCCAAGCAACAGGCTTTCGGCCTCGCTCTGGAGCTCCCAGGCCTGGTCGAAGGTAAGCGTCTTCCGCCTCATGTAGCCCGCCAAAATGTTCCGGAATTCACTCCGCCAGAGAACGGGCGCAGCCCACTCGGGATCCTTCTCGAACAACGCCTCAGCTGCGGCCGTGTGGGCGCCTGGCAAGTAGAGGTAGGCGAGCACATTGGTGTCCACCACGATCATGAGCGGCCTTCGCGCTTCATGGCATCAATGTCGTGGGCGCGAAACTTGGCCTGGGGCAGGGCTGCACGCAACTCGCGCGCGCGAGCCAAACGCTCTGTTGGCGTAAGCTTGCTCGGCAGCAGCACCGCCTCCAGACAGACAATCGCTTCACTGTTCATGCTGCGCCGGTGTGTTTCGGCCGAGAGCTTCAGTCGGTCGTACACAACGTCCGGAATGTTCTTCAACGTCAGGGTCGTGGGCATGCTCATCTCCAACCGAAGTGCAACCATTGTGGTGCCCTTCTGGCCCCACGTCAATTCACGGGCGTCCCTTGGTCAGCGCGTGCGGGGTGACCCTCCGTTCCAGCAGATGCCTTACGGGTACCGCTGAACTCAAACCTGCGCGCCGGGCATGGCGGCTTGCAGGCGCCGAACTGGGCGGCTCAGCGACACGAAAACGGAAAACGGGGTCAGGTTCTTCCTTTTTCCCGCGACCAAGCGAGAAGATGCAAAAGGAAGCAAGCATTGTCGCGCAGCCTCCTTGGAGGCAAGAGGAAAGACGTGGCCGAGCTCTTGGAGGTGAGTCCAATTTGGGTTCCCGACATTCTGTCCCGGCGTCGCTACCTCTGGGTGGCTACCGAGCCGCCTCGATGAGCTCGATGTCTTTGCTTTGCTGTAGGTCAACGGCAAAGGCCTGTCCACTACTACGCCACAGGAGCGCAACGAAGCGGACGGGATCGTGCGCGGCCACGACCCGCACCGCTTGCCGGAAGAGTCGGAACACCGGCCATCAGTGGAACGTCGCCGACCGAAATGCTCATGCCATTCCGCCGAGCGGGTCGATGCCGGCGAGCCTGCCGGGGCACGCACTTGCGGTAGGCTGGTCAGTCGGCGCCCTCAGCAATGGCGCGGATCAGAACTGACGATGACCTTGTCGCGAAACTGACATCCCGATTGCCGCAGGGAGCCGGCCAGGCCTTGGCGACTGGCTGGCGAGGCCGGCGCGCTTCTTGCGTGGACAGGGTCCACCCACGCGGAGTACGCACAATGCCGACAATCCCCCCCACCGACCTTCTTGATGACTGGCAGTCCGGCCTCGCCGACGGCAGCATCGTTCCCTACCTCGGGCCAGGCGTGCTGGCCGATGTGACCTCGCTGTCCGACGGTCGGGCGATTCCCGCGACCAGCGAGCAACTGATCCTGGCGATGAACGGCGGGCAGCCGATGGCGCCGAAGCTGATGTACGAGTTTCCTCGGGCGGCGATGAACGTCGAACTCAAGCGCGGCAGGAGTGCCGTAACGCGCTTCCTCGACAGCACTTACGGGGCGACGCGCTGGACGCGTGCGGCGGTGCACGCGTGGCTGGCGATGCTCCGGCCGCCCTACGTGATCGACATCAACCGCGATACGCAGTTGCTCGACTCCTATGCCGGGACGCCACACCTGCTGGTCCTCGGCTGCGCACGCCTCGGCGGCACCGACTATCGCTTCAAGCTGTACGTCTCGGACGGCAGCAGCTACCGCGCAATTGCGCCAGCGGAGGCCGACACGGCCCTGCCGGTGCTCTTCAAGCCGATGGGTGCGCCGCTGCCGGAGCCGAGCTACATCGCCTCGGACGCCGACTATGTCGATTTCATCACCGAGTTGATGGGTGGCTTCGCCGTGCCGTCATTCGTCAAGGCGCGTCGCCGCGGCAAGCGCTATCTCCTGCTTGGCATGCGCCTGAATCGCGATACCGAGCGCATGGTCCTCGCCGACCTGATCCATGATGCCGCGCTCGAACCGGCCGGCTGGGCGTTGATCGCCGAGCCGAACGACAAGGAGCGGCGTTTCTGCAAGCGCCTCGGCATCGAGATCGTCGAGGCCGAGGTGCTGGCGCTGCTGGCCGAAGCCGTACCGGGCTGAGTTGCCCGCCGATCCGGCAAGCGCCCTGTCAAGCGGTGAGCGGCAGCAGGGCGCGCGCCTGCGGACCACAGCAGCTGGCGACGCCGGGGTCGAGGGCCTTCAGCCAGCGTTTCGGAATGGCCTGCGGTCCGTACAGCGCACCGGCGAGCATGTTGGCGATGGCGCCGGTGGTATCGGCGTCGCCACCGCGATTGACGACATCGACCAGTTGCCCGAGCTGGCGCCGGAGACCAAGCTCAGGGCGCATCAGGAGAAGGCTAGCCTTCGGTGCACGGACGCGGTCGAACCTGTCGAAAGCGGCCTCCTCGAAGGCGCGCGTGATATCGATCGCGCTGCCGCGGTCGGGCTTCGGCAGGTCGTAGCCGTCCATGACGATGATGACGACGGGGCCGGAGATGCCGGGGAAGTCGGGGAGTTGTTGCCGCATGGGAAAGTCCTGTCGGAGCCCGCCAGAGTCGCAAGTGTCGGGAAAAGGCTCGACTTCTACCCTTCGTCGCCACTGCGCCCATCGCCCAGGCCCAGGCGCGCGCACTCGCCGGTTCGCGCGCGGATCACCCGCGGAACCGGCAGCAGCCTGCGACGTGCTCTCCGCCAATCGGGCATTCCCCGGCGATTCGCCGGTACGCGACAACCCGTCGACGCCACGGTCATTGCCCAGGTGCCGATGTTGGTACTATTATCTGCATGGTCAAAGGGCGCCGCCGAGCCCCAAGGAAGAACCTCCATGAAGCACGTCCATTACGCCTCCCTTCCCCATGCGCTGACACCGCGCGCGCGGGCCGAACGGCGCGCTGCCGATGGGGTATCGAAATCCCTCCTCTCCGGCCAAAGCGACGAGATCGAGTTCGCCGATGAATCCGAGGAGGAGAAACAATCCCCGGAACTCACCGCCGAGCGCTGGTTCATCCTCATCGTCGACGACGACCCCAGCGTTCACGAGGTAACCTTGCTCGCACTCGGAGGCGAGCGCATCCACGGGCGTCCTCTCGCACTGATCCACGCCTACTCGGCACGCCAGGCACGCGAGGTGCTCGCGGCATGCCCGGATATCGACCTGATCCTGCTCGATGTCGTGATGGAAACGGCCGATGCGGGCTTGGTGCTGGCGCGCGCGATCCGGCACGAACTCGGGCTGCAGCAGGTAAAGATCGTCATCCGCACCGGCCATCCGGGGCTCTTCAGCGAACAGGCGGTGCGCAACATCCCCGAAGTCGATGGCTATCTGACGAAGTCCGGCGTGCTGCGGTCGTTGCTGATCGACACCCTCACCGAGTTGCTTTCCCCTCGACCGGCGCACTGACGACGTCAACGCGGCGGGAGTCGACAAAATGGCACCGGCCGGCCGCGCTTTCGGAAAGTTCCGGCGACCGGTGCATGAACCCGGATCTGCCGTATTGCGGTCGTAGGCCGTGTCGGCGAAGCATCGCGCGGGACGACTGGAGGCGCGTTGGGCGTCATGAAGAAGGCCATCGAATACACGACATCTGACGGGGACGCCGCCGCGGGAAGCGGCCCGAGCGCCGCACGACGGCTCGCCCGGTTACGGGAGACCGGTAGCCGCGCGCTGAATCGCATCCGCCTCCTCGGCCTGGCGGCACTTCTGGCGACTTTCATGGCCGGGACCGACGACGCCAGTGCGGCCTCCGATGGCAAGGCCGTTCTGGTGCTGAGTTCCTACCACTGGGGGTTCGCGTGGACCAACGCCCAGGTCGATGGAATCACGGCGGTGCTCAAGGAGAGTCGCCTGCATCCCGAGATCTTCCTGGAGCACCTGGACGTCCTGCGACTGCCCGCGCCCTACGACGACCGTGGCTTCGCCGACTACCTCGGGCGCCGCTACCGGTCACAGCGTTTTGACCTGGTGATCACCACGGACGACGCGGCCCTGTCCTTTGCCGTCAGCCATCACGCATCGCTGTTCGCCGGCACGCCGGTCGTCTTCAGCGACGCAGCCGCCTTCGACGCGAACACGATCGCTCCCGGGATCCCGATCACCGGCGTGATGGAGCGGGTCGACATTCCCTCGACCGTGCAGGCAGCGCAGCGCTTGCGCCCCAGGGCCGCTCAAGTGATGGTGTATGCAAACCGTGCCGATTCCGGCTCGGGTTTCGACCATGCCCGTGACGCCCTCAGCACCCTGAAGACGAACATTCCGGTCCGGATCAACCACGACCTCAAACTCGAAGAGATCATCGCCAGCGCCGCCGCACTGTCGCCGGAAGACATCGTCTTCGTGCTGGCCTCGGCTCATGACGCCGCGGGCAAGTGGTACAGCCCGGCGGAAGTCATCGAGCGGGTCGGCGCCGCATCGCCGGCACCGCTGTTCGACATCACGAGCCATCGCGTCCAGAGCGGCCTGACCCTCGGCGGCAAGGTCGAGGATGGCACCGAGGTCGGTCGGTCCGCCGCGCAGATGGCAGTGCGCATCCTCAACGGCGAGGACGCACGGCGCATTCCGGTTCAGGAGGCGCCGGTCACCCATATCTACAACTACGGCCGAATGCAGCGCCACGGCATCAACGAGTCTGATCTTCCCGCAGGAAGCCTCGTGGTCGGCAAGCCACCCACGCTCTACGACCAGCATCGAAGCACCGTCTGGGCGACGGTGGCCGTGGTGCTCACCCTGAGCCTCGCCGTGCTCGTGCTGGTCAACAACATCCGGCTTCGCAAGCGCGCCGAAATGTCGTTGCGCGGCTCCAACGCACTGCTCAACGCGATCAGCCGCACGCAGGCCCTGTACATCGCCGGTGCAGATACCCACGACGTCTTCGAGCACATGCTGACCGCGCTGCTGGAAATGACCGACAGCGAATACGGCTTCATTGGCGAAGTGCTCCGCGACCAGGACGGCATGCCCTACCTGCGTACGCAGGCAATCACCAACATCGCCTGGAACGATGAAACACGAGCGTTCTTTGCGGCTCACGCGCCGCAGGGGATGGAGTTCCGCAACCTGACCACCCTCTTCGGCGCCGTGATGACCACGGCACAGCCGGTGATTGCCAACGATCCGTCCAGGGATTCGCGTGGACACGGCGTTCCGCCGGGGCATCCTCCGCTGAACGCGTTCATGGGACTGCCCTTCTTTCGCGGCGACGATCTGGTCGGAATGGTCGGCGTCGCCAATCGCAAGGGCGGCTACGGCGAGGACATCGTTGCGCTGCTCGAACCCTTCCTGAACAACTGCGCGAGTCTCACCGAGGCCGTGCGCGAGAACCGCAAGCGCCGGGACGCCGAAACGTCCCTGCGGAGCAACGAGGAGCGGCTGCGCCTCGCCCTGGTTGCGGGGAACCTCGGCTTCTACGACGTGGATCTCGGCACCGGCGAGGCCGTGGTCAGCGCCGAGTATGCCGGCATGCTGGGCTACACCCCCGACGAGCTCAAGCTCACCGCGGTGACCTGGCTCGAGCACGTGCACCCAGACGACCGGGAGCACGCCGGGCAGACCTTGCGCGAGTGCGTCGACGGCACGCGTACCGAGTACCGGCTGGAATACAGGCTGCAGAACAAGTCGGGCGAATGGGTTTGGATCCAGTCGGTCGGCAAGGTGGTGGCCCGCGACGAGCAGGGGCGGCCGCAGAGGCTGCTGGGTACGCACGCCGACATCACCGCCCGCAAGCAGTCGGAGGAGATGCTGGAGCTGACGATGCTCTCGGTGGAACACGCGTCGGACGCGATCTTCTGGATGGACCGGGACGGCGGCTTCGTCCATGCCAACGAACAGGCGTGCCGCTCGCTCGGCTACACTCGCGAAGAGCTGTTGCGGCTGCACCTGTGGGACGTCGCGCCGGAGGTCACCGAAGCGAACTGGCAGGAGTCGGCAGCCGGAGCCCAAATCACCGGGACGCCATCAACCGGGGCGCTGCACAGTGAAACGCATCACCGGCGCAAGGACGGCAGCACTTTTCCGGTCGACGTATCGGCAAGGTCGATCACCTTCGCCGGGCGCGTCTACGGCTTCGCTTTCGTGCGCGACGTTTCCGAGCGCCGGCGCGCGGAAGAAGCGGTGCGCCAGAGCGAGGAACGGCTGCGCCAGGCGATCCGTGTTTCCGGAATTGGCATCTTCGATCGCGATCACCGCGCGGACACGACCTACTGGTCGCCGGAGCTGCGCGAAATGTTCGGCTGGGGTGCCGATGAGCCGAAGACCGTCGATGCGTTCATCGAGATCATCCATCCGGACGACCGCGCGCAGGTCCTGGCCGCGATCCACCGCACGCATGACCCGAGCGGTGATGGACAGTACGAGACGGAATATCGCATCGCGCCCCGCGCCGGGGTCGTCCGCTGGGTGTTCGCGATGGGGCAAACGACTTTCGATGGCGAGGGCGAATCGCGTCGACCGTTGCGCACGGTCGGGGCGACCCTCGATTTCACCGTCCGCAAGCTTGCCGAAGAGGCGCTTCGACAGGCGAACGAGGAACTCGACGAGCGCGTCAGGCTTCGTACCGAGGAACTCGCCGCCTCCAACGTGCAGTTGCGGGAGACCCTGCAAACCTTGCGTCGCGCCCAGGAAGAACTGATCCGCAGCGAGAAGCTCGCCTCGTTGGGTTCTTTGGTGGCCGGCGTGGCGCACGAGCTGGGCACGCCGCTCGGCAACAGCCTGATGGTGGCTACCACACTGACCGACAAAACGCGCGAATTCTCGGCGCTGGCGGAGGGGAAAAGCCTGTCGCGCGCGGCGCTGAGGGACTACGTTGCCGTGACGACGCAGGCCACCCAGCTACTGGCGCGCAGCCTGCTGCAGGCGAACGACCTGCTCACCCACTTCAAGCAGGTCGCCGTCGACCAGACCAGTGCACACCGCCGGCAGTTCGACCTGGCGGCGACGGTCGACGAAATCGTGGCTACGCTGCAGCCGCTGTACAAGAAGACTCCGCATCGCATCCGGCTCAATATTCCGGCGGGTATCGCCATGGACAGCTTCCCCGGCCCCTTGGGCCAGGTCATCACCAACCTGGCGAACAATGCACTCGTGCATGGCTTCGAACATGCCGAAGCCGGCGTGCTCGAGATCGTGGTGAGCGAGCCAGGAAACGGGCGCCTTACCCTGAGTTTCCGCGACAACGGCTGCGGGATCCCGGCCGAGCTCCTGCCACGCATCTTCGATCCGTTCTACACGACCCGCCTGGGCCAGGGCGGCAGCGGCCTCGGTCTGCACATCGTCTACAGCATCGTCACCCGGGTGCTTGGCGGGCGCATCGAGGCGCAGAGCGTTCCCGGCAAGGGAAGCACCTTCGCACTCGAGCTGCCGCTGCAAGCTCCCGATGCGCAGCCCACAGCAGCCGCCTGGGGCGCGGTGGCGCCAGCGAAGTAGCCTTCCCTCGGCGCCGCGTGCGGGCTCGAACCCTGCGCGGAGTTCCTGCGACTACGTCAAGTCGAACGCCAAGGAGCGGCGTTTCGGCAAGCGCCTCAGCATCGAGAAGTGAGAGAACGGGGTCAAGTGCTTCCCGACGGGTAACGGACGTCCGCTGATGGTGCCGATTCAGTGCCTGCGGGCTGACATCGCACAGGTCTTTCACCGGTCGCACAGGCACAGGCGCCACTCGCCAGACCACCGCAACTTCCACGCGGTGGCGGACGGCCGAAGAGCATACCGAGTGACAGCCCGAGTCCGGCCAGCACAATGACGGCCAGCGTCGCGGCCATGATCGGCCAGAAGGTATTCAGAAGCGTCATGTCGCTCCTTTGTGGCGCTGTTCAGCCACCGAAATCGTCGAGCAGGATGCTTTCGCGTGCGACGCCGAGATCGGTCAGCATCTTTATCACCGCACTGTTCATCATCGGTGGACCACAAAGGTAGTACTCGCAGTCCTCCGGCGCAGGATGGTCGTTCAGGTAGTCGTCGAGCAACACCTGATGGATGAAGCCAGTGCGGCCCCGCCAATGGTCAGTCGGCAGCGGATCGGATAGCGCCAGGTGCCAAGTGAAATTGCTATTGTCGCGGCTCAATTGCTCGAATTCCTCGACGTAGAATGCTTCGCGCAGCGACCGTGCGCCATACCAGAACCCGATTCGGCGCTTGCTCGCTCGGCGCTTCAACAGGTCGAAGATGTGCGACCGTAACGGCGCCATGCCGGCACCACCGCCGATGTAGATCATCTCGGCGTCGGTCTCGCGGGCGTGGAATTCGCCGAAGGGGCCGTAGAGCGTCACCATGTCGCCCGGTTTGCGGCCGAACACCCAGGAAGACATCTTGCCCGGCGGAATGTCGTCGCTGCCGGGCGGTGGCGTCGCGATACGGATGTTGAATTTGATGAGCCCCTTCTCATCCGGGTAGCTGGCCATCGAATAGGCGCGGATCGTCGATTCGCCTACGCGAGAAACGTAGCGCCAGAGATTCAGGCGATCCCAGTCCTCGCGGTATTCCGGGGCGACATCGATGTCGGCGTAACGTTGTTCGTGCGCAGGGCATTCCAGCTGCATGTAGCTGCCGGCGCGAAAGCTCACTGCCTCGCCGTCGGGCATGGCCAGGGTCAGTTCCTTGATGAAGGTGGCTACGTTGTCGTTGGCGACCACCCGACAGTCCCATCGCTGAACACCGAAGACCGACTCCGGAACGCGGATTCTCATATCCTGGCGAACGGGCAACTGGCACGAGAGACGCCAGCCCTCGCGTTCCTGCCGACGAGTGAAATGCCCGCGCTCGGTCGGTGTCATGTCGCCCCCACCGGCCTCGATCAGGCATTTGCACTGGGCACAGGTGCCACCACCACCACAGGCCGACGAGAGGAAAAGATTCTGGCTGGCCAGCGTCTGCAACAGCTTGCCGCCGACCGGGACCAGCAACGTACGCTGACCATTGATTTCCAGCCGCACGTCGCCGCTGGGGACCAGTCGCTGCCGTGCCAGCAGGATGACCGCCACCAGAAGGAGCACGGTACCGGTGAAGACGGTGATGGCCAGCATGATTTCGGCAAGCATGGAGGACAGTCCTCAGAGCTTGATGCCGGCAAAGGACATGAAGCCCAGCGACATCAAGCCAATGGTGATGAAGGTAATTCCAAGACCCGAGAGACCGGCAGGCGGATTGCTGTACTTGAGCTTTTCGCGAATACCGGCGAGCAGCGCGATGGCCAGCGCCCAGGAAAACCCCGATGCGAGTCCATAGACCGCGCTCTCGGCAAAATCGTAGTCACGCTCGACCATGAACAGCGTGCCGCCGAGGATCGCGCAATTGACGGTGATCAGCGGCAGGAAAACGCCGAGTGCGTTGTAGAGTGCCGGCACATAGCGGTCGAGCAGCATTTCCAGGATTTGTACCAATGCGGCAATGACGCCGATGTAGGTCAGCAGGCCGAGGAAGGCGAGATCGCTTTCGGGCAGGCCGGCCCAGGCCAGGGCACCTTCGCGGAGTACGTGCGTATAGATCAGGTTGTTGACCGGAACAGTGATCGTCTGGACGAGCATCACGGCGATCCCGAGTCCGATGGCCGTCTCGACCTTCTTCGAGATGGCTATGAAGGTGCACATGCCGAGAAAGAAGGCCAGCGCCATGTTTTCAACGAAAACCGCGCGGACAAAAAGCGCAAGTAGATGTTCCATCTCAGCAGACCCTGGAAGGGCTGTTCGGGAGGCTCATGGTTCTTGCTCGCGCACCTGCGGTGCCATCCGAAACGCTGGCGATTCGACCTGTTCTGGCTTCCAGCTGCGCAGAGCCCAGATGAACAGCCCGATCAGGAAAAAGGCTGAGGGTGGCAACAGGAGCAGGCCGTTCGGCAGATACCAGCCGCCGTCGGCGACGGTCGGCAGCACTCGGAAGCCGATGAGCGTGCCGCTGCCAAAGAGCTCGCGTGTAATACCCAGGGCAACGAGCAGCGCGCTGTAACCCAGTCCGTTGCCGATGCCATCCAGGAACGACGGCAATGGCGGGTTCTGCATGGCAAAGGCTTCGGCGCGGCCCATGACGATGCAGTTGGTGATGATCAGCCCGACGAAGACAGACAGCTGCTTGGCCAGATCGAAGGCGACCGCACGCAGTACCTGATCGACGACAATGACGAGCGAGGCAATGATGACTACCTGAACGATCATGCGGATCGACCCGGGGATGTGGTGACGTAGCAGCGAGATGAAGAGGTTCGAGAAGGCGGTCACCAGTGTCAGCGCCACGGACATGACGAGCGCCGTCTTGAGGTTCGCCGTCACCGCTAGCGCCGAGCAAATACCGAGGATCTGCAACGCGATAGGATTGTTGTCGAAGACCGGGGCGAAAAGTACGGCAAGCGCGCGCGGCTTTGCCGAAGTGCTGGTATTCACGATTCAAATCCCTCTTGTCGCAGACGTCTCAGATACGGCCCGTAGCCCTGCGGACCGAGCCAGAAGCGAATCATGTTGTTGACGCCATTGCTGGTCAGCGTTGCGCCGGCCAGCGCGTCGACGCGCCACCGCGAATCCTCGCTATCGCCACTGGCCTTGCCGACGCGCAGCCTCAGTTGCCCGTCGGTATCGAACAGGCGCTTGCCTGGCCAGAGAGCTTTCCAGCGCGGGTTGTCGACTTCTCCGCCCAAGCCCGGCGTTTCTGCGTGCTGATAGAAGCGCAATCCGAGGACCGTATCGAGGTCGGCGTCGACGGCGAGAAAGCCGTACAGGGTCGACCACAGGCCATAGCCGCGCACGGGCAGGATCAGCGCGTCGACGCGCTCGCCCGTCATCAGCTTATAGACCACCGCGTAGCGCTCGCGCCGCTGGATGCCGGCGATATCCTCACTGCGCGACAGCGCCCGTGAGAGAACTGGATCGGTGGCTGCGCGGGAACCCTCCCAGGTCAGAGGGTCGAACCTGTCGTGGCCTGGTGGGGAAGCGACGTAGGCGCCGGTGTCCAGATCGACGAGGTGCGGCGTTATACGTTCGCGAAAGCGCTCGGCGACCTCGGTAGCCGACAGCGCACGATCGTGCAGACCGACGATCGCCAGCAGGTGACGCTCGCGGTCGACGCGGCGATTTTCCAGCTGCATCGACTTCAAGCCCACTGCTGACCCGGCGACGACCATCGAACAGACCAGGCTGACCAGCAGCGCGATGCGCAGCACGGCGAGCGGCGTTTCCCTAAAGGCGGGCATCACGTTGCTCCCGGCGACGAATGTTGGCGCGCACGACGGCGTAGTCGATCAGCGGCGCACACACGTTGGCAAACAGGATGGCGAGCATGATTCCCTCGGGAAAGGCGGGATTGACAACCCGTATCAGGACCGCCATCACGCCGATCAGGGCACCGAAGGTCCACTTGCCGGCGTTGGTCATGGCTGCGGAAACCGGGTCCGTGGCCATGAAGAACATACCGAAAGCGAAGCCACCAATCACCAGATGCCAGTACCAGGGCATGGCGAACATCGGGTTGTTGGACGAGCCAATAAGGTTGAGCAGCGAACTCATCGCCACCATGCCCAGGAAGACGCCGAAAACGATGCGCCACGAGGCGACGCCGCTGGCGACGAGCAGGCCACCGCCAACGAGAATCAGCAGCGTGCTGGTTTCACCGATCGAACCGGGAATGACCCCGAGGAAGGCCGCCGACCAGCTGTAGCCAGCGGTAATGATGCCGTCGACACCCGACTGCGCGGCGATGGCCAATGGTGTGGCGCCGGTGTAACCATCGATCACCGTCCACACCGCGTCGCCGGACGACTGTGCCGGGTAGGCGAAGTAAAGAAAGGCGCGGCCGGTGAGCGCCGGATTGAGGAAGTTCTTGCCGGTACCGCCGAAGACCTCTTTGCCAATGACTACGCCAAAGCTGATGCCTAGCGCCACCTGCCAGAGAGGAATCGACGGCGGTAGCGTCAGCGCGAAGAGCACCGAGGTGACGAAGAAGCCCTCGTTGACCTCGTGCCGGCGGATGGTCGCGAAGAGCACCTCCCAGAAGCCGCCGACAATGAAAGTGACTGCGTAGATCGGGAGAAACCACGCCGCACCGTGGATCAGGTTGTCCCATGCCGACGACGGGTCGAAGCCGGCCATCACGCCGATCAGCGACAGCCGCCAACCGTCTTGCGCCGATAGCAGCGCTGGCTGTGCCGCCAGGGTCTGGTTGGCCTGGAAACCGATGTTCCACATACCGAAGAAGAGTGCCGGCAGTGTGCACGCCCAGGTCATGATCATGATGCGCTTGAGGTCGATGCCGTCGCGCACGTGGGCCGTGGTGCGCGTCACCGAAGCCGGCCGGTAGAAGAAGGTGTCGACGGCCTCGTAGAGCGCGTACCACTTTTCGTGGCGCGCGCCGGGCGCGACATGCGGTGCGATACGGTCGAGCAAATCGCGCAGTCGCATCCCTCAGCCCTCCTTGGCGATACGCGTCAGAACATCGCGCAGGATGGGGCCGTATTCATACTTGCCAGGGCAGACGTAGGTGCACAGGGCGAGGTCCTCTTCGTCGAGTTCCATGCAGCCGAGATGCTGTGCCATTTCGGTATCGCCGACGATCAGCGCGCGCAGCAGTTGCGTGGGCAGGATGTCCAGCGGCATGACCGCCTCGTAACTGCCGACCGGCACCATTGCTCGTGGACTGCCCTGGGTACTCGTGGTCAACGCCAGCGGGCGACGGCCGAACAAGCTGGAGGCGAAGACGCGCAGTGCCGAATGCTTGTTCACCCCGGCTCGCAGGTAGTGCATGAACTCGCGGTCGTCGCCCTCCGGCAGCACGCTGACCTGCAGATGCAGGCCGCCGAGGAAGGCAGTCTGCGCACTGACCGCGCGCCCACCGAGCAGTGAACCCGAGACGATGCGCTGGCGGCCGGGGTGGAGCGAGCCGGCCGTCAGCGCCAGCAGATCGGCGCCGGGCAGGGTGCGCAGCAGCCGTGGTGAAACGACTCCTGGTCCGGCCAGCGAGACGATTCGTTCGCACCACGGACGACCGCTGGCGAACAAGCGGCCAATGGCAATGCAGCTCTGATAATGCAGATGCCAGACCGTACGCGTAGCGCTTGCCGGATCGAGATAATGGATATGAGTTCCAGGCAGCCCTGCCGGATGTGGGCCAGCAAAGGCCGCGCAGTGCACGTTGGCGAGTCCGGCCGCGGCCTCGGCGGCTGGCGAAGGCGCGTCGCCCGTCACCGGGACGGCGACGAAAACCCGTGCCAGCCGCGACAAGGCGACGATGCCACGACGGAAATCGTCGGCATGCGCGGCAATAATCAATTGCGGATCGGCTGCCAGCGGGTGTGTGTCGATCGCCGTCACGAAGATGGAACGTGGCGTCGCGTCTGCCGCCGGCAGCAGGCTGTAGGGACGCGTCCGCAGAGCGGTCCATAGGCCCGAGGCCAACAACTGAGCGCGGACGACCGCCGGATCGAGCACGGCCAGTTCAGCGTCCTCGCGCGCCGGTCCCAACGCTGGACCGTCGCTTGCGCTGGCATTGGTCTCCAGCACCAAGGCCTGAAAAACCCGTTGTGCGCCGCGCCGGATCTCCGCTACGGTGGCCGCGCATGGAGCAGTGAACACCACTCCCGGGCGATCCTTGTCGGAGAACAACACCTGCCCGGCTTCTACCCGCTCACCCTCGCGAACTGCCAGGGCAGGTCGAAGGCCGTGACAATCGGCGCCAAGCAAAGCCACTGCAGGCGGAAAGCAAACAGCCTCAGGGATTTGCTGCGCTGGCTCGCCCGCGACTGGTATTTCCAGTCCCCGCCGAATTGTCGTGATCGGTTGGAGCATGGTTCTATCTGTTGCCCCTCGGCGAACCGGACGAAAAGACATTCTCACCACGCCGACCGCTGGCGCATGCCGGTGTTCCCGAGAGCACCTCCACGCAGTGCCCGATGGTCAGGCCATCGCGTCGAAAGCGGATCCCGATCAGCACTCCGGCCTCCTGCCAGGGAGCGCGTGATCGAAGCTGTGACTGGCGTCCATCTCGTCCAATTTGCTGTTCAGGCAATCAGGCTTCAGCCACCTGAGTCTGCGCTGTAACGACCGGCGACAAGAGCTTCGCATCGCGCACCTCGATGCGTGTCACCTGGTGCAGTTCAAGGCCCCAGCGGCTCATCGCCCGCGATAGCAGAATGGCCTCTCCAGCGTTGAGGCTGCCGTCCGCATTGACGATGTCGACGATCGCAGTCAAGGCCTTTTTTTGCAGTTCATGCGACTGAATGTCATCCAGCAGGTGATCGACCAATTGGGCATCCAGCTCGATCTGCCCGATGTTTGGAGCGCGCGCCGTTTGCAGCAGGTCATTACAGAATTCATGCAGTACTCGCTCAAGGGTCGCGGCGGGAAGGCCCAGATTGTCGCGAAGTTCGTGTTTTTCGAGTGCCTCGACTTCGCTGTGGTCGAGCGCGCCGTCGGCGAGCAGGGCGACGGCGACGATCCGTGCCATGGCTTCCGTACTATCGATGGGATACTTCCGCATTCTTCTCTCCTTGTTGGAACAGTCAGATATTTCTCTTCCGAGCACGCCAAGGACCACCTTGGCCAAGGTAAAGTTCCATCGTGCATGACGTCGGCACGCGCTGCGGCGAAACCGTTCACCGTGGCTGGTGCGCCTGGACGTCGGTGCCGAAGCAGTAGACAAACTCCCCTGCCGGCGCCGGCCAGAAGCCCGGACCCGCGGCAGCCGGGCTCAGCGCGTCGGGACCGTCGACAGGGCGCTGGGCGCGCCACCCTGCACTGGCGAGGACGTTGGCTTTTCTGGCGGAAGGGAGCCAGGAACTTGCGCCGGGACCTGCCCCGGGAACAACGCTGGCGTTTGCGCCGGTAGCGAGCCAGGCACCTGTGGTGAAAGCCCGGCCGGGCGTTGGTCACCGGGCCGAACGACAAGGAGCAGTGTTTCTGCAAGCGCCTCGGCATCGCGATCGTCGAGGCCGAGGCGCTGGCGCTGCTCGCCGAAGCCGTACCGGGCTGAGTTGCCCGGCGACCTGTCAAGCGGTGAGCGGCAGCAGGGCGCGCGCCTGTTCACGACAGCGGCTGGCGACGCCGGGGTCGAGGGCCTGCAGCCAGCGTTTCGGAATGGCCTGCGGTCCGTACAGTGCACCGGCCAGCATGCCGGCGATGGCGCCGGTGGTATCGGCGTCGCCACCGCGATTGACGACATCGACCAGGCAGTCCTCGAAACCGTCACTGTCAAGCAGCCCCTGCAGGACCGCCTGCAGCGTCTCGACGACCCAGCCGCTCGGGTTCTCGCGACGTGGGCGGTCGCGGAACGACAGCTCGGGATGTGCCGCCAGCAATGCCCCCAGGTGGTGGCCGAGCATCTCTTCGAGCGAACAAGCACGCAGCAGATCCTGCACGGCCAGAGTCAGGAACTGGCACACCGCGTCGGAAACGACATTGTTGTGGGTGACGTGCGCCTGCGCCTGCCCGGCCGCGCGGACGGCGGCTTCCGATTGACCGAAGGTGGCCAGGGCTACCGGCAGCACGCGCATCGCGGCACCGTTGCCGGCGTCATGGTCGGAGGCCGGCGCGACGGGGACGCCGGTGCGCCGGAAGGTGAGCAGGTTGCGGCGGACGGTATTGCCGATATCGACCGGCTTGCGCCGCATCCAGGCATCGAAGGCCTCGGCGCAGGCGAGCGGGTCGACCCTGCCGCCGCTGGCCAGGATCGCCTCGCCGAGGGCCAGCGACATGCTCGTGTGGTCGGTCACCTGTCCCGACTTCAGCTTGAGCCAGCCGCCACCGACGATCTCGCGATGCACGCCGAAGTGATGGACGATCTCGCGTGGGGTCATGAACTCGACCGTGGCGCCCAGCGCGTCACCGAGCGCCAGGCCGAGATAGGCGGCCTCGGCCCGCGCCGCGATGGTGCTGGAAACGCTGGCCGGCGGCCGCGTCACCGGCTCGGGTACTCGACCAGGATGTCCTCGTCGCGGACGATGTACTGGCAGGCGAGGCGCCATTCCGTCGGCGGCAGATCGTCGACGTACATCTGCTCGATCTGCGCCTGCTTGATCTTGCCCATTTCCTTGAGGACCGCGACCTCGCGGACGTTGAGCGGACCGCCCATGTGGCCGTACTTGTTGTGACTGCTCTTGTCGACGCTGCTGACCTTGACCAGACAGGTACCGCACTCGCCGTCACCACAGGAGAAGTCGATCGGTACATGGTTCTCCTTGGCGAGCTTGAGGATCGTCTGGGTGTGGCTGCCGGCGACGGCGTAGATGGTCTTGTCCTTGTGCATTGAACTGGAAAAGGTGATGTTGGGCATGGCAGGCTCCTGGTAAATGGAAGGGGTGGGTGAAGACTCAAGCGGGCTGGACGACGATGCTGCCGCCCAGCACCTGCGCCTGGCAGGCCAGCCGGTGTCGGCGTGGCGCGAGGTTGTCCTTCAGTACCTGGTGCTCAAGTACCGACGGCGCGGCCAGATGTTCATGGCCAGAGACGATCCTCGTCAGGCAGGTACAGCATTCGCCTTCGCGGCAGCCGTAGGTGATACCTGCGCCGACCTTCTCCGAAACCTCGATCAGGCGGGTACCCGCCGGCACGGTGACGGTGACGCCGATATCCTGAAAGGTGATGCTGGCCTTGGGCATGCGGGTTTCTCCGGTAAGTAAGGGGGGAATCAGGCGAGTTGGGCGAGGTCGATGGTGCGTGGCGTCGCGCGACCGAGGAGGTGCAGGGCGACCTCGCGACCGAGATCATGGCAGGCGGCAAAGTCGTCGCCGGTCGGCGTCAGGCGGGCCCGGACGCCGGGCAAGGGGACGCGCAGCTTCAGGCGGCGCAGGCGGTCTTCGATCATCGGCACCGCCTCGCCGCTCCAGCCGTAGGAACCGAAAGCGGCGGCGAATTTTCCCTTGACGTCCACCATGGTCAGCGAGGAGAGGAGATCCCATACCGGCTTGACCGCGTCACCGTTGATCGTCGGGCTGCCGAAGAGCAAGGCATCGGCTTCCTCGATCAGGTCGACGAAAGGCTGTGCGTCGCCGCCTTCGAGGTCGTAGAGCGAGACGCGCACCTCACCGGCAGCGCTCGACGCCGATTCGGCGCCGGCCGCCACGGCTTCGGCCATCCGGCGCGTGGCACCGTAGGCCGAGATGTAGAAGACCAGCAGGGTCTTCGTCGCGGCGCCGTGCAGAGCGGGAGCGGCAAAGGCACGATAGCGGGCAACATAGTCGCGTGGATCGCGCCGCAGGATCGGGCCGTGCCCGGGGGCGATGATCCGCAGCGGCAGCGGTTCGATCAGGTCGAGCGCCGTGCGCACGTAGGTGCGGAAGGGGCGCATGATGTGTGCGTAGTAGTAGTCGAAGGAAAAGCGGAAGTCGCCGACCGCATCGTTGAACAGGCGGCTGTCGCAGTAGTGGCAGCCGAGGAAATCGGCCGAGAACAGCACGCCTTCGGCCGCCAGCCAGGTGCATTGGGTGTCGGGCCAGTGCAGATACGGTGTGTTGAGGAATTCGAGTTGCCGATCACCGAGATCGGCATGATCGCCGGTGCCGACGAAAGCGATGCGCCCCGCCAGTTCGGCCGGATCGAGCAGTCCCTTCAACATCAGACGGGCCTGCGGCGAGACCAGCAGCGTCGCGCCAGGTGCCCGCCGCAGCAGTTCCGGCAAGGCGCCGGAATGATCGGGTTCGAGGTGATTGAGGACGATGGTGGTGATCTCGTCGTAGTCGGCAATCGACTCCAGACGGCGAAAGAAGGTCTCGGAGAAATTGAGCTTGACCGTGTCGATGATGGCGACACCGTCGCTGCCGCGCACCGCATAGGCGTTGTAGCTGGTGCCGTTGGCGGTGCGCAGGATGATGTCGAAGCTGCGCAGGTCGGGATCGAAGGCGCCGATCCAGTGCACCCCGGCAGCGACGGGCACTGCTCGCTCAAGGTCGGCAGCGGGACGCATCGGCCTGTTGGTCGTCGAAGCGGCAGGGATAGGCGGCGCCACCCGCCGTCTGCACATGGAAGGTACGTACCTCGCCGCGATCGCGCCGGCAGGCTTCGAGGTCGCCGACGGGCAGCTCGCACAGGCCGATCCAGGCGTCGATTGCCGCGACGTCGAAACCCACCCGCCGTTCCTCGCCGACCTGCAGCAGCGGTCGCCGGATCAGCAAGGGGTTATGCCGCAACAGCGCCAGTGCGCTCCGCTCATCGAGTTGCTGGGGCACGATGGTCCCCGCCTTGATCGCCGGCGCCGCCGGGTTGAACCACTCGGCGACCGGCAAGTCGGCGAGAAACTCGAGCAGGCGCACATTGCTCCAGAACTGCCCGCGCAGGTCGCGGACCACCAGTTGGTGCCCGGAAGCGACCAGCAGGGCCTTCTGGCGGGCATTGCCCGCGCAGCCGGCCTTCTCGTAGAAAATGATCTCGGCCATGCTCAGCGCCCCGCAATCTCGGCCTGCGCCGCCGCCCAGCGCGCCGGCGGGATGCCGGTCAGCGAACCTGGCGGGTTCAGTGCTTCGCCGAGTTCGTTGATGATCGCTCCTTCGATCGGGCAGATGCTGGCGCATTGCGCTTCGGAAAAATCGCCGCTGCATTCGGTGCATTTGTCGGCGTCGATCAGAAAGTGCGGGGTCGCCGCCTGGATGGCCTGCTGTGGGCAGAGCGGTTCGCAAGCCCAGCAATTGACGCAGCTTTCGATGATTTCGAGGGCCATGCTCGCCTCCTCACGCGCGCTTTGCCGCGATCTGCCCAACAGCCAACTTGCCGGCGGCCAGCATCTCGTTCCACACCGCCATGACGGCCTCCTCGATCGCTTGCATGGCGTACTCGCCGTTCGGCTGAATTCCTGCCGCCTCGAGCTGCCCCCAGGGTTCAAAGCCGATGCGCGAGCAGAGGACGACTTCGCAGTCGGCGAGAGCGCGAATCGTCGCTGCCAGCACCGCCTCGGCATCGCCACAGCTCTCGTCACCGGCGCAATAGGACTCCGCCTTGCGGTGACCGACCAGGCGGGCGCCGTCTGCCGAGGCTTCGTATACCAGGAACTCCCTGGCGTGCCCGAAGTGCACGGCGACCAGGCCGTTCTTCGCCGCCACCGCCATCAGCACCGGCCGGCCGACCGGCGGCGCCGACTTCGCGACGTGCGGCTGGATCCTGATCACCTGCGGTGTTGTCGCGGCAGCCGGCGCGTGTGCTCTGGCGCGCTTCTCGGCCAGTTCGGCGGCGATCTGCGCGCGCAACTCGGCACGCACGACCATCGCCGCCTCGTAGTCGATCTCCATGGCCTCGATCTTGTCGAGCGTGAACTCGGCGCCGCGATCCTCGCCGAGCAGGCCGACCGCATCGGCGCGGCACTGGCGACAGTGGCGCATCATGTTCATGTCGCCGGCACAGGCATCCTGCAGGGCCTTGAGTTCGGCCGGCTGCGGGCTGCGCTGGCCCATCACCCCGTAGAAGGTGCCGTGCTCGGCCTCCGCAATCAAGGGCATGACGTTGTGCAGGAAGGCACCCTTGGCCTTGACGATCCTCGACACCTCCGGCAAATGGGCATCATTGACGCCGGGAATCAGCACCGAGTTCACCTTCACCAGGATGCCGCGCGCGGTCAGCATCTCCAGGCCCTTCTGTTGCTGCGCGATGAGGATCGCCGCCGCCTCGTGGCCGAAGACGCGCCGGTTCTTCCAGAATATCCACGGATAGATCCTGGCGCCGATCGCCGGGTCCACGCAGTTGATGGTGATGGTGACGTGGTCGATGTTGTAGCGGGCGAGTTCCTCGACGTAGTCGGGCAAGACGAGGCCGTTGGTCGCCACGCAGAGCTTGATGTCCGGTGCCTTCAGCGCCAACTGCCGAAAGGTCTCGAAGGTGCGCTCAGGATTGGCGAGCGGATCGCCGGGACCGGCGATACCGAGCACGCTCATCTGCGGGATCGTCGCCGCCACCGCCAGGGTCTTCCTGACCGCCTGGTCCGGCGTCAGCACCTCGGAAACGACGCCCGGCCGCGACTCGTTGGCACAGTCGTACTTGCGATTGCAGTAGTGACACTGGATGTTGCAGGCCGGTGCCACGGCCACGTGCATGCGCGCGAAGTAGTGGTGGGCGTCTTCCGAGTAGCAGGGGTGATCCTGCACCCGGGCGCGGACGGCGTCCGACAGAGCGTCCATCTGCCGGGCCGTGGAGCCGCAACTACCGGCGCTGCAGCCGGCGGCCGCGGGCGGCGAGGGTTCGATGACAGGCAGATCCATGGCGAGCTTCCCTGGTGATTTCTCGGGTTTCGAGGCACCAGGGATACAGCAACTGGCGTGCCAGGCCGGTCGGCTCGCTTAAGTCATTGAAAATCCAGTTCCGTCCAGATTCGCCAGCGATGTTGCAAACACGACAATGGCGGAATGACGACCGGTGGCGGCGACCCGCGTCGCCTGCGCGCGGTCCTTACCGCTACCGCGGCGTTATCCGTGAACAGGGCATCCTCGCCTGCGCGAATGGTCGGGTGAGCTTCCGCTATCGCCGCGCTGAAACCGGCAAGTCGGAAAAGCGCTCGCTCACGGGTGCTGAGTTCCTCTGGCGGATTCCCCGGCACCTGCTGCCCAAGCGCTTTCGCCGCGCGCGCAATTTCGGCCCCCTGCACGCCAACGGCAAGCGCCTGATCGCCTTGCTGCACCGCTTGCTGAAGTTCGATCCCAGCCGCTTCAAGCCACCGCGCAAAGAGCGGCCACCGATGCGTTGCTCGTGCTGTGGCGCCGCGATGGCGATCGTCAGGACGCGGATCCGATCGAAGTCGTCCGGAGTCATCGCCGTCACGCCCGTCGTTGCGCTCGCCATCTGACCATGTAAGCCGAGACCTCAGCGCTGTCCGGCCGTGTCTGGGCCTTCGGTTTCCCCAAGCTGAGCGATTCGGACGCTCGGAATTCCGCGCCCGGGACGCAAGAATCGCCTCATTCGCGAAACCTTTGCCGCCTGGGCAGCCGCACTTCGGGACTTCCCGCTCCCGGCACCCCGGCATTGATCCCTTTGCGGAAAATCAAAAAAAGATATTTGCAGAGGGCGCGCCCAGCGCTGCGGCCCGGGCTTGTCCAACAAACGGATAGATCGTGGCTTCGCACGATCCATCCTTGGGCACTAAATAAAACCTCGGGCATCGAACGCATTACATCGAGTGAAAGCCAATAGTATTGCCTTCGGTGTCACTGGCGAGGGCGATGAAACCGTGCTCACCTATGGAGAATTTTTCTCTGACAATACTGCCGCCATTTTCGATAACGCGGGCAGCTTCAACTGCGCAGTCATTGCAACCGAAATAGACCAAAGTGCCACTGCCGCCAGAGGGGTAGCCTGCCATTTTGACCAACATGCCGCAAGCGCCATAAGTGGTGGGGCTGGTTTCCTTGTCTGAAGGAAAGGCCCACATCTCCATATCCCCAAATTCAGAAGTAGGGGCAGGCATCTTCTCCAGCCTGATTGCCAGTACGGCTTCGTAGAACTTCTTGGCACGCTCCATGTCCTGAACGTAGATTTCAAACCACACAACCGGGTTGTTTTGATTCATAGCCATGACATTTCTCCTATTGTCGGTGAGTGAATTGTGAAGCGCAACGTTCCGCTTCAGGCGCGCGCGGCTTCTCGCGCGCGTCCTGTAACCGGCGGTTAGACCGCTGCTCTATGGGCCAACGCACAGATTTGGCACCGTAAGACGCGTAAATAGATGGGGCGACGCTACCGCTGAAGACGGGTAGTGCTCAAGGGCTGCCTTGAACTCAGGATGATTGAACGCCTCTCGAAAGTGGGCTACTGACTCCCATACCGCATAGTTCATGAATGCGGTACTGCCAGCGATACCCTGATGCAATTGAGTCGAGATATAGCCGGGCTGCCGCTTCATCCAATTGGCGTCTGCCTCCCAAGCCTTGAGTAACGCGGGAATGTCTGCTTCCGCGACCCGGAAGAAATTGACCAAAATTACGGGCGAGACATCGGTGCCGAATTGCTGGAAGATTGGCGTACTCGGATCAAGTGGTTTGAGCTGAAGCATTGAGCTCTCCGTCGTTGTGTGAGTTAGGATGAAAGTATGACCGAATTGAGCAACCAAGCGGCCTAACGTCTGAATTAAACGGCTGGCGCAGCTTTATCGCGCCAGCCTGGGTTGAATGCAAATTTAGGCAATTAACTGACCCCAGCCTCTGTTCTATGAACGCAGCGTCAGTGTGGCCGGCCGGGTTGGGCAACATGCCAATGCCCAAGAGCGCTAATGTACCAGTGGGGTAACACCCAGCAGTTTCCAGATTTCAATAAAGAATGCCTCGTCACCAATCTCACCATTGATGTATTGCGCCATCAGCTTCTCAGTTTCTGGCGTTAGTTCAACGCCCCGTTTCCTAGAGTTTTCCTTCGCGAGTTCATACGCGGCCTTTCGTTTCGCTCGTTCTTCCTCTGTGATCATCTCAACACCTCTGTATCGGTTTCGTTAATGTGCCGTTCCGCGAGAAAATTAACCCAATGCGGAGCGTTAAAGTCGGTGCTGGTAAGACGGCGACTTAGTGCTAATATGCTCATGTGGGGCCCAACGCCAAAGCTCAGCGGCCGGACGACACCGGCGAAGCCGCTGTTGGACGGTCCGCCCCAGCGCCGGGTTGGGCGTGACGGAGTAGTAACTCTCACAAGATTTCATTGGTTCTGGCAAGTCGTGACTGCACTGTCGGTGGGAGCAGCCTAAGTAGATGCACCCGACTTGAGTGCCAATACGCTGACAGGAGCAGCAGCGCCGATCCAATAACGAAAGCTGTGATGGCAAAACTGAGGCCAATGACCCCGTACTGCTTAAGCAAAGTGCTCAATGCATACAGTACATAGATCAACGCCGAAACCATTAGCGCTCTACGATCAATGCAAAGCGAAATGAGCGCTATCGCAACGTACAGCGCGACAACCGCAGCTGCTTGTCCGTAAGTTGTTTGACCTTCAAATACGCCCAATAAAGTAAATACAGGATGCACGAGTAGCGGTGCAGCGAGAAGGTGAAGCCAAAAAGCCACATCTGACCTTCGTGTTTCCCGTGCCGTGTCTGTGCCGTCCCATGTTATGGCCAGAGTGAATACGACTACCCCTGTCGCGAGTGATATCGCGGTTGTCCAATTCTTGGCTTCTGGTATTGCCCAAATAAGTAATGCAACAACACAACTAGCGCCAGCGGCCACTCCCGCTGCGACAGTAATTGGAACGTGAAAGCGCAACCAATGCAACCACGCGGCCGCTGCAGCAACGGCGGTAGCAAAAAAGAGGTGCTGGGGACTGTTCCCCAATAACAGAACGAAAGAAGTTAGAACGCTTCCCACAAAGACCAATAACAGAACAATCGCCGGAAGTGCCATTCGGCGTTTTCGGGTAAAGAACTCCGCGAGAAACCATGCCGTGGCAGAGACTGCCAATGCACCAAGCCACGGCACCAACGCTGAGCCAATCCACGCCACGGACGTGAGCAACAGCAAACACGCTATTACTACGAATATGTCGTTGAAACCTGTGACGAGTCGAAAGTGCTCCTCATCAACTGCAGTTTCACTCTTGAGTCCCGCAACGTGCGCCCGAAATGCGGACGCCGCCTCCTTGGTAAGAACTCCCGCCTCTATTGCTGAAGAAATATCGTCTTCCGTGTACATCCTCAATAGCTCCTTTGGTCATGTGGCGTGACCATGACGCCCAACGAAGAATTAACCGGCGCCGGCGATGGCGCCGCAGGACAAGCCACCACGCTTCACCGGCGTCCGGTTGAATGACTGGTTGGACGAAGCCGCTACGCGGAGGATGGCGGTCCGTGGCAGTCGGGTCAAGATACTTCCTCAACACTTCTGATAACAGATGTAAGATGGAATCACGTTCTGAAGCAAGTTTCAATCGGGATCGCCACTTTCCATATGAGGCGCCCTAAGCGCCTGAAGTGCAACTGCCTTCAACGTTGACAATTGCGGCTTTCTCTTGTCCAGTAGGCATTGCCTGTCGTCTGCGACAACGGTGAATATGACAGGTCAAGCGCATGTTTTGCCAGCGCAATCTCTGCTTGGCATATTCCGTAAGATTATTCCAAAAGATTTGTTTTCTAGGGCCTCCCAGATCGAGCAGCCGGGACCGGGCTCGTCCAACAAACGGATCAGATCGTGGCTTCGCACGATCTATCCTTATTCGTTGGGCCATTTCAGCCAAACCAAGGATCTCACGTTCTTGATTGTCGTATGCGAATCGCCCGGTGAGAAACTACCACAAAGTTGCCTGCCATCTCCTTCATGTGCCCAGTTATAGCCCTTGCAAGTACTTCGGCCTTGACAGTCGGTAGCAACTCAGTCAAACGAAGCAAAATGACGCCGGGACTGAGAAGATGCTGGCGGAAAACCAGTTCACCAAAGTCCTTGTCAGCCGTTACTAGCACCGCTTGTTCATGGTTGGCCAGATTGAGCACATCTTGGTCACTGACCCCTGGGGCCATCTCTGCGACATACCAGACCACATGGCCGTCCCCACGCAAACGTTCTACGACTTGACGATCAAGGTTTTCGTCAGCCACAAACTTCACTGGACTGCCTCATCAATGGGATAGACGATGTCAGCGCGTAGGGCTTCAGATGCGAATGCTAGTGCGGCTTGAATACCTTCGCGGGTGAGTCGCGGATGTGCATCGAGAATCTGTTCCACAGTTTCACCAGCTGCCAGCTTGTCCAAGACAAGTTCTACGGTGATGCGGGTTCCTGCGATTACCGGCTTGCCCATCATGACTGTTGGATTGGACACTACCAATTTGGTTACGCTCTGCATATAATCACCTCACAGTATGCTTGTGGTGTGGCCCAACGTCTGAATTGAATGAGAAGTTTGGCCAGAAAACCGCGGTCTGTCCCCGGATTCCTCTGATTCCTTTTAATCGACCCTGGCCCCTTTGTCGCCTTTCTTTGTCGCCTTTGTCGTGAGCACCAGCGGCCACTCCCGCTGCGACAGTAATTGGAACGTGAAAGCGCAACCAATGCAACCACGCGGCCGCTGCAGCAATGGCGGTAGCAAAAAAGAGGTGCTGGGGACTGTTCCCCAATAACAGAACGAAAGAAGTTAGAACGCTTCCCACAAAGCCAATAACAGAACAATCGCCGGAAGTTCCATTCGGCGTTTTCGGGTAAAGAGCTCCGCGAGAAACCATGCCGTGGCAGAGACTGCCAATGCACCAAGCCACGGCACCAACGCTGAGCCAATCCACGCCACGGACGTGAGCAACAGCAAACACGCTATTACTACAAATATGTCGTTGAAACCTGTGACGAGTCGAAAGTGCTCCTCATCAACTGCAGTTTCACTCTTGAGTCCCGCAACGTGCGCCCGAAATGCGGACGCCGCCTCCTTGGTAAGAACTCCCGCCTCTATTGCTGAAGAAATATCGTCTTCCGTGTACATCCTCAATAGCTCCTTTGGTCATGTGGCGTGACCATGACGCCCAACGTTCAAGGTCAGGGACGCTGCGCGGCTCTATCGCGCAGCGTACCCTGCACCGCAAGGTTGGCCATTTGGTTGGTAGAAGAATATTCAACAGTGACCCCTTGATACGACTGCTCAGTCTTGAACAAGCGAGCTAGAGGATGGTGTTCTATTCTCGCCTTGTGATCAGCGAGCCACGTTATCTGAACGGCTGGACCGCCACCAATACCGGATGGAGCGCGCCCGCGGTCAGTATCTGCGAGAAATACATTTCCTCCTTCGTCAGGAACCTGCTCACGAGCCTGAAGGATTGAAACATGAGTTGTGAAACCAGTGGTGGCTCCACAACTGCGTTCAAAGACTGTAGCCTTCAATGTTCCAGACGGAGATGGAACGTCGTAGAGAAAGCTATTGCTGCACATTCCTTCCCCAAAGCTTTTAGCCAGAAAAAGGAACAGAAAAATTGGGACACCCACGATCAACACGATGCTTCCAATCGCGATTGCCGCGGTTCGCATGTAAAAGGACAGCAATGGGTGCATGTGAATGGCTAACGCGTAGCTAAGCCGACGGGCAAAAGCGCAGCTTTTGGCCGGTCGGCCGGAGCGTAGTGTTGGGCGTCATTCGCCCATTTAGTGAGGCCACGGTTGTTACCAGCAGGAGACACCCACGGTCGCGACCGCCGATACGAGGCGCAGGGGCGAAGGGGAAACCTTGGTCGAAGGCGAGCATAGCGGACCGGGTTTATGAGAAGGCGAGCGTGAGCCCGACAAAAAGGGTTGCGACTGGAAATAGAGCGACAAGCTCCCGACTATGCCTTTCAGTTCGTGGCGGGGGGTAGTGTCCGAGCGAAATTGCTTTGAGCATGAGCCAGCCAATGCCATAGAGAACTGTATAGAAGACGAACTCCACTACGAACCGGGCCAAAAAATCGAACAACACCTCAAGCATGACTACATGACGCCCAACGTCCAAGTTCAGAGGCGCTGTGCGGCTTTATCGCGCAGCGTCCTCTGGAACGACGGGTCGGCCACATACTTATGCGCTACGGGAATGGCGCAAGACGTACTGCCGCAGCACACCATCCATGCGCGATTGCCAGCCTTCGCCCGTTGACTTGAAGTAGGCAACGACCTCGGGGCTGTAGCGCACCGATACCAGCAGCTTCTTGTTCTCGGACTTCGGCCGCCCGCGCAACGACCGCAAGGGGACCATTGCCTTAAGCTGAGCAGGTGTGAGCGGCTGCGCATCGGGATCGCTCTTGGCCGCCGCGGTAATGGCCTTGTCTTCGGCCGCGGTCGGCATGCGAACGGTAGCTCGTTTGGAGACTTTCGACATAGTGGTGTACCTCACGACGATTGGCGCGGCGAAGGCTGATGATCCTTCGCACATTGCCACGATCTACAAAGGCCACGTAGTACAGGATTTCGGTATTTGGCGCGAGCGCGATCATTCGCATCTCGTGGTACTCAAACCGTTCATCAACCCACACCAGCGCGGCTTCCCAATCGAGGTCGACCGCCATGCGCAAGGAAACGCCGTGTTTCGCATGGTTTGCCTCATCCTTGGCTGGATCGAATTCGATACGCATGCATTACTGTAGCTACAAGAATTGCGCTTGTCAAACGAGCGATGGTGCGCGCTCTTCTATGGGGCCGAATCGGGATAGGGAGAAGCCTCACGGCTCCCCCCTCCCACACCACCGTGCGGACGGGTCACGTACACGGCGGTTCGGCAGATTGAGTCGGCAAGTCGAGTGGCCTCGTGCTGAAGCAGCCCCAGGGTTCGCGACCCGCCAACCGGAGCCTCATCTCTGTCCGCTCCAAGCCCATGTTCATCCGGTCGGATGCAGTCACAGTCTTCATTGGACAACGATCACTCCTCTCTTTCGAGTTCCTCTCGGAACACCGTTCGGGCCTTCGGTTGGCTCTCTGAGTCCTCGCCGTCGCCTACCCTGCTATGCCCTCTGCTGACTTCTCCACGGTATTCAGCGCCAGTTACCGAACGCCCAGCCTCGGTCTTCTGAGGCACCGGAGAGATCTCCCGGGGTAAGACTCGTTACCTTCGCTGCATAGACGCCGGATTTACAAAATGCACCCCAACCGCAGATGGAGGACTTCGCGGTCACGTGCCCGCTCGTCCCGTGTCAACACCGATTGAAAACTGACACAGTTTTTCCTTTGTCACCGATTGAAAACTGATACACCCCCAATGCTGCTTGATGGCGGTGGTGGGGCCTCCTGGAGGGCGGGCCGTAGGCCCAACCGGAAG